>Ga0180216_1001041_pt1 | contig 25951 bp, 24 predicted proteins | sample eDN3rd37CBELigMG_FD_128879 | JGI IMG/M metagenome (GOLD analysis project Ga0180216, IMG submission 128879) | Enriched Miracle-Growth compost microbial communities from Emeryville, California, USA - eDNA 3rd pass 37_C BE-Lig MG (version 2)... ... | reverse complement strand
TTGTCGGCGGTCGCTCCTGCAACCTTCTCGCAATCCCAAGAAGCGGCCGCGGGGCGTGATGCTGCTGTCGCCGCCGGGCTGCGGCAAGAGCCAATTCGCCAAGGCCCTGGGGGCCGAAACCGGCCGCCCAGTGCTCATGCTCGACGTGGGCAGCCTCTTAGGCTCGCTCGTTGGCCAGACCGAGCAGCGAACCCGCGAGGCGATCCGTACCATCGAAGCGATGGCACCCTGCGTAGTGATGGTGGATGAGGTCGAGAAGGCGTTTGCCGGCGTCAGTGGCAGCAGCGACTCGGGCGTTTCGGCCCGGATGTTTGGCGCGTTCCTCACATGGCTGAACGACCGTACCTCTGACGTGTACGTGGTCTGCACGGCCAACGATGTTGCGAAGCTGCCGCCGGAATTCACCAGGGCTGGTCGCTTCGATGCCGTGTTCTTTGTCGACCTGCCCAGCCGGGCCGAGAAGGACGCCATCTGGCAGCTGTACCTGGCCGAGTACGAGATCGACCGCGACCAGTCGCTGCCAGCGGACGAACAGTGGACCGGTGCGGAGATCAAGAGCTGCTGCCGTTTGGCGGCGCTGTTGGACCTGCCGCTGGCGCAGGCCGCCCAGAACGTAGTGCCCGTGGCGGTGACCGCGGCCGAATCCGTTGAACGGCTCCGCACCTGGGCTAGCGGCCGCTGCCTGGCCGCCAGCCAAGTGGGCATTTATCAGTCCACCAATGGTGCGGCGAAAACTCGGCGACGCGTGAACCGCGACCCGTCCAACAACTGACCGCCAGCCTAACCATCCCCTCTACTTCCGAGCAGCGCCGCTTGGCCAATCTGGTCAGGTGGCGCTGCTCATTTCTGGTGTTGGGACGTCGCATCGTCCCGTCCGCCCACCCATTCAAGTTAAGGAGATGCTATGAGCATGTTGCTTGAAGAACCTTCCACTCATGCGACCACCGAAACCACCGCCGCCCAGCGCCTACGTACCTCGATGGCCGCCATGCGGCTTAGTTTCACCTGGTTCGGTACCCGCAAGACGCTCTCGCCTGAGCAAAAGGCCCAAGCAGCCGACACGTTCGGGGCCGAAGGCGACTTCCTGTCGGCCGGCAAGAAGCTAATCGATACCAAACACCCCAAGTTCAAAGCGGTGACGGCGGTGCGCGGGCGAGCCATCGCCTACCTCAAGGGCATCAGCCTGCCGTTCCCTGAGCCTGGCATCCGGCTGATCCGCCAGGACGACCTGGACGCGGTGAACGAGCAGATGGCGTCGCTCCAGCAGGAGCTGGCCGCAGCGGTCGACGAGCTGGACGAGCACTACCACGAACTCAAACAGGCCGCCCGGCAGCGGCTTGGCAGATTGTACTGCGAGGCCGATTACCCGGTGACGCTTCGCGGCCTGTTTGAGATGGCCTGGGATTTTCCCAGCGTGGAGCCGCCGGACTACCTGCGGCAGCTTTCGCCGGAGCTTTACCGCCAGGAGTGCCAGCGAGCCCAGGCCCGATTTGATGAGGCCGTGCGGCTCGCCGAGGCGGCGTTCACCGAGGAACTGGCCCGGCTAGTGGACCACCTGGCCGAACGGCTCACCGGGCAGGCCGATGGCAAACCCAAGGTGTTCCGCGACTCGGCGGTGACCAACCTGGCGGAGTTCTTCGAGCGGTTTCGGCACCTGAACATCCGCAGCAGCGAGCAGCTCGACGCCCTCGTTGCACAGGCTCAACAGGTGCTTGGGGGCGTGCAGCCGCAGCAGCTGCGTGACAGCGACGCCATGCGTCAGCGGGTGGCCGCGCAGCTTACCGGCATTCAAGGCAACCTCGACGCGCTGATGGTGGAGCGGCCTCGCCGCAATATCATCCGCCGCAGGTAAGGAGGCTGCTGTGCAGCTAACCATCACCCCTGGCGGCACCGTCCGCTGCCTGTATGGCGAAGAGCTGGACCTGCACGCCCTGGGGCAGCTCTGCATTGCCCGAGGTTCGCACGTGGAACCAACCGCGGATGGCCAGTGGACGGCCGATCTTTCGCCAGTCGGTGGGCCAGTGCTGGGGCCGTTCGCACAGCGCAGCCAGGCCCTAGACGCCGAGCGAGCGTGGCTAGAGCAGCACTGGCTGTGAGCAGGCCAACTACCAGCTGAACGATGGGCCGAGAGCCCAACTAACGAAAAACGCCCCCGCCGGGGCGACGTGCTTTTCCCTCTAGCACGCCGCCCCTGGGGGCGGCGTCATTTCTTGAACGGATCCTTATCCCCCTGCAGGAGAAACCAAGATGACGCGTAACGACTTCCATCGGGCTATCGCCCGGGCCACAGGCGAAACCGTTTCCGAGATCACCCGCCGCGGCTTTCAGCCGCTGGAACTTGAGCCGACCGAACCGGAAGACCTGATCGTCGACTGGGACGCCGTAGACCAGCAGCGGTACGTGCCGCCGGTAGACTATTCCCCCCGCCGCGTGGCGTAGCACCTACCAAGTCGCAGACAGAAACACGTCACACCCGGTACAGGCCTCGCTGCCTGTGCCGGGCGTTTTGCGTTTGCAATATCCGTAAACCTCTTACCCAGGAGGATCAACCGTTGATCACGCTTTCCCGATCCCAGCTCAAACGCTTGCGGCGCGTGTTCTCGCGGGCTTTGGGCAGCAGCCGAGCGGCCCAGGTTCCGGTGCAGTTTTGTGCGGCCGCTGGGCAACTGTTGCTCGCCGTGCAGGACCGCGAGACCGCCGTGTCCTACAGCCTGCCGATGGACGTGCCGGCGCGGTCCTTTGCCGTGCCGCTGGAACTGCTCAAGCGCTGCGAAGGCACCAAGGATGAACCAGTCACGCTCGAACTGGTCGAGGGACAGGTGGTTGCCCGCTGGACCGACGCCGGCATTCCGCAGGTAGCCCAGTTTGACTTGTTGGAACCTGCTGATCTGCCACCGATGCCCGTGGAGATGGCAGATAGCGGTGCCGACTTCCTGGCCGCCATGCAGGCCGCTTGCGAAACCACCGATCCGGATTCGGTCCGCTACGCCCTGGGCTGCGTGCAACTGCGGGGCTCAGATGGCAGCATCGCCGCTACCGACGGTCGGCAGCTCTTGATCCAGCGTGGCTTCGCCTTCCCGTGGGAGGACGCGGTCCTGGTGCCGGCGTGTCGCGTGTTCGGCTGCAAGGAGATTGCCAGCGGCGGCCCAATCGCCATCGGCCGCACCGACGACTGGGTAACGTTTACGGCTGGCCCGTGGACGATCCACCTCAAGATCCAGAAGGACGCAAGGTTCCCCAAGGTCGACGATTACGTGCCGGCACCAAGCTCCGCCAAGGCGGTCGTGCGACTGAATGCAGCCGACGCTACGTTCCTGAGCGATGCCATCCACCGGCTGCCGTGCAGCGATTCACAGAACCAGCCGGTCACGCTCGACCTTAACGGAGGGGTAATTCTGCGTAGCCGCGGCTCCGACGGTACTCCAACCACCGAACTGGTACTGACCGGTTCGCGGCTGGAAGGCGAACCACTTCGGGCCTGCACTAACCGCCGGTTCCTGGCCCGGGCCGTGAAGTTGGGTTTTCAGTCGGTCGAACTGCGGTCCGAAGATGCCCCTGCCTGTTGCCGCGACGATCGCCGCACGTACATTTGGGCCTTGCTCGGCAAGGAGAGCATCCTCAAGCCGGACGAGATCGCGGTGCGGATCGAATCGCCGAGGCCATCCGCCAGCAAGCCGCGGGCGCAATGCAGGCCAGCCGTTCCCCGAACCCAGCCGCCGAGTGCGCCGAGTGTAACGCCAACGCACACCTCACAACGCCCTGTTCGCCAGTCGCAGCAGAACGACCACGCTGGCCACCCAGCCGATGCTGACCTCATCACGACCGCCCAACGGCTACGGCAATCGCTGAAGGCAGCCGCCAGCGAACTTGGCGCCATCATCACCGGGCTGAAGGAGCAGCAGTGGCAGTCACGCCGCCTGCGAGCAGCCGTCAAGTCGCTCAAGCAGGTCCAAGCGACCGACGTATAGTGGGGCGCGAAATGCCCCCAAGATTCTGCATTTCCGGAAATGCAGAAGTCGTTGCGGTGCCTACACATCACACCACCCCATCGAAGTCTCAGGAGACCCCCATGCTCAAACTCAACGTGGGCCTCAGCCGCAAGGTGGGCGAGGCCAATTACGGCAGCCGCGGCGCGAGCGTGCACCTGGAGTTGGAAGTCGAGTCCACGCTGGCCGCCGACGCCAAGACACTACAGGAACGTATCCGTTCGCTGTTCCGCCTGGCACGCTCCGCAGTGGATGAGGAACTGACCGGCCATGCTTCCACGGGCAGCCCGTCAGCGAATGGCCCGTCCAACGGCCACCCCAGCAGCGGGAGCAGCAACGGTGCAACCCGTCCCGCACCCCGACCGGCGACGGCCTCGCAGGTTCGAGCCATCCACGCCATTGCTGGTCGTCTCAGCCTGGATCTGACAGGGGAGCTCCGCAGCCGCTATGGCGTCGGGTACCCGGAGCAACTGTCGATCACACAGGCGTCGGAGCTGATCGACGCACTCAAGGCCCAGCCGGCTGGCAACGGCAGCCATCGATGATCGCGAGCTGCAGTGAACCAGCGGCGAGCGCCGTGCCGCTTACTGGCCGCGACTACCTCAGCTTCACGTCGCTCTCCACGTACCGACGCTGTCCGTTGGCTTGGCGGTTTCGGTACGTGGATCACCTGCCGGAGGATCGCATCCGCTCCAGCCTGGCGTTCGGCGGGGCGATCCACGCGGCTATTGAGCACTGGTTTCGTGGGACGCTGGCCGGGGAGCTGGAACCAGGCGTCGACGAACTGCTCGAAGCATTCTGGGCGGCCTGGCACGACCGTCAGGAGGAAGCCCAGATCGACTATGCCCAGGGCGAGAACGCCAGCACGATCCACAGCTTGGCCAGCCGAGTGCTGGAGGCGTTCGTCGCCAGCGGCATCGCACGGCCTGCCGGCACCGTGATCGGCGTGGAGGAGGAACTGCGGGGCCCAGTTATCCCCGGCGTGCCCAACCTGCTGGTACGGGTCGACCTGCTGGTCGAGACTGACGAGCGGTTGATCGTGGTCGATTTCAAGACCGCCAAGTGCCGCTGGGGGCCAACTTCGGCCGAGGAACAGGCCGAGCAACTGCTGCTCTATGCAACCTTGGCCAAACGCTTGGTGCCCGAGAAGTCGCTACAGCTTCAGTACGTGGTGCTGACCAAGGCGAAGTCCCCGGCCGTACAGGTCGTGACGGTGCCTGCCGACGCCCAGCGGATCGACCGCACGCTACGCGCCGCGCGGAACGTCTGGCAGGCGATGCAGGCTGGTCACGTGTACCCGGTTCCATCGCCCGCTTGCCGCTGGTGTCCGTTCCGGCGGCCGTGTCAGAACTGGCGTGGCTAAAAGCGACCCTCCACCCAACCGTTCAGCCTGAAATCCTGTTCGATGGCATTGTGGGGCCGCCCTGCGGCGGCGGCCCCACACCAGCCTTTTTTTTAGCCGTTGCCCGCCCAGATGGCGCTCACTGCCAGGCCTCACACTTAAACCGCGCCGGTACAACCATACCTGCCGCGTCCAGCGTTTCTAACTGGTGGCTCCAAATAGGCTTACCACCTCCCTCCAGCCAGGACGAACGTCGAGACGCCCGACGTTCGCCAGTTCCGGCAACTCCACAATCTGTACCTGGCCGGCAGCAGCCAGCGCTGGGCCGCCGGCCCGGGGCGACTGCTGGGCGTGGCCGCCTTGGAGGAGGTCGAACGGCAGCTAAGCATCACCGCAGCCGGCAAACCGATGGGCCGCCGGCGAACCTCGCCCGATTGCAACTGGTCCGGCGCGATCGTCATCCCCTACTACGACCTGCCCGGCCGACCCCGCTCGTTCGCGCTCTTGGGGCCTGACGGTCGCGTGTTCCATCGCCGTGTGGACATGTTCGACGCAATAGGACCGCACAACCGCGAGAGCGGACTGGGCATGCTGCCGGCGCTGTTTGACGCAGCGAGCAGCTGGGACAACGTCATCGTTCTGTGCGATGACCCGCTGCTAGCCGTCAAGCTGCAAATCAAGCACGCCGCCGAGAGCGGCCGGCCACTACCGCTGCTGCTGGTCCGCTCCGAAGACAAGTCGCTCCGGCACTCGCTGGAGCTGCTGCGCGGACGGCGCGTGGTCGTCTGGATCCCTCACCGTGACAAGCTCTCACCCACGCTGACCCGCCTGGCGGCCTCAGCAGGCGCTCAGATCGCACTGGTGGGCCCTTCCAGCTCATCTGTCATCGATTGGGCCGCCAAGGTCGACTCGCCCGCAGATCTCCTCAGACGCGTGCTGAAGGCCGCTAAACCGTGGAACGAGGTGCTCTGCAACTGGGTCAACGGCCGACGACCGCAGGAGGTGCAGTGGCTGCTGGGAGCGATGGACATCAGCGGCGCCGATCTGGAACGTCTGGCGCACGGAGCCGGTGACGCCACGCTGCAATCGCTAGCCAAAGTGCTTGACGGCTATGCCGCCCAGCGACGCGTGATCTACCGAGGCGCGGTCATCTTCGAGCGAGACGAGTCCTGGACATTCGAGAAGGTTCGCGGTGAAGCCGAGCTGATCTGCGATGCGGTGCTGCGGATCGACCGCGTGATCCACCGTACCGCACCCGAGGAGACCTACTACCAAGGCCGCATTCGCTACCGGGGACGCGATCTGGAGTACTGCGAGCTGCGCAAAGTGGTGGAGGCCAACCCGCTGGAGTGGATGCAACAGAAGCTGCTGGACGCTCAAGCGGGCTTCCTGCGGTACAACCCGGCCTGGACCAAGCACATCGTGCACCTGGCCACGCAGTTCCACCCGCCGGAGCTGGTCAAAGGCGAGTGCTATTCCGGCTGGGATGCCTCGCAGTCGGCGTTCCTGTTTCCCAAGTACCGCATTCACCACGGCGGCTCCGTGGAACCGAGCCCGCTGGTGGTACCGGGCATCGCCCCGGGGCACCAGGGCGCGTTCGAAGAGGTCGACAGCACGATCCTGGCCTGGCTCAGTGAGCAAAGCCCCGAGGCCACTGCCACCGTGGCGTTGGCCGCAGCGGTGGCCGCCAATGTGCTGGCTCCGGCGTTCAATGAGCCGGTCCGAAACATCGGCCTGGAATCGCTGCCGCTGACCAATTTCGGCGTGCGCGTGGCCCAGGAACTGGGCTGCCTGTGCGTATCGCAGTGCGGGACCGGACGATACAGACACGGCTGGCCCGTGGTGGACGACAGCGGTGCGACGAGCCTGCCTGAGGTCAACGAGCTGGAGAAACGGTTCCCGGCCGGGCGCATCCGCGGCCTGGACGAGACCGAGCGGCTGGCCCAGGCGCTCAGCGGCCGCTGGCAGCTGCTGGCCAACCGCGAGCGACTGTCGATTCTGGACCGGCAGCGTGAAGGGCTGGACCGGTTGATCCCCAGCTACCTGCGGTGGCTCTGCCAACGGCGGATGCGGTTGGCAGGCTCCCGCTTCCAGGCTCCGGAGTGGCACATCTACGTGCTGCGGAACATGCACCGCTTCCTGGCCGATGCGGGCTGCGAGATGAGTCTGGAGAGGGTCGAACCGTGGTTCCTGGATACCTCGCTCGACGGTCTGGCCGTCCTGTCGCTGCAAGCCCTGGCACGCGCCCTGGACGACGTGCACGAGCGGGCTCACCCCTCAGGCGGAGGCATCATGTCGGTCCCGGTCGGCACGCTGCGCGACCACCCGATCGTCGGCCCCTTCCTCAAGGACATCGAGCGGGTGCTGCGTCAGACCAAGGTGCTGACCAGCAAGACCAAGGGGTACCGCTGGGGCATCCAGCGACGCGCCTGGAACACCGCCATGCGGGAACGCCTACGGCTGCTGCTGGCGTACGACGACAGCGAAGGGGAGGGGCCTGAAGCGGTTAGCGCGCCGTGAACTGCGGCCACTTGCGGGTGGTGTACCACATGGAGCAGGACGCCAGGTTTACCGAGTGCGCGAAGTCGTCGCTGAGGTGCGGGTGGCGGATCACCGTGTAGATGTCCCCCGCGGTGCGGCTCTGCACCTTGTCTTCCACCAGCGCGCAGAACTCGTTGAGCAGGCCGGGCTCTTCGCGGTTCTTCCAGTCGTACTGGAAGAACCGGACGCTGCCGGTCTTGATGGCGGCTGCCAGGGTGGTCAGGCTGCGCGACTTGTCAACCCGGTAGTGGTCACGCGGGTGGATATCCGTCGCCGGCACGAACCGCATCAGGTTGCCGCTGGCCGCGCGGACGTAGGCGATCGGGATCAATTGCCGGTGGTTCAACCCGCGTTGGGTCATGAACGTCTCGCGCAGCGCGCCAGCGCCGGTGTAGTCGTGCGCGATATGGGTGCAGCGGAACTGCTGCATCAGCGTGATGCAGCGGTTGGCCTCCTCCATGTGCGCGGTGGGCGTCAGCGATTTCTCGCCGTAGATGACGTGAATCTGGCCGGCCGGGGTCAGACCGCACACCGCCATGGTGGTGAACGAGACTTCCTTCTCGCCGCCGGCGCCCCAGTCCACCCCCAGCACCCGCATCACGTAGTTGTCCGGGTTGTAGTGCTGTAGGGCCTCTTCGATCGTGTTGGCCCAGGGCAGCGTGCAGGCCCGCTTGATGTCGGTCTGGGACACCAGCTTGGCGCCCGAGTCGAAGCTCTCGCCCAGCACCTCGTTGTAGAACTTGGCCGGTGTGTAGTTGGAGCCGCCGGCGCGCTTGTGCAGCAGCAGCTTCCACTTACGCGGATTGGCGTAGTGGAAGGGCATGATGATCTGCGGGATGTGATAACCTGCGTGTTCGAACCGCAATTCCGGACGAGCGTGCTCGAAGTGACCTTCACGAGGGTTGATCGGGCGGCCGCAGCGCGCGCAGACCACGCCGGGCTTCTCCTCGGAGGCCTCCTCCCAATTGGAGCCGATCATCTTGTCCAGATCGTGCGCCAGCGAGGGGATGTTCCAGTAGTTGCAGGCGCGGCACTTGATCACCCACTCGGCTTGCGACGAGTCGACCCACAGACCCTGGAGCGTGCCTTCCATGGTCTTGGGCGTGCCGGCGTACAAGACCTGCGGGTCCGGCTCGGCCGACATGGTCTCATGTATTACCGGCAAGTGTTCGGGGTCAAGGTCCTGGCATTGAAGCGCGCAGACACCGTTGACGATGAGCGTATGGGGTTCGGCCGCCTCGATCTCGTACGTGTCGTGCAGGCCTAGGTCGATAACTTTCGCAAGCGGGACGGGAGAGACTGTTCCGCCTCTAGCAGCTTTTGCAGCAGCCCATCGGCCTGTTCCCCGTCCGACTGGCGTAGCTTCCGCCGCCAGTAGTTGCGTTTGGCAATCCTCCGAGCCAACTCCGGCTGGCAACTGCGACACACGCTGCGGTCCGCGCGAGCATGCGGCTCCAGCTCCTGCCTCTTCCCGCAGATGAAGCACATCGGCATCGCCGCCTGCTGCATCGCCCGCATCTTGGTCAAGTATCGCCGCTTGTGTTCGCGTACCTTGTCCGGGTGCGTCTTGGCCCACAAACGGTTCTGCAGGCGATGCCTTTCGCGGGCTTGCGGATCGGTACGTAACCGCTCCCGACGGCGCTCGCGCTTCCTCTGTACAACCCGAGGCGAGCTGTCGTACGCCTTCCTCTGCATGCGAGCAGAGGCGAGCCGACACGCCTCCGACCCGCAGCACGGGTAGGTCGGCAAGTCGGTCCGGCGAACCAACGTCTTCAGCCGGAATGGACTCGTGCAGAACATACAGGTCGCCGCGTCGTTCCGCCCAGTAACGCGGAGCTTGTAACGCATTACGGGCGGCGTGAACTCCTCGACGGCCTCCATCAACCGAACAGCCGCCCAGGTACGGAGATACAGCATCGACTGCACGGCCCCGCTCTGCCGCTTGACCCGGTAAGGCTTGCACGGAAAGCCGTGGTCGGTCACCCAGTCGGCCAGCAGCTTCACCTCGTCGAGCGTGAAGCCGTTGGTGCACAACATCAAAGTAGGCGAATCGAGCCGCCCGTACCGAGTACCGTCGTCGGCGATCCACCAGGCGGCGCACTCGATGAACCCGGCTTGGTCGATCTGCTCCAAGGCTGCCGCCGTCACCCGCTTGACCCCGTCGGGATACCAGATCCTCCGCAAGGAGCGAAATGCCGGAGCCGACGCAGTCCAGAATCTGACCGACCGCTTGCCGAGTTTGTTCTTCTTCGAGAGCGACGGTCTCCCGTAAACGAACTCGCGCAATATGGTGTGCTTGTGCCAGAGGTACTCCCTCTGGGGCCAGCCGTGACTGACCACGTAGCTCCCTCCTGGCGTGATGTGCCCGTCGCCCAGCAGAGTGCCTAGCACCAGCCTCTCCTGCACCTGCGTCAGCGTGCCTCGCGACACGGCGGCTTCGACCAGGGCACGCTGTTTCTCCGCCTCCTCTCCGGACAGCTTCGACGATCTCGGAAACGCGTAAGCAGCCGGCATTTGTGGCCACTCGGTGGTCTGCCGTGACATCCAAGTACCTCCCGTCTTCCAGCAAGAGCCGGTAGCAACGCCGCTTCCCGGCATACCATTGTTTGCGGATGTGAACCCACAGAACACGGCCGCGGTCGTCAAACGCCTTAACGACGTCGCCCGGTCGCGCGTCCCGGATGCGCAAGTGTCCGGTTGGCGTCTCCAGCAGGCCGGTCCCGCGGAAGCACTCATCGATCACGTTCCGGCCCGCCGGCACACCACGGCAGCGGGTGGCGTCCAGGAACGCGAACGAGAAGTACATCTGGCTCTTGTTCGCGAACACCTTGTGCAGCACGCTGTCCTTGACCTTCATCAGGCGCCGCAGCGGCGACTCTTCGATCAGCAGGCTCATATCGCTGCTGAACCGGCGGATCATTTCGAACAGCGGCGTCACATAGAGCGTGCTGAGGTAGGGGCGGCTCAGGTGAGCGAGGATCCCCTCGGCGCGCAGAGACGCGGACTTGCCGCACTGACGACCACTCTTCAGGGTCAGAACCGGCGCCCGAATCGTGGAGAACAGCGGCTCGAACGGGGCGTGGTTCTTGAGCGTGTACGGCTTGCCTTTGAGGTTCAGAACCAGCGGCAGCAGAGGCGTCAGGCTGATGAATCGACACTGGACAGCCTGGCGCAGAACTTCTTTTGCCTGCTGGACTTCGGGCGGATCCCAGGACTGCGGAGCGAACAGTTCGTCGGGGCCAACAACCGTGGGAGCAGGTGCAGTAGCGGTGGACATAGGGCAGGGGACCCGCCGTAGACCAGCAGGTCGTAGGAGTGGACAACGAAGGAGGGTTCCGCTCTCCCGAGCGGCAAGTCAAACGCGACCAGACGGAACCCCCATTTCCGGAAATGCACTCGACTCTCCCGAGCGGCGAATCAAACCAGAGGGACCCGAGGGAGAAGTCCAGTCCAGGAGTAACCGCTATGCCAACTTCGCGCAACAGCACCCCGTACCGCCAGCGGAAGGGGTTGATCCAGACCCACAAGTCACCGGTGAGCAGGCTGGCTACTGGTAGCCTGATCCAGACCTGGGGGCTAAAACTCCGTCCCCCTCATCCAGCCCCGCAGTACCGGCTGGATGCAGCAGGCGATCCATCACCAGACCGAGGAGCAGTCCAAGAGTGGCCCTGGGTGAACCAGGGAGACGAGTAGACCACCTCACCAGAGCTCCAGAGCGCGCGTATAACGCGATGTTCCACCAGGATGGCTGTCTACCCTTGTCTTGCCATCAAATCGCGTCAGACGGGCTGCCAGAGGCTCTGAGAGGGCAATCCAGAGGAGGAGCAGGTCAGCCATGCCCCACCAGACCCACCAGACCCACCAGACCCACAACCTGGTGCTGGAGAAAGACGGGGGGCCTCGGCGCAGGCGGAACGCCGGCGCCGAGGGCACCCCACGACCAAGCGCGAGGCGGGAGGAGGCGCGCAGCAGCCGACGACCGCCGAAGCGCGGGCATTCGAGCGAACGCGAGACAGTCTTTCCCTGCCTGCAGGGCAGGGCGTGGCGCCCCTGCCCGCAGGGCAGGAAGTGGCTCTTATCTAATAGTCGCACCAGCAAATCTCGTGCCGTTGCGAGAATTCTGCTGGAGCACACTCAGAAGGGAGGAAAGGACGTGTCCCGTTACCTGCCTGGCCAGGCTTCGTACCTGGCCGCTCTCCACCCGTTCTCGCCTGGTGGATCTCTGTCTCCTGGCGAGACTTACTTCCCGAGCTGGCTCTCTCCGGAGGGCACGCTCACCATCGACCTGCCGAACCCGCTGGTCAACCCGGCCCTGGTGGCTCGCGTCGGCGCCCTGCGAAAGTCTCGCCTTCGCTGGGCCCGAGGGAGGCGTCTCACCATCGACAAGGAGCCCTGGTCCACGATTGAGGGTTGCCCCCCTTGCAGCCTCTCCAGAAAGCTCGTGGCTCCGTTCTGCCGCGAACTCCAACTCTGCCCGTACTGCTACGGTCGGGCGGTCGTCGAACACCTCTACAGGAGTGTGGCTCTGCTGGTAGAGCGCTCCCTGCTGGACGGCATCGCGGTCTACGTCTCCCTGGACGCGGCCCACCACCTGATGACCTCTCCCGGCTCGCCTCCGTTGTTGGGTACAGCCCGCTCGCGCAGAGGCCTGATCGCTAGCTGTCACCCCGAGCGGTGGTTGAAGACCGAGGTGGACTCGCAGAGCTACCTGGGGGCTGCCCGGGTGTTCTATCCGCTCCCACTGCCGGCTGAGGACGCGGAAGTGTCCAAGGCTCGCCCGTGGACGGCTTTGACCGCGCGTTGGCTGCGTGTGCACACTGCGGAGCCTGAGCCGATGGTCTCGCCGCAAGCCCATATTTGCCGCAGGGTTACCAGGCTGTCAGAACTCGTGCCGCTGGTCGCCGCCGCGTGCTCGTTCCCGGCCTGGCTGCTCGACCCCGCGGTCGACAACGCAACTGTAGAGCGGACGCTGAGGTGGTTAGGCCGCGCCCGCTACGTCGTGCCCTATGGGGCTCTGGCTCCCAACCACCACCTCTACCCGCTGCGCTTTGTCGTCGGTTCCAGGGCGACTGCGAGCCCCGCGGTTCAACGCGCGATCCGCCAGCGCTACGCTACCCAGGACCTGCCTGACCACAGCCTGGACCGGATCACGAATCCCGATCTCGTCGAGGCCGCTCCGGTGGAGCGCCCCTCGCATCACGCCGCTGGTGTTTCCCTTACGGACCTGTCTCCCCTAGATCTCTGGCCGGATTTCCAAGTCGGTGCCTCTACCGTCCAAGCCGGAACCGCCGCTCCCGCATTTCCGGAAATGCGGGAAGAGGTGGAGTCGGCTCGGGTCTTCCGCGGTCCGGACGGGCAGCTCTACGTGGTGATGCCCGCTCAGTCCGCCGCACCGCTTGACACGCTTTCCTGAACTAGGCACACTGCCTCGCCGCCACTCAAGGCAGCGGGGCAGCTGCCCCTCTTGCCGTGGCTTGTCCGCTGGCTCACGCGAAGCTGCCCTAATCGTCGGGCATATCTTGGCTCCTGTCTTTTCCCACTCGCATGGAGACAAATCGCAACTCTTCCTCGGCCGTTCCCGCGAAACCCCAAATCGCACCGATCGCTGTGATCGGGGACCTGATCATCGACGAGTTCGTGGAGGCGGTCCCAGAGCCTTCCATCGAAACCCCGGCGGCGCCGATCTTCGTCGCCCAGCGTGTGACCACGCTCGCTGGCGGTGCGGCGCTGGTCGCCCAGGCCGCCGCGGAGTACTCCGCTGGCCGTGACGTGTATCTCGTCTCCTCGTACGCGTCGGCCAACTTGTCGCTTGCGCCTCGCGTAAGCCTCCGCTCCGTCGACACCGCCATCGGTTACCCGCGAAAGACACGCGTCTACTCGTCTGCGGGTAACTTCCGCATTGACCACGATGACCGCCTCGTCCTGGCCCGACCTGGTTCTTCTGCCTCCTCTGTGGACTTACCACTCCCCAAGGCTGACTGGTCCCGCGGGGGCTGCGTCGTGCTGGCCGACTACCGCTGGCTGCTCGACGATGCGTTCGAGGACGACTCCCCGGCCTTGCGGGAGGTCTTCGACAGCAAGCCGTCGTACCTGGTGATCGACCCCCACCGCACTCGTAACGTGGAGGAGGTTGGGGCCTTGCTTGCCGGAGTGCCCGAGGGGACGACGGTCGTTCTCAAGGTGAACGACGCCCTGTGGTCGGCCTGGTTGCTCAAGGCCGAGTCGCATGCGGCTGACCTCATGCCGGATTACTGGGACGAGGAAAGCCTGCTGGAGTACCTGTTCGCGGTGCAGGATGCCCGGTCGTGCTATCTGTGGGTCACTCGCGGTGACCGTCCGGGACTCCTCTACAGGGTCTTCCATGGCGGCTACGACGGGCCAAAGGAGCTGCCGCTTCCCGAGGTGCCCGGCGAATTCGTCAGCGCCGTCGGGGCGGGCGACGTGGCCACGGCCGCGCTGGCGGTCGGGTTGGCCTCCGGTTTGAGTGTGGAGGCTGCCTGCCGGTTTGGGCACGCGGCGGCCACGCTGAAGACCCGCTACCGCTACACGCGGTTTCCGAAGTGGTCCAAGGTGGCGGGCTACTTCCCGGGTACACGCTCGGTGACGCGGACGGAGGCCGCCGACGGCGTCATGCGCTACGACGCGCCGCCCGGCTTGGGGGCGCTGAAGCCGCTACACCTGACGCACGACCGGGAGCTGATCGCGCAGTGTCTGCGGACCCTGCTGAAGCTCGACGAGCCGGCCGAGGCCCGACCTGGTGGGCCCCTGGTCGCCAACGGCGTCTTTGACGGCCTGCACGCCGGCCACCAGCGCGTGCTGACCCACTGCAAGCAAGGCCGCGAGGTGCTGGTCGTTGGCCTCAACTCCGACGAGTCCGTAGCGAAGCTCGGTCGCACGACGTTCGCCTCCTGCGAAGAACGCGCCCGGGCGATCGCCCAGCTGCGTAGGGTGATCTGAACCCAGTGTGCGGCGACGCCCCCCGGCGCTCTCTACGAGGCGGTTCGCCGGTCCAGGTTTCTGGATTTTTGGCCTGTAAAGGCCGGATCAGGGTGGAAGAAGTCGAACCGGCTGTTTGCTTACCTATGTTTCAAATACTGGTTTCGTGGGCGACTAATTGGCGAGTCCGAACCAAGAGTTGGCGAATTGCTCCAAGCAGCCCGGCTATACGGGGCGTGCCGGTGCTCGCTGACGCCGGCGGATAGGCCGTACGCTGCGGCGCGTCTGCATGGCCTTGCAGGCGATGCGGACAGGCCACGTATACCCATGCCGTTGGCCGCCTGCCGCTGGGGGCCGTTTCGCCGACCGTCCCGCTACCGGCGTGGCTGATAGGGCCGGACCAGCGAGTTTATGATGTGCACTTACGTATTGTACTTCTGTAGGGCCAACATTCGGGTGAAGTCCGAACGTTGCATTTAGATTTTCGCGATGGACGAGTCGCCATGCTGCTGGCCAGCTGCGCCCCAGGACCTTGCTTACCGAGTCGGTCCTGCCGGAATCTGCCGTCCTTTGCCTACCGTTGCCTGGAACGCTGCCAAGTCTGACGGGGACTCCAACTGCAGATTGTCCGGTATCAGCCATACGAGCTACGGGGGGGGCGGGGGCCCCTGGCAGGGCCGCACGCCTGCCGCCTGGCGGGGGCGGCCCTGCGATACTTAAGGCCATCACCAGTACCCACCGGGGCATGGCCACGGTGCCCCCTGTGCTACCGGAGGTTGAGCCTGAAATGCAATACAGCGCGCTAGACGCGATTCGACGGCCAGACGCGTCAGGGACCGGAAGGGGAGCCGCCACGTGTTCTGCGGCGCGTTCAGAGCCTCACAGGACGAGATCACAGCCGGGCAGTCTCCGGTGCAACCAATAGGAGCTGCATTGCTGGACATGCAATTCGTCCTTGGACTAGCACCGCTTGAGGGCAAGGCAATCGGACGGGCTATTCCACTCCCGTTTTCATGGAATCGACTGGGGTAACGCGTAATTTTGCGGAGCGCACGCCCCAGGAACTACCACCGCCGTTGCGATAGGTGTTGTAATAGCGCCTCGATTTGTCGAGGTCCAGTCGCAGCTGTCTTCTCGGGAGCTTCCGGTCCATCGCCGGGAACGCCCCACGGTAACTCGTCTAGGTCGTCATCCGGTTCATCCCCGTCGACGTCATCCGGGCTATCCCAGTCGACGTCATCCCAGTCGGCACCTTCCGCTGCGCCCGACGGCACCTCAGGGAGAGTCATGGGCAGGTGCTTGCGCCATCGGGCGGGCCGTTCGTCCGCCGTGAGATGGCCGTGTGCGTCGCGGTCAAAGCGGGGCCACTCGCAGTACAGCCACGTAAACGACTCCAACCGGCGAACCAAGCAGTCCGGATCATCCTCCGTGCCAGCTTGATCCGCCAGATGCCCCACTAACTCCATTGCGCTGCGGCAATTGCTGGTGATCCACGTCGGCAGGCCAAGTTCGTACCGGGCTAGCAGCAGCTGATGCAGCCATTCCCTCGACTTCTTCCCGGTGACTTGTTCGGGATCGGACAGCACCAACAGCTTGGCCTTGGTAACCGCCTGCTGGTATTGGACAAAGCGGGAGACAAGCCTGTCACCCTCATCCGGCGGGGACGCTTCGGCGAGAAGCTCTAGAAGTTCCAGATCTTCGTCCCAATGCGCGCCCTCAGGGATCTCTTGCCCGACCATCGACTGCAAGTTCTGGACGTACTGTTGGCCGGTGAGCACGAAGACATCATCGATACCGTCTACTGCGTTTCTCACGAAAGGCTCTCCAGTACTGACAGCAGCATGTTCTTCCCGGTGCCGCTCCTGCCGGCCAACACGAGGGAAGGAATCCGGGCCAACTGCCTTTTGCTAGCGAGATCCTGGCCGTCGGACGACATGTAGCCGTCGTGATCGATGCATCCACTTGCACGCACCCGGTGCAGATCGGTGATGCTGCTGATCACACCGAGCAGGCTGTGCAGCACGGGAAGCTGGCGCCGGTCGTAGAGGACGAAGTTTCGGCGAAGCCAGTCGACACAGCTGACCAGTCGGGTCAGGCGATCTAGATTGTCAGGAGAGACCGGAACATCCAGTGCAATTGGCTGCACATCGTCGTCGGTGAGTGGCTGATGTCCAATATTAGGCTGGCCAGCGGGATGAGCGGCGTGCGGGCCTTCTGGTACGCCGGACGAATCGCTGGGAGTACGACGTGGGGGCCGGGGAAGCTGTGCCCGCCGCCGAGTTGGCGGCAGAAATTCACCTTCAACCACGCGCTGGAGCATCTCAGCCCTGCCATCAGTGCCCAGTAGCTGGGCGAACGTCAGCGGCGTTCGCCCTGGCGTTTGAAAGAAATGCAGCAGGTCCTGAATTTGAGGATGGCAAGAGAGACGGTCAAACAGCTGGTCCAGGTCCGGGCAGTTGGCCCTGGCCATCTCCCAGCGGCTGAAGTTGGAGTTGGTAGCATTGGTCCGCCTGAAGCCAGGGAGTCGATTGAGCAGTTCCACAGCGCCTTCCAACGTCCACTTATCCCCGGTCGCCAGAGTGTGGTTGGGAAACGCCGAGTCTTGGACCTGCACCAGCAGTCGTTCGTCTAAGGCCGGCGGACGCTGGGTGGTGCTTCCTCCACTGGTAGTAGACCACGATGTATCGAGCGCGTGCACCGGATGACCCGTTCCTGAAGGAGATGGAGCCGACGAATCGGGCCGAGCCAGAGGAGAAAGCGAAGCGGGGGATGTATTCACCAGATCGGGGATGTCCTCTCCGCTTTGCCACTCTGCTTCCGAGGAACGGAATTCGTCAGCCTCGGCAGAAGGAGGAAGAACTTCTTTTCCTGGAGTTGTTTCTATATTCGCTGCTTCCGGATTGGTCGATTCCGCCTGCAGAATGCGCTTGGGAGCCTGGAATTCCCGAGCGGGAACGGTGCTTCCCAGTGTCGAAGGCTCAGTCTCGCGGGCTGAAATCGCCGGGGATTTGCGCTGAGCGATGCCTGGCGTCATGAACTGGTTGTGCTTCCCAACGGCATTGTTGGGAAGCACCTTGGTCACGTTCTGTCGGGTACTGCGGTGCTTCCCGTGGTGATCCTTCTGCCCCCGAGTCTCCGTGGCGGATGTCCAAATCTGTTCAAGGGCTCGGTGTTGCTCTTCCAGATACTCTTGCTGGGCCTCGATGGCTTGCTGGACCGCCAGTGGGTTGCCGGGGTCCAGCCGCAGACTCCAAGTCGCTCGGACGTATTCGCGAATGCCCTGGTCGTCCACCAACTGCAGAAGGCTGCTTTGGAGCTGACTGCGGTCCATCCCATCGATGGTGATCGTCACCAGTACACCCTTCCGGGACGTCACTTGGTAGGTCAGTAGTCCCGCTTGTTGCATCCGGTCCAGTGCCATCCGCACCCAGCCATGCCGGCGGTGCCATGCCATCTGCATGGCCCGCAGCGAGAAGAACTGTTGATGCTTCTGCAGGCGAATCCGTTCGGTCTTACTGCCACGCTTAATTGTCACGTGGCCGTCACCCCAATTGGCCCGCTGCAGCAACCACGCGAAACAGTCCACCAAGTTCCAGCCGCCAGGCGGCCTGAGAGCGTCGCGCAACTGGCTCAGTTCGTGCGGCGTCCGACTGTACCGGTATGGCTCGTGGGCTGCGTGGTGTTCCTCTGATTGCATGGATGCCGTTCGCTGGTTGGGACGTGACTGGAGACGGGTGTCATGACTCATTTCTGATCTGGTTCCTTCCATGGAGTTGGGCCCAGTAAGTCCGTGGCACTAACGCGATTGTCGGATTGCATCAGGATGGCGCGATCACAGCGGATTCAGCCATCCTGCCTTTCGCGACCGCTTGGTGTAGTGTCCACGAACTGGCAGTAATGGCGCCATCCGAACCGTCGTTTGGACGAGGGAAGTCTAGCGCTTGGCAAATGAGGAGCAAGTCCCGGCTTTGCGGACAACTCCGCGGCGACATGGGCCCCGGGATCACCTGCAGCTAATCGCGTTCCGCGGACAGGTAGACGTCGTCACGGATGGGCGGCAGGCAGCACCAGCGCTACTGGTCCTGGGCCGTTGGAGGCTAAGTTCTCTTGCAGCAAGTCGTATTTGTCCGCAGGAACTTCCCTTCCATGGAGTTCAAGGGCGACGGCCACGTGCGGACGTGCGAGTGCCCCGTCAGGCTTTCGGCCGTCCGCACCAGCCGGCACTCCATCATCTGTAAACGAGACTGAGAGGCGTCGAGACGACCAACAATCTGGACGGCTGCCGGGCGCTGGTGGCCAGCGAACCCGAAGGCGACCGACCGCACCAGACCTCGGCTGAGGACCTGGAATGGCATGGCCCTGAGAGGCACCAGAGGTCAACGCCCCTTGTTTGACCTCTGGCGTGTCAGCCAGCTCATCCGGATCGCAACCGCGTGGCAACGGTGCGCCCGGGGAGGCAGTGGAGGACGCTGTAGTTCGTTACTTGCGCCGCCAACACGATTTTGTTGCCAGACGCCCCCAGAAGCCGAGCGGCAGGGGCAACTCGCCCTGCGGCACGCTCAGAGCTTCACAGCGGAGGGCCCGAAGCCCAGCCGGAATTGGCTACAGGACAGCGGCTCGGATGGCCGCCGGCAGGCCGTCCCAGGCTTCCACGAATGCCGCCAGCTTGGGTATCTCCCTCGGCAAAAGCATCTGGCAATCCACCAAGGCAGCTGCCGTACCGCCGCAACTCTGGCCGAAAGTGCTTCCACCCATTGCCTGAGGTCGCCCGATGGCATTTCAGGAAACAGGTGATCCATTTGGCTCGTGAGGCCTACCTGGGTGAGGTTCAGGTCGGCGAAAGCAGGCTGGCCTGCGGCGTTTTTTCTTGCTCGCCCGACCTCACTAGGCACGGGCGGCCGCTCGCCGCCAGGTGAGGGCTTGTGCATGGGACTGACTGGCTCGCTTCGCCTCCAACGTTCGTCTGAGAACGCCTGGCCGGATCTAGGAAACGCTGGTGCGGGAGATGTCTGACGGCAGCCTATTGGCCGGGCCGGCTGATTTCGATGCACAGTCTCCCTCGTCCCCGGCTTTTTCCAGAATCGAGTGGCTGCCAGAATCCTGCTCGCAAGTGCCGGTGACGACCTTCAACGAGTTCCTGGCGGCCGCGGAGCAGGCCGGGATCCGGCCTGTACGCGGCTAGGCGGAGGCTTGTCGCATCCCGCTGAGCCAGCGAAGTGCCGCTTGCGTGCGGCAGCCGGTCGGTAAACGTAATAGGCCGGTCCGCGAAAAGGGAGTATCAATGCGAGTTGCGTGCGATCTTGCGCTGCCGCCGCCTGAGCGACAGTGGCTGGCAGCATTTCCGGAAATGCAGCTGCCAGGCCGATAAACCGCTCCCGGGCGACCGCCTACAAGACGAACGACTGCGAGCAGCTTTGATCGCGAGGCCGCGCCGGTTCGCCCGGCAACGACTGCACGAGCACAACGAACAGCGTACGCACAGCAGCCTGGGCTACCAGACGCCGGCGGCGTTCGCGTCCCAGTGTGCTGCTTTCGTTCGGGCTACGCCCTCACTCCAGCAGCACACTGCGGAACAAGTGATTCCCCCGAAACTCTCATAAGCCCTGGTACAGAAATCAGGGGCAGGCCAATGGCAAGGGACGCATGACGTATTCCGGTAAGGTGCCGCACGTTTGCTTCGTGTCAACGTCTCTTTCACCCAACAGGATCATGGTGTGCGACAAAGACTGCAAGAAGATCGAATGTGACTTTGTAGGCTTTCTACCGCCGTGTGTAAATCGTGAGCTTTCTCGACGGAAGGTCCCGCACGGCAGATTATTGTGCGTGCAAAGGTACGGTTGTGGATTGGTCTTGATGCGCTTCTCAAGCAGTGTCAACCGGCAGAGGTTGAAGCAGCTTGGTCAATTGCTGTGAAGCAGTTGAATCAGAGTATTCGTCACCCGCTATGGCGAGTGTGGAGGGAGTCCGAAGCCCTCAGTGATGAAAGCAACCAAAGGTAGGGGGCGTAGCTGCACACGTCCTTCAGCCAATCCCTCGCCAGTCGCATTTGTGACACCCTGGCACGCAAGCGGGGCATTGAGGAGAAGAAGATGTTCGGTGGCGTCGGCTTCCTGCTGAACGGCAACATGCTGGTCGGCGTTTGGAGGAATTCGCTCATCGTCCGGCTCGGCCCTGAAGCTGGCGAAGAGCCGCTGCTGGAGCCGCACGTCAGGGATTTTGACATCACCGGCAAGCCGATGAAGGGCTGGGTCATGGTCGAGCCAGAGGGTGTCGAGGATGATGACCAGTTGAAGGAATGGATCGACCGGGCGACGAGATTCGTGAAGACGCTGCCTGCGAAGTAGAAGGATCAAACTGCAAATGACGCCAATCATCCGAAAATCTGGTGGGGGCCGCACCATCGCCGTCGTGGGCGACGTGTATCGCTTCCTGGCGACTGGCGACGACACAGACGGCAAATATGCCTTGTGGGAAGCAATTGTGCCTCCGGGCGGCGGTCCACCCCCGCACATCCACAGCCGGGAGGAAGAGGGCTTCTATATCCTCGAAGGCGAGATCACGTTCCAGGTTGGCGACGAGCGGATCGTGGCGAAGGCTGGAGAGTTCGCCAATATGCCGGTCGGCACGCCGCACAGCTTCAAGAACGAGAGCGATCAACCGGCGAAGATGCTCATCTCAGTGGCTCCTGCCGGTCTGGAGCAGATGTTCTTCGAGTTCGGCGTGCCGCTGACCGAGGGAGCAACGACCGCCTTGCCGCCGACAAACGAAGAGATCGAGAAGCTGCTGGAGATTGCACCAAAGTACGGGATCGAGATCAAGATGCCGCATCATGATTGAGCCAGGTGCGGAACCGGATGGTGCCATGAACGAACCAAGTGGAACAGCCACCTTCGACGACTTCCAGAAACTCGACATCCGGGTGGGTCAGGTGATCGACGTGCAGCCGTTTCCAGAAGGCAAATACTCGACGCACATCCTGATGATCGACTTCGGCCCGGAGCTTGGCACGAAGAAATCCCTGGCGAAGCTGACACCGAACTACGAAGAGCCGGAACTGATCGGCAGGCAGGTACTTGCCGTCGTCAATTTCCCGCCCCGGCAGATTGGCAAACACCAGTCGGAAGTCCTGACGCTGGGCGTGCCGGACGAGAACGGCAACGTGGTCCTGCTGCGGCCCGACCAAGATGTGCCGGTGGGCGGCAGATTGTATTGAAACAATTGAGGCTCAAAAGCCCGGCATCTTGGGCCAGACAGCCCTTTACTTCTCCGAGTTGTATTCGCCCAGCCGTTCGGGTTTGGGCAGGTGTTCTTCGAGGACGAACTTCGGTCTGGGCTTTGAATTGACAAAGGCGGCGATGTCCAGCGCCTCCTGCTCCGTCAGATACGGATCGTCCAGCGGCATGGCGACCTTCAGCCAGGCGGCGAGCTTGTCGATGCGGGATAGCCCGGCCCCGTCGTTGTAGGACTTCTCGCCCCAGACCGGAGGCCCATCGTCGGTTCCCATGCCATCATCGCCGTGGCAAACGGCGCAGTGGTCGGCATAGAGCGTTTTGCCTCGCTTCACGTCGGCCTTCGATACGTCGATGCTCAACGGCTGAACGTGCTTGGGTCCGAGCGGGGCCTGGGGGTTCATCTTCAGCCGTTCACCGCTGGACAGCCAAGTGATGTAGGTCGTCATGGCGACCGAGACCTCGCTGCCGTTTGGAGGCCGGATGCCATTGAGACTCCGCATGAAGCAGTTCAGTACCCGGTCTTCGAGCGTGATGACTCGTTTCTCCCGTGGCGACCAGGCCGGGTATGCCGTCGCCACGCCCAGAAAGCTCGCCGCCTGGGGATCAGTTCCGGCATCGAGATGGCAGGAACTACAAGTCAGGGCGTTGCCGACGTAAGACTTCGAGAGTGGATGCTTGCCGGTGTTCTCGATGATCTCCTTGCCTAGAGCCACGACCCGGCCAAGCTCGCCGGGCGGAAGTTCTTCCTTGACCGAAGGCTTTGCAGCCTCCTCAGCATTGGGGCCATTGCTGCTGAAGAGCGCAGCGGCCAAACCGAGAAACAGGAGGAGGGGCAGAGTTCGGGGCATCGTCATTTCGCAAATTCCTTCAATAAGGCGTTCTCAGAGCGGCTTTCTTTTGAATACTCGAAAAAGAAGCCACAGCGACGGGATGAGCAAAGCCGCACCGACCGGAAGCGAATACAGGGCGAACCGGAGCGTGGCTTCGGGAGCCGCTGCGTCGTGCAATTTTACGTCGGGATAGATCAAGTAGGGGTATTGCGCCAAGCCCCAACCGAGGAGCAGTAGAGACACTTGTGCGATGGCCGCCGCCCTCGCCAAGCGGTAGCGGTGACGCAGCAGCGCCCCGCCGGAAAGCAGAGCCGTGGCGATTCCCAGGGCAACAACCGGAGCGGCCCGTGGACCGATCAGCCCGTGCCAGAGATGGGATGCCTCCCAATAGAGCAGTGGAAGTGCGACCACGGCAAGCCCGACGACGAAGCCGCCTGCCAAGAGCGCACGTTGCCGAAAATCCTCTCGCAATTCGCCCTGAGTCTCGTTCGTCAGATAAACTGCGGCGAGGTAGGCGCAAAGCGCCAATGCCAAGGCGCCAATCACAAGCGACACGGGCGCAATCCACGGCGTCGGCCCGTCAATTCGCACCTGGCCATCAATGATGCGAAGGCTGCCTGATGAGACAGCACCGACCGCCATACCGAGGAGCAAGGGCGTAATGACGCTTGCTACGCCGAAAATTGTCCCCCAATGGCTCGTTTGTTCCTCGGCGACTTCAGGACCACGGAACACAAATGCCGCCCCTCTCAGAGTGATGCCCACCAGCACGAAATGAAAGACGCCGAACAGCCCAATACTGAGAGCGGAGAATGCAGGCGGAAAAGCGGAAAACAGCAGGACAATCACGAAGATGAGCCAAACGTGATTGGCTTCCCAAACCGGCCCCATTGCATGGGCAATCGCCGCTCGCTGCTCATCCCGGCGTGGGCCACTGGCAAACAAATCCCATACGCCGCCGCCGAAGTCTGCACCGCCCAACACTCCATAGAGGATGACCCCCAATAGACCGACAGCAGCGGCAGCATCCTCAAGAGACATGGCCGGTCTCCCTGCTTTGGGTGGCGGAATCGCCGGTCGGCAAACGTCCTCGTGCCAATCGAAGCAGAAGCATGACGAGAGCAACACCAAGGCCCAGGTAGAGAACGGTGAAAACCAAGAGCGAACTCGGCACATCGGCCACGGGAGTGACCGCTTCGGAAGTCCGCATGAGTTGGTAGATGGTCCACGGCTGACGGCCTAGCTCGGTCACAATCCACCCTGCTTCCAAAGCGATAAAACCAAGCGGTGCGCCGATGACAAGTGATCGGAGAAGCCATTTGCTCTCGACCGTTCCTCGCCGCCAGCGGCCCCACCAGTACCACAGGCTCAGCCCGATTAGGAGGAATCCACAGCCGACCATGATTTGAAACGCCAGATGGACCCACAGGACGCTCGGACGCTCATCCGGTGGAAACTCGTTGAGTCCCTTGATGACGGCGTGCGGATCGTGGGCGACGAGCAGGCTGAGAGCATACGGAATCTCAATGCGAAAGCGGACCTCCCCCGACTCCTCGTCGGGGATGCCGCCGATAATCAGGGGCGCTCCAGCCTGTGTCTCGAACAACGCCTCCATTGCGGCCAGCTTCGCAGGTTGGTGCTGCGCCACCATGCGACCGTTGAAGTCCCCGCTGATCGGCATCAGCAAAGCGCTGATGGTCGCCATCACCATCGCCAGCGTGAGACCAGCATGGTGGTAGGCATCCCGACGCCCACGAAGCAGCCCCACGGCATAGACCCCTGCCACGGCGAAGCCCACTGCCATATAGCACGAGAGCGACGAGTGGATCGCCATGTGAAGCCAGAACGGGCTGCGAAAAGTCGCCAGCGGGTCGATGTTCGTTAGTCGCCCTACACTATCGAGATCGAAGCCCACCGGCGCTTGCATCCAAGCGTTTACGGCGACAACGAGTATCCCTGACAGCAGGCCGCTGATTGCCACGGGAATACCCGTCAGCCAATGGGCAACCGGAGAGAGCCGATTCCAGCCGTAAAGGTAAAGGCCCAAAAAAATCGCCTCGATGAAGAATGCGAACCCCTCCAGCGCAAAGGCGGGGCCAATGATGCTGCCGGAAAGCTCCATGAAGCGGGGCCATAGCAAGCCAAGCTCGAAGGAGAGAGCCGTCCCCGAAACTGCGCCGATGGCGAACAGAAGCCCGGTCGCCTTGGCCCACTTCTGAGCCAAGTCTCGGTAGTGTCGCTTCCCGCTCCTCAGCCACAACCCCTCGGCCATCAACATCAAGAGCGGCATGGCGATACCGGATGCCGCAAAAATCATGTGAAAGCCCAAGGACACTGCCATTTGGCTGCGGGCGGCAGCGAGTTGGTCCATGTGCTTCTCTCTCAGTGAATTCGAGGACCGCCTAGCTTGACAAGTCGTAAGCTTCCGATATTTTGGATTATAGGGGAAACCACAATGAGCGCCAAGAATACAACCCGGAAGTTGCCGCCGCTGACGGACTTGGAGGCGCTGGGACAAGCCGCCGAATGCCTGAAGACCCTGGCCCATCCACACCGGCTGCGCATCATCCAAATGCTCCTGGGCGGGCGCTACACCGTTGGTGAACTGGCCGAGGCGTGCGGCATCCCCGGCCACATGGCTTCCGAACACCTGCGGTTAATGCAGCGGTCGGGATTCCTGACCAGCGAGAAGGATGGCCGCAAGGCGTACTACCAAATCGCCGAGCCGCACCTGGCGAGCATCATGGCTTGCATCGAAGCTCGGTTTGGCGGTTGAGGGCTTTCGACCTGACATATCGTTATCTCGTGAATTTTCAACCGATAAAGCAACCTGGCAAACATTCTCTGGAACAAACCAACAAGGGAGGCAAGATGATGGAAGTTCTCATCTCGCTCGGCATCCTCGTGGCCTGGCTCGTCCTCCAGGCTTGGGTGCTGCCCCACTTCGGGGTCAAGACCTGACTTAGAAACTGTCTTCAAATGTCTTTTCCGCGTGCCAGGCGGCGTGACATCAGTGCGATCATGCTGATATAGATCATCGCCTCGCTGGTCTCTGGGTTGCGTTCGTAGTCTTTGCTATGGCGG
>Ga0180216_1001040_pt1 | contig 25961 bp, 28 predicted proteins | sample eDN3rd37CBELigMG_FD_128879 | JGI IMG/M metagenome (GOLD analysis project Ga0180216, IMG submission 128879) | Enriched Miracle-Growth compost microbial communities from Emeryville, California, USA - eDNA 3rd pass 37_C BE-Lig MG (version 2)... ... | reverse complement strand
TCCGCCCCATGTCGCGCACACTCTTCGTCACCACCGCCCTGCCCTACGCCAACGGATCCTTCCACATCGGCCACATCATGGAATACATCCAGGCCGACATCTGGGTCCGCAACATGCGCATGCAAGGCCATACGGTCCACTTCGTGTGCGCCGACGACGCCCACGGCGCGCCCATCATGCTCAAGGCGGAAAGCGAGGGCATCACGCCGCGCGAGCTGGTCGCCCGCATCGCCGCCGAACGCCCGAAATACCTCCAGGGCTTTCACATCGCCTTCGACCACTGGCACTCCACCGACTCGGACGAAAACACCGAGCTTTCCCGCCAGATCTACCTCAAGCTGCGCGACGCGGGCCTCATCGAAACCCGCACCATCGAACAGTTCTACGACCCGGTCAAAGGCATGTTCCTGGCCGACCGCTACATCAAGGGCGAATGCCCCAAATGCGGCGCCAAGGACCAATACGGCGATTCCTGCGAAGTCTGCGGCGCGGTCTACGCGCCCACCGACCTGCGCAACCCCTACTCCACCCTGACCGGCGCCACGCCCGTCCTGAAAAGCTCCGACCACTTTTTCTTCAAGCTGTCGGATCCGCGCTGCTACGCCTTCCTGCAGGAATGGACCGGCAGCGTCAACGGCAACGGCACGCCGCGGCTGCAGCCCGAGGTCTACGCCAAGACCCGCGAATGGCTGGGCGAGGAAGGCAAGCTGGCCGACTGGGACATCTCCCGCGACGCCCCTTATTTCGGCATCGAGATTCCCGATGCTCCCGGCAAATATTTCTACGTCTGGCTGGACGCCCCGGTGGGCTATCTCGCCTCGCTCAAGGCCTATTGCGCGAAAACCGGCCTCGACTTCGACGCCCTGCTCGATCCGCAGTCCGACACCGAGCAATATCACTTCATCGGCAAGGACATCGTCTACTTCCACGCCCTGTTCTGGCCGGCCATGCTGCACTTCGCGCAGCGCAAGACGCCCGACGGCCTGCACGTGCATGGCTTCATCACCGTCAGCGGCGAGAAAATGTCCAAGAGCCGCGGCACCGGCATTTCGCCGCTGCGCTATCTCGACCTCGGCATGAATCCCGAATGGCTGCGCTACTACATCGCCGCCAAGCTCAACGCCCACGTCGAAGACCTGGACTTCAACCCCGACGACTTCGTCGCCCGCGTCAACAGCGATCTCGTCGGCAAATACGTGAACATCGCCAGCCGCGCGTCGAACTTCCTCATCAAGCACTTCGACGGCCAGCTCTGCTATGACGGCGGCGTGCCCATCGAACTCGAGAACGAGCTCAACGCCTCGGCCGAGATCGTCCGCAACGCCTTCGAAGCGCGCGAATACGGCAAGGCCATCCGGGAGATCATGGCCGCGGCCGACCGCGTCAACCAGGCCTTCGACGCGGCCCAGCCCTGGGTGCTTGCCAAGCAGCTCGGCGACGCGGACAAGAAGCGGGAACTGCACGACATCTGCTCGCGCACCATGGTCGGGTTCAAGGCGCTATCGGTCATGCTGGCCCCCGTGCTGCCGGCGCTGGCCCGGCGCGTGGCGCACGAGCTCTTCGGCCTGGGCCGCGACTTCGAATGGCGCGACGTGGTCGTGCCTCCGCAGCGCATCGCCCCGTACAAGCACCTGGCGCAACGCGTCGATCCCAAGCTGCTCGATGCGCTTTTCGAGCCGCCGGCGGCCCCCGCTCCCGCGGCGCCCACGCCTGGCGGCGAGGAAATCGCGCCCACCATCACCATCGACGATTTCGCCAAGGTCGACCTACGCATCGCCAAGATCGTGGACTGCCAGCATGTGGAAGGCTCGGACAAGCTCCTGCGGTTGACGCTGGATGCGGGCGAGGGCCGCACCCGGAACGTGTTCTCGGGCATCAAGTCCGCCTACAAGCCTGAAGACCTGATCGGCAAGCTGACCGTGCTGGTCGCCAACCTCGCGCCGCGCAAGATGAAGTTCGGCGTCTCCGAAGGCATGGTGCTGGCGGCCAGCCATGGGGACGAAAAGGCACACCCCGGCATCTACGTGCTCGAACCGGTGGCCGGCGCCCAGCCGGGCATGCGCGTCCGCTGACGGGCGTCGCCGCCCGCGGTTTCGCCGCGCGGCGGCGAACCGCCTGGGCTGCCCTCAGCCGTTGCGCGCCTCGGAGGGCTGGCCCGAGCCGGCCCCGCCCTTGACCCGGTTCACCACCATCCTTTCGTTCAATTGCTTGACGATGGACGAGCCGGTGGACACGCACAGGAACGGGAACAGCCCATGGACGAGGCCGGCCAGGGCCGCGGTGAACATGCGGCGGGCAAACCCCCACGATGCGGCGAGATGCTCGAAATAGCTCTCGCCCACCGAGGCTGGATGCGAGGTAAACGACCATTTACGCATGGGGAAATCGCAGTGTTGTGAAACTGCGGATACTTTATCAATGCAGCTCCGCAAAATTACTGCAAATTTCCGTCCAAACCGGGTTTCTGACGAAACGATTTTCTTCTTATTCGCTTTTTCCTGAAATTTCCTGCACTTCTGCTCCGAAACCGGAAATACCGCCAGCGCCAAGGCGGCGCGGCCCCAGGGTGCAGTAAACTCCCGAGTGCGATGAACGCCCGCCGGCGGACACGAGCTGCGCCGGCCAGGGCGCGGCATGCCAGAACAAAGGTTAGTCATGGCCAAGAGCTACGAATCCGATATCACCCAATTCCTGCAAGACCTCAAGCGTCAGCGTCCCCATCTCGAAGCCGAGCAGAAGAAGGGCCGCGCGCGCCTGTGGGACAAGACCATCGATCCGGAACTCGTCGAAGGCTTCAAGGCCGGGACGGTGCCGCAGAAGCCTTATGTCTATCAAACGGACGCCTGAACGTTCCCGACATGGGCTCATCCCCGCCCCCCAACGACGGGCTGACCGCATTGGCTGAACCCGCGGTCGACAGCACGCCGGACGTCGTCGATGGCGTGGCCATCGCGCGGCTGTACGGCGAACCGCTGTTCGCCCTGCCGCAGGACCTCTACATCCCGCCCGACGCGCTGGAGGTGTTCCTCGAGACCTTCGAGGGACCGCTCGATCTGCTGCTCTATCTCATCCGCAAGCAGAACTTCAACGTGCTCGACATACCGATGGCGGAAGTCACCCGCCAGTATCTTTCCTACGTCGACCAGATACGGCAGCACAACCTCGAGCTGGCCGCCGAGTACCTGCTCATGGCGGCCCTGCTGATCGAGATCAAGTCGCGCATGCTGCTGCCGGTGCGCAAGGCGGACACGGAAGAAGAAGTCGAAGACCCCCGCGCGGAGCTGGTGCGGCGGCTGCTCGAATACGAGCAGATGAAGCTCGCGGCGCAGAAGCTGGACCAGCTTCCCCAGCTGGGCCGGGACTTCGTCCGGGCCCAGGTGCTGCTGGAGCAGACCACGCAGCGCCGCCTGCCCGACGTCAACGCGGAGGAACTGCGCGAAGCCTGGGCCGAGATCGTCAAGCGGGCCAAGCTCAACGCGCACCATCACATCTCGCGCGAGGAACTCTCGGTACGCGATCACATGAGCCAGATCCTGCGGCGGCTGCAAAGCGTGCGCTACATGGAGTTCACCGAACTCTTCATGGAGCGCGTGCAGGACGGCGCGGGCGTGCCGGTCATCGTCGTCCATTTCATCGCCATGCTGGAGCTCGCCCGCGAATCGCTGGTCGAGATTACCCAGGCCGAGCCCTACGCCCCGATCTACGTTCGCCTGGCTTTCACTTCCGTCCACACCCATTGAGGCTTCGTCGCCGGGCGGCCCGCGAGCGGGCGCGCCGGTCCGGGCCGCTGCCAACCGTATCCAACGCCATGAAGGTCGTCCACACCATCGAAGAATTGCGCGATCAACTGCGCGGCCAATTGCGGGTTGCCTTCGTGCCCACGATGGGCAATCTGCACGAGGGCCACCTGGCCTTGATGAAGACGGCTCGCCAGCACGGCGATCCCGTCGTCGCGAGCATCTTCGTCAACCGTCTGCAGTTCGGCCCCAACGAGGATTTCGATCGTTACCCGCGCACGCTGCCGGCGGACATCGAAAAGCTCGAGCGCGATCGCAACGTCTACGTCCTGTTCGCCCCGGACGAACGCGAAATGTATCCGGAGCCGCAGAATTTCCGCGTGCAGCCGCCGGCCGACCTGGGCGGCATCCTCGAAGGCGAATTCCGCCCGGGCTTCTTCACCGGCGTCTCGACCGTCGTGCTCAAGCTGCTGTCCTGCGTCCAGCCGCGCGTCGCGGTATTCGGCAAGAAGGATTACCAGCAGTTGATGGTCGTTCGCGCCATGTGCCGGCAGTTCCAGTTGCCGGTGGAAATCGTGCCGCAGGAAACGGTGCGCGCCGAGGACGGCCTGGCGCTGTCCTCGCGCAATGGCTACCTGAGCGCCGAAGAACGCGCCGAGGCGCCGATGCTGTATGCCACGCTGCAGGACCTGCAGTCGCGCCTGCACGCGGGTAACCGCGACGCCGCGGCGCTCGAGCGCGAGGCCATCGCGACGCTGGCCGGACGTGGCTGGAAGGTGGACTATATCGCGGTGCGCCGGCAGCGCGACCTGCTGCCGCCCGCGCAGGAAGAAGTCGAACGGGGCGAACCGCTGGTCGTGCTGGCCGCGGCCAAGCTCGGCACGACGCGGCTCATCGACAACCTCGAACTATAGGCGTACCCTCGGCCATGCGCGGGGGGCGCACGGTTGCCATGCTTGCAAGCAATTGATACAACGGCGCGCGGCCGGGCTCCCGGCCGCCGGCGGTTCGCTACAATTCCCGGCACTGGATGGTTTACGATACGCCCATGATCGAAGATCTCGACCTTCTTGCCAGCCGCATACGCCAGCTTACGGAGCTCACCCAAAGCCTGCGCGATGAGAACGCGGCATTGGGCAAGAGCCTTGCCCAGCGCGACTCCCACATCCGCATGCTGCGCGAGACGCTGGCCGCCGCCCAGGCACGGGTCGAGGGCGTGCTGGCCCGCCTGCCGGGCGGCGAAGAGCCGACCGACGACGCCGAAGGCGAAGCCCAGGTGCCGGACAACGCTTCTCCCTCTGCTGCAGAAGGCGCCGATCCGGGCGCTCGGAGTCTATATGGAACGACTTGACGTCACGATACTCGGCAAGGAATATCCGCTCGCCTGCGAACCATCCGAAAAAGAAGCCCTGCTGACCGCGGCCAACATGGTCGACCGCACCATGCAGCGGATCAAGGCCAGCGGCAAGGTGGCGGGCACCGAACGCATCGCGGTGATGGCGGCGCTGCAGCTTGCCGGCGAACTGATGAACGCGAAATCTCCCGACGCACGCCTTGCAGTCGGCGACTATAAGCGTAAAATTGAAGACATGCATCGAATGGTCGATGCCGCCTTGGGAACCCAAGAAAAGCTATTTTGAGTTTTGATGTTTGTGCGGTACTTTTCGGTGCAGCACAAACGCGTATGATCAGTTTTCCCTGCCGTGCTCGTGTTTGGCCTTATATTTCTTGGACCCATGCTAATGGCATGAGGTTGTGGAAATTGCCCGCGGGCGTGATCGTCTCCAGTCAGACGAACCCGAAGCGAGGCTGACCGCGACCACCTTGAACCCCCGGTTCAGGATGCCGGCCTAGCGACACAGGCGGGGACCCTACCCAAGCCGGAGCATACTCGTGTGTGCTCCGGTGTTTTTTTGTCCCTCTCCTTCACAACACAAATAAATAGACAAGACATGGACCCCTTACTGATCGTCGCTCTGCTGGTTCTCGGCGCTTGCACGGGCTTTGCGGCCGGATTGCTCGGCATAGGCGGCGGCATGATCATGGTGCCGTTCCTGACCATGCTGTTCACCTGGCAGGGACTGCCTTCGGATCTGGTGGTCCATGCGGCGATCGCGACGTCGATGGCGTCGATCCTCTTTACCTCCATATCCAGCGTGCGTGCGCACCACAAGCGCGGCGCGGTGCGCTGGGATATCGTGGCGCGCTTTGCCCCGGGCCTGGTGATAGGAGGGCTGCTGGCGGGCGGGGCGGTGTTCGCTTTCCTGAAGACCGGATGGCTGGCACTGGTATTTGCCGTCTTCGTCGGCTATTCGGCCATACAGATGCTGTTGGACAAGAAACCCAAGCCCACCCGGCAGATGCCCGGTACGGTGGGCACGTCCGCCGTGGGAACGGGCATCGGCTTTCTGTCGGGACTGGTGGGCGCAGGCGGCGGCTTTGTTTCCGTCCCTTTCATGACCTGGTGCAACGTCCCGTTGCACAACGCCGTGGCCACCTCGGCCGCGCTCGGGTTCCCGATCGCGCTTGCCAATACCGCGGGTTACATCTGGTCAGGCATGCAGCATGAAAGCGCGCAACCCGGCATGCTCGGGTATGTCTATTGGCCGGGGCTGATCGTGCTCATCGTGTCCAGCGTGCTGCTGGCCCCGGTCGGCGCCCACACCGCGCACAAGCTGCCGGTGCGGTCGCTCAAGCGCATCTTCGCCTACCTGCTGATGCTGCTGGCGGTCTACATGCTATACAAGGCCGTCACCGCCTTGGCAGGCGCATAGCGCACGCTGCGTCGCGGCGTGTCCGGTCGGCCCGATCTTCAATCAGAACAAGGAATCACACCATGGCTCACCGCCCCGCTCTTGCTCTCACGATGCGTCGCGCTTTCTTCGGCGCGGCCCTGACCGCGCTGGCCGCGACGTCGTCCGTCGCCCTCGCCCAGGCCGCGCCCGAGGCCAAGCCCGATCGGCCGACGCTCTCGCTGTCGGCCGGGGCCACCTCCGAAGTCGCGCAGGACAAGGTGACCATCACGCTCGCCAACGAAATCGAGGGCAACGACCAGGCCAAGCTGTCGCAGCAGCTCAATCAGCTGCTCGAGGCCACGCTTGCCGAGGCCAAGCGCAATACCGCCGTTACCGCGCGCAGCGGCAACTACAACGTCTGGGCCAATACCGACCGCAATGGGCGCATCACGAGCTGGCGCGGCCGCGCCGAACTGATATTGGAATCCAAGGATTTCGTGGCGGCGTCCAAGCTCGCCGGCGAACTGAGCAAGCAGATGGCCGTGTCCAACGTGGCGTTCTCGCTGTCGCGCGAAGCGCGCGAGGCCGAGGAGCAACGCCTGCTGGCCGATGCCGCCAAGGCCTTCGGCACGCGCGCCTCGCAGGCGGCCAAGGCGTTCGGCTTCTCGGGCTATACCGTCAAGCAGCTCGATCTGAGCGGCAGCGGCACGGTCACGCCCATGCCGCGGGCCTATGCGATGGCGGCCCCCGCCATGGAAGCCAAGGCGGCCGACCTGCCGCTGGAAGGCGGCAAGTCGACGGTGACGGTTTCCGTGCGCGGCACGGTCTACCTGCAGTAACAGGCGGCCGGGCGGCGGTTCAGGCTACCGCCTGCCGCCGCGACCAGGCGAACATGGCGATGCCGGCCAGCACCATGGGCAGCGACAACCATTGCCCCATGCTGAGCCCGGCGGCCAGCACGCCCAGGAAGCTGTCCGGCTCCCGCGTGTATTCCACGAGGAAGCGGAAGATCCCGTAGCCCATCAGGAAGACCGCGCTGACCTGCCCCACCGGCCGCGGCCTGCTGGCGAACAGCCAAACGATCGCGAACAAGGCCAGCCCTTCCAGGCCCACTTCATACAGTTGCGAGGGGTGGCGCGCGACGCCGTCGCCGGCTTGCGGAAACACCATGCCCCACGGCACCGAGGTCGGCCGGCCCCATAGTTCGCCGTTGATGAAATTGCCCAGCCGCCCCGCCGCTAGCCCCAGCGGCACCAGCGTGGCGACGAAATCGCCCACTTGCAGGAACCGGAACCCGCGCCGCCGGGCGAACAGCGCCATGACCAGCAGCACGCCCAGCAGTCCGCCGTGGAACGACATGCCGCCATGCCACACCGCGAGGATCTCCAGCGGGTGGGCAAGGTAATACGCGGGCTTGTAGAACAGCACGTAGCCGAGGCGGCCGCCCAGCACCACGCCCAGCACGCTGTAGAACAACAGGTCGTCCAGGTCGCGGGTGGTGAGCGCGGTCTTGCCGTGCCGGATGCGCCAACGGCCAAGCGTCCAGGCCAGCACGAACGCCACCAGGTACATGAGGCCATACCAGCGCACGGCCAAGGGTCCGATCTCGAACGCGATGGGAGAAAACTGCGGGTGAACCAACATGTCTGCGCGCGCCTTCCAGGAAAAGGCCGGGCGCATGCCCGGCCGCGGTATCGGAATGCTGGATGATAACTCCCCGCGAGATCGCCCCCGTGACAGATCGACGCAGGCCGGCCGAAGGCGGCCTGGCGCGCTTCCCGCTTGTTTATACTCTGCCGTTCGAAGAATCCCGCGCTCCGCGTACTCGCTTTCAACGGAAGACACATGATGCCCGTTCGTACCCTGCGCCTCGGCGCACTGCTGGCGCTGGCCGCCCTGCATGCGGCGGCAGGCGCCCAGACCACCGGCCCCGATCTCGCCAAGGCGAAAAACTGCATGGCCTGTCACAGCGTGGAGGCCAAGCTCGTCGGCCCCTCCTACCAGAGCGTGGCGCAGCGCTATGGCAGCGAAGCCGGCGCGGCCGACAAGCTGGCAACGTCCATACGCAAGGGCAGCGTGCGCAAGTGGGGGGCGATCCCCATGCCCGCGCAGAATGCCGTCAACGACGACGAGGCGCAGAAACTGGCGCAGTGGATTCTCTCGCTCAAGCCGTGATAGCCGGCCGCAATCGGCGCCTTCCATCCCCGGTTGTTGCCAGCGCCGCAACGGTAATTTGCGGCGGCGGCACCATGAGACGTATATAGGCGGAGCCGCCCCCGGCTCCGGCCCGCTTCCCCGGCAGCGCATACACTATAAGCAAGGGCGCCGAGCGCGCCGGCATCCATCGCGAGGTATGTCATGCCTGCACAAGTCGAGACAGCCGTGTTCGGCGGCGGCTGCTTCTGGTGTATCGAAGCCGTATTCCAGCAGATCGAAGGCGTGCTGCGCGCCGACTCCGGCTATGCCGGCGGCCACGTGGAGCGGCCGACCTACGAGCAGGTCTGCGAAGGCAATACCGGCCACGTGGAGGTCGTGTCCATCACCTACGACCCCGCCGTGATCGACTACCACGAGCTGCTGGAGATTTTCTTCGCTTCGCACGACCCGACCACCCCCAATCGGCAGGGCAACGACGTCGGGCCGCAGTACCGCTCGGCGATTTTCTGGCAGACGCCGGCGCAGCAGGAAGCCGCGCGCGAGGTCATCGCCGACCTGCAGGCGCGCAACGTGTTCGGCGCGCCGATCGTGACCGAACTGCTGCCGCCGTCCACGGTCTGGCCTGCCGAGGACTATCACCGCGACTATTTCCTGCGCAACCCCGGCCAGGGGTATTGCGCCTTCGTGGTAGCCCCCAAGGTGGCGAAGATGCGCAAGAACTTCGCCCACAAGCTCAAGAAAACCTGAAGGAACACATTTCATGACTCGACGCCGGATCCTGCGCGCCTGCGGCGCGGCACTGGCATGCGCCTGGCTGGCACAACCGGCTGCCGCCCAGGAGGCCGCCTATCCCACCCGTCCCGTCCGCTTCGTCGTGCCGTATCCCCCGGGCGGCCCGCTGGACATCATGGCCCGCGCGCTGGCCGAGAAGGTCCGGCCGGCGCTGGGCCAGCCCATGGTCGTCGAGAACAAGGCCGGCGCGGGCGGCAACATCGGCGCCGACCTGGTCGCCAAGTCGGCGCCGGATGGCTATACGCTGGTGATGGGCGCGGTCGCCACGCATGCGATCAACCCCGCGCTGTTCCCGAGCATTCCCTATGATCCGGTCAAGGACTTCGCCCCCATCGTCCTGGTGGCGTCCGTACCCAACGTCCTGGTGATGAACCCGGCCACCGCGGCCAGGCTGCGCGTGGACACCGTGCAGGACCTGATCCGCCATGCCAGGCAGAACCCGGGCAAGCTCAACATGGGCTCGGGCGGCAACGGCAGCGCCGGACATCTGGCGGGGGAACTGCTCAAGACTCGCGCGGGCGTGTTCGCCGCCCACATTCCCTACGCCGGCGCGACGCCCGCGCAGGTGGCCCTGCTGAGCGGCCAGACCGATTTCATGTTCGACAACCTGGCGGCAGCCTCGCCGCTCATTGCCGCGGGCAAACTCAAGGCGCTGGCGGTCACCACGGCATCGCGGTCCCGCCTGCTGCCCGAGGTGCCGACCATGATGGAGGCCGGCGTGCCCGCCTTCGACCTGGGAACGTGGTTCGGCGTGTTCGCGCCCGTGCACACGCCGGCAAGTGTGATTCAAAAACTGCACCATGAATTCGCGCAGGCATTGACGAGCCCCGAGCTGCGCCAGCGCCTGGCCGGCATGGGATCCGATGCGGAGCCCGGTACGCCCGAATCGCTGGCGGCGCTGGTGCGGGACGACCTGCGCAAGTACGCAGAAATCGTCAAGGTGTCGGGCGCCAAGCTGAACTAGAACCCGGCGCCGGAGGGAGCGCGCTCAATCGGCGCGGGAGCGCCAGGCCTCGGCACGCGTGCCGGCGGATCCATCGGGGCCTCCCTCGGCCACACGCATGTCCCGCATCTCGGCCATCCGGTGGGCATGCATATGCCAAACCAGCTCCACCGCATTGCGTACGCCAAGCTTGGCCAACACCCTTGCGCGGTGGACTTCCACGGTGCGTATGGAAATTCCCAGCCGATCGGCGATCACCTTGTTCGCCCGCCCTTCGATCAATAGGTCCATGACTTCGCGCTCGCGCGGCGTCAAGGGCCGCATCCAATCCTGACCGTCGTCCTCCCAGTATTTCGACCTCATCGTCCTTCCTTTCCTTCTTTCTTAAAAACCTTGTTGTCGAGCCGGGCTTTCGATGCCCGCCAGGAAGTCTGCACGACTTTGCGAAGGAAAGAATCTGTCAAGGCTGACAGGAGTCTGAACATCCCATGGGTCAATTTGGCACAAAGTTGTGCCGATCCATCATTTTTCGGGAAAACCCCGACCCATTACGCGCAATTTCATGATTCACGCGCCCGTCGCGTGAGCTAACATGCCGGCCTTGCAAGTGAAGTCAGATAGGAGCCCGCTTCAATGCGCATACAGTCTCAACAAAACTTCTGGGCCGGGGTGATGTTCGTCGCCCTCGGCCTATTTTTTGCCGGCTTCGCCGTCGAATACCAGATGGGTACCGCGGCCAAGATGGGGCCCGGGTACTTCCCCTTCTGGCTGGGAGTGATCCTGGCGATTCTCGGCGCGATCATCGGCATCTCGTCGCTGTCGCCCAAGGCCGAAAAAACGGTGGTCCCGAAGTTCCACCTCAAGATCATGGCCATCGTGCTGGGCAACGTGGTGCTGTTCGGCATTCTGCTGCGTCCGTTGGGCCTCTACGTGTCTGCCTTCCTCCTGGTCCTGCTCTCCAGCATGGCGAGCCACGAGTTCAAGTGGAAGGTCGCGATCATCAACGGCATCTGCCTGACGATCGCGATTCACCTCATCTTTATCATGGGCCTGGGTCTCATCTTCCCGCTGTGGCCTTCGTTTCTCGGTTTGAACTAAGGAAAGCCATCCATGGAAGTGTTTGAGCACTTGGCCATTGGTTTTGAAACGGCATTATCGTTTCAGAACATCATCTACGCATTCCTGGGCTGCCTGATCGGCACCCTGGTGGGCGTGCTGCCGGGACTCGGCCCCGTCCCCACCATCGCGATGCTGCTGCCCATCACGTACGCCCTGCCCCCCGTGGCGGGCCTCATCATGCTGGCGGGCATCTACTACGGCGCTCAGTATGGCGGCTCCACCACGGCCATTCTGGTGAACCTGCCGGGTGAAACCTCCGCGGTGGTAACCTGCCTGGACGGATACCAGATGGCCCGGAACGGGCGAGCCGGACAGGCCCTGGCCATTGCGGCCATCGGCTCGTTCTTCGCCGGCTGCGTCGGCACGCTGCTGATCGCCGCGTTCGCTCCCCCGCTGGCCGAAGTCGCATTCCAGTTCGGTCCCGCGGAATACTTCTCGCTGATGTGCCTGGGCCTGATCGGCGCCGTGGTGCTGGCGTCCGGCTCGCTGCTCAAGGCGATCTGCATGATCCTGCTGGGCCTGTTGATCGGCATGGTGGGCACCGACGTGAACTCCGGCGTGGCCCGCTTCTCGTTCGGCATTCCCGAGCTGACCGACGGCATCGATTTCGCCGCCGTGGCCATGGGCGTGTTCGGCTTCTCGGAAATCATCAGCAACGTCGAGCAGAAGGAAGAGCGCGAAGTCTTCCTGGACAAGATCGGCCACCTGTACCCGACCTGGAGCGACCTGAAGGAAGCAGCGCCCGCCATCGTCCGCGGCACGGCCATCGGTTCGGCGCTGGGCATCCTGCCCGGCGGCGGCGCGGTGATGTCCTCGTTCGCGTCCTACACAGTCGAGAAGAAGCTGTCCAAGAAGCCGGAAACCTTCGGCAAGGGCAACATCCGCGGTGTGGCAGGCCCCGAATCGGCCAACAACGCCGGCTCGCAGACCTCGTTCATCCCGCTGCTCACGCTGGGTATCCCGGGCAACGCCATCATGGCCCTGATGGTCGGCGCCATGACCATCCACAACATCCAGCCTGGTCCCCAGGTCATGACCTCGAACCCGGACCTGTTCTGGGGCCTGATCGTGTCGATGTGGATCGGCAACCTGATGCTGGTGATCCTGAACCTGCCGCTGATCGGTATCTGGGTCAAGCTGCTGAAGGTTCCCTATCCCATCCTGTTCCCGGCCATCCTGTTGATCTGCTCGATCGGTGTCTACACGCTGAACTACAACGTGTTCGACATCTGGATGACGGCGGCCTTCGGTGTGATCGGCTATATCTGGTCCAAGCTGAAGTGCGAAGGCGCCCCGCTGCTGCTGGGCCTGGTCCTCGGCCCCATGATGGAAGAGAACTTCCGCCGCGCCCTGCTCCTGTCTCGCGGCGATTTCACGACCTTCGTGACGCGCCCGCTGTCGGCGACCCTGCTGGTCATCGCCGCCATCCTGGTGCTCATCGTGGCCTCGCCCACGATCCGCAAGAAGCGCGAAGAAACCTTCGTCGAAGACTGACGAAGATACCCGCCGCCTCGCGCGGCGATAAAAAGGGCGCCATGTCGGCGCCCTTTTTTTTGCCTTGGAGACGCCAGGGCGAACCCAACCCGGCCCCGCTGGCGGGCGCCCTCGAGGAGCAGCGACGGCCCGCAGGGCCCAGCGTGAGGGATTTTTACCGCCGGGACGCTATACACTTTGCCCATTGGCAACGGAGAATCAGCATGGCATCGATCGGCACCAAGACCTACGAACCCACCTCCCCGCTCAACGTCAGCTTCATCGGCCTGGGTGTCATGGGCTTCCCGATGGCTGGCCATCTGGCCCAGGCGGGGCATGCCGTCCGGGTCTACAACCGGACGCCTTCCAAGGCGCGCGAGTGGACGCAGGAATTCGTCGGCACCCACGCTCCCACGCCGCGCGAAGCCGCCGAAGGCGCCGACATGGTGTTCGTCTGCGTCGGCAATGACGACGACCTGCGCAGCGTCGTGCTGGGTCCGGACGGCGCGCTGGCCGGCATGAAGCCCGGCTCGCTGCTGGTCGACCATACGACAGCCTCGGCCAAGGTGGCGCGCGAGCTTTATTCGACGGCGCGCGACCAGGAAGTCGGTTTCATCGATGCCCCCGTCTCCGGCGGCCAGGCCGGCGCCGTCAACGGCGTCCTGACGGTGATGTGCGGCGGCGATCAGGACGCATTCGATCGCATGCGGCCGGTAGCCCTGGCCTATTCCCGTGCCGTCACCCGCATCGGCGAATCCGGAGCCGGACAGCTTGCCAAGATGGTCAACCAGATATGCATCGCCGGGCTGGTGCAGGGCCTGTCGGAAGGCATCGCGTTCGGCATGAAGGCCGGCCTGGACATGAAGCTGGTGCTGGACGTGATATCCAAGGGCGCGGCACAAAGCTGGCAAATGGAGAACCGCGGCGCGACCATGGTCGACGGCCAGTTCGACTTCGGCTTCGCGGTGGACTGGATGCGCAAGGACCTGAGCCTGGTACTGGACGAAAGCCGCAGCAACGGCGCCCGCGTGCCGGTTACCGCCCTGGTCGACCAGTTCTATGCCGATCTGCAGCAGATGGGCGGCAACCGCTGGGATACTTCCGCGCTGATAAAGCGGTTGTAGGGGAAGCCCACCCCCTAGCGGCCTTCGGCCGCTCCCCCTCAAGGGGGCGGCGCTGGCGGACCGGCAAAGCCGGATCCGCGGCGCCCTGGATCTAGTGCGAATTTCTTAAATTGCCACACCGTTGCTACCGCTGGCAGCCCGGCGCGCGTCAGCGCGTAGGGGGCTACCCCCTCAGAGCGACCAGCGTTCGGTCGAGGGGCCAGGCAAGATCCACCACCAGGCCCGCAATGCCGTCCAGATCGTCCAGGCCGACGAAGGGCAAGCCGCCGCCGGGGGGCGCCACGTCGCTGACGACGGCGCCTATGCTGGGATCGTCCGGATACAGCCAGGGCTTGCCGTTGCCCGATCGATGCACCTCGATCTTGACGTGCGGATCGCGCTTGAAACCCTCGACGAGGATCAGGTCCACCGGCGTGAACCGGGACAGCAGTTCACCCAGCCGGGGTTCGGCCTCGCCGCGCAATTCATGCATCAGCGCCCAGCGGTGGCTCGAGGCCACCAGCACTTCCGAGGCCCCCGCTTCGCGGTGCAAGTAGGAGTCCTTGCCCGGCTTGTCGATGTCGAAGGTATGGTGGGCGTGCTTGAGCGTCGACACGCTGTACCCCTTCGCCCGGAGGACGGGAATCAGCCTCGACAGGAGCGTAGTCTTGCCGGCGCCGCTCCACCCGGCCAGCCCCAGGACGCGCATCATCAGATCAATCCGTCGAAAGGCAGGACATCGACCAGGTCGCCGGCCGCCACATTGCCCTGCTCGTGGCCGAGCACCACCAGGCCGTTGGCCTGGCTCATGCTGCGCAGGATGCCCGAGCCTTGCGAACCGGTGATGCGTACTTCCCAGCCTCCGCCGGGAGCCGGCGTGACGATGCCGCGCTGGTATTCGGTGCGGCCCGGCTTCTTGCGTATCGCGCCGGCGCTGGCGGCGCGGAGCATGGGCAACGGCGCCGGCTGGGCGCCGCTCATGGCCAGCAAGGCATCGCGCACCAGCGCATAGAAAGTCACCATGACAGCCACCGGATTGCCGGGCAGCCCGAACAGGATGGCGCTGCGGCCGCCGGTCTCGATACGCCCGATGGCCATCGGCCGGCCGGGCCGCATGGCAATGCGCCAGAACAGGACGTCTCCCAGCCTGGCCATGATGGTCTTGGTGTAGTCGGCCTCGCCCACGCTCACGCCGCCCGAGGTAATCACCACGTCGGCATTCGCGGCGGCGTCGCGGAACGCCGCTTCCAGCGCCTGCGGATCGTCCCCCACCACGCCCATGTCGAGGATCTCCACCCCCAGCCGCTGCAGCATGCCCCAGAGGGTGTAGCGGTTGCTGTCGTAGACGCAGCCCGCATCGAGCGTCTCGCCGATGGAGCGCAATTCGTTCCCGGTGGAAAAGAACGCGACGCGCAGGCGGCGCCATACGGGGACCTCCGCCCTGCCGAGCGAGGCCAGCATGCCGAGATCCGCCGGCCGCAGCACCCGGCCGGCGGCCAGCGCGACGTCGCCGCGGGCGAGGTCCTCGCCGGCCAGCCGGCGGTTCTCGCCGGGCTTGACCGCGCCGGCCGGTATGGTGACCCGGTCGCCGTCGAGCTTGACGAACTCCTGCGGCACGACGGTGTCCAGCCCGGCGGGCATGGTGGCGCCCGTCATGATGCGCACGCATTGCCCCGGCGCGACGTTGCCCTGGAAACCGTTGCCGGCCAGGCCGCTGCCCACGACCTGCAGGATCGTATCGTGGCCTTGCGCGAGATCGATCCCGCAGAGCGCGTAGCCGTCCATGGCCGAGTTGTCGTGCGCCGGCACGTCGATGTCGGAAACGATGTCGCGGGCCAGCACGCGGCCCAGGGCCGAGCGCAGCGCCAGCATTTCCACGCCGTCCACGCGAGGCACCAGGCGCGCGATGAACTCGCGCGCCTGCGCCACCGGCAAGGCGTTCGGATCGTAGCCGTTGACACAGGACGAGATTTCTTCGAGCGTAGGGGCGGTCTTGTCGTTCATGGCGTCAAAGCTGCTGCAGTTCGGCCAGCGTATTGGCACCGGCAAAGGCCGCCGGGTCATCGAAGGGAACGTCGACGCAGCGGTGCGTGGCGGTCCATTTGTCGATCTTGCGTTCACCGGCCGCGGTGAACGCCACGAGGCTGTCCAGCAGTTCCGCCTTCATCAGACAGAACACGGGCTGGGTACGCATGACGCCGCCTTGGGGGGTAGCCACCATCGCGATCTCGGCATCGGCGGCTTCCAGCCCGCTCGCGAGCCGGGCGACCAGGTCCTCGGGGAACTTGGGGGTATCGCACGGCACGGTCACCAGGTAGGGCGTCTCGCAATGCTCGAGCCCGGTGAGGAACCCCGCCAGCGGCCCGGCGTAGTCGGGCAGGACATCGGGCCAGACGGGCGCGCCGAGGGATTCATAGGCGGCCAGGTTGCGGTTGGCGTTGACCAGGATCTGCCCAACCTGGGGCCCGAGCCTGAGCAACGCGTGCATGGCCAGCGGAATGCCCTGGTAGTTCTGCAGGCCCTTGTCGACGCCGCCCATACGGCTGCCGCGGCCGCCGGCCAGGATCACGCCGGTAATGGAATCTCTGTCGATCATGCGGCTGAGTATAGACGACGAACATCGGGATTTCGCCCCCTACCGGGTGGTGGTCTAATATCCCTCATCGGCCCTGCGATACGCAGCTTTCCATCCACGAGCCCGCCCCATTCCAATGGCCACAACCGATTCCATCCTCCAGGCCCTGCAAACGGTCGTCGATCCGAACACCGGCAAGGACTTCGTCTCCACCCGAGCTGTCAAGAACCTCGAAGTGAACGGCGGCGACGTCTCGTTCGACGTCCTGCTCGGCTATCCCGCCAAGAGCCAGATACCGGCCCTGCGCAGCGCGCTCATCGCCGCCGCCAGGACCGTGCCCGGCGTGACCAATGTCAGCGCCAACGTGCGCAGCGAGATCATCGCGCATGCGGTCCAGCGAGGCGTGCCGCTCCTGCAAGGAGTCAAGAACATCGTTGCCGTCGCCTCGGGCAAGGGCGGCGTCGGCAAGAGCACGACCGCCGTCAACCTGGCGCTGGCGCTGGCCGCCGAAGGCGCGCGCGTCGGCTTGCTGGACGCCGACATCTATGGCCCCAGCCAGCCGCTCATGATGGGCATCGACGCCCGCCCGGTCAGCGACGACGGCAAGACCATGGAGCCCCTGGAGAACTATGGCGTGCAGGTCATGTCCATCGGCTTCCTGGTCGCGCACGACGAAGCCATGATATGGCGCGGCCCGATGGCCGTGCAGGCGCTCGAGCAGTTGCTGCGGCAGACCAACTGGAAGGATCTCGACTACCTCATCGTCGACATGCCGCCCGGCACCGGCGACATCCAGCTCACGCTGAGCCAGCGCGTGCCCATGACCGGCGCGGTCATCGTCACCACGCCGCAGGACATCGCCCTGCTTGACGCACGCAAGGGCATCAAGATGTTCGAGAAGGTCGGCGTGCCCATCCTGGGCGTGGTCGAGAACATGGCGGTGCACGTCTGCAGCCAGTGCGGGCATGTCGAGCACATCTTCGGCGCCGAAGGCGGCAAGAGAATGGCCGCGGAATACGAGGTGGCCTACCTCGGCGCCCTGCCGCTGGACATCAACATCCGTCTCCAGGCCGACAGCGGCAAGCCTTCGGTGGTGGCCGATCCGGATGGCGAGGTCGCCGGCCTCTACAAGGCCGTGGCGCGGCAGGTGGCGGTGGCCGTCGCGGCCAAGAACAAGGACTTCTCGTCCAAGTTCCCGACCATTTCCATCAGTGCGGATTCCTGATGCCGAGGCCGGGATGAGCGAGCAGACGCCCCGCATCGATGTCGCCGTGATCATGCGCAAGGAGCGCGTGCATGGCCCGATGAGCCGGTGGCAGGCCTGGCGCTGGATCCTCGCCGACGTGGTCGCCGCCGAGCCCGGCTTCGGCGACGCGCCGCATCGCCTGCGCAAGGATGACGAGGGCGAGTTGTGGCTGCATCCCGGCTACACCGTCGACCTGCTCAAGGACGACGCCGAGGGCTACTACCTGAATGCGACCACCGAGGCGCCGTGCTGGTTCGTCATGTGGCGCATGGAAGACGCCGCCTCGGTCGACGACGAGCCGCTCGCCCGCCCGGAACTCGTGACCCTGAGCTACTACCACGCCGGCCGCCTGCTCGACGCGCAGGAAACGGTCGAGCAGGTACCCGCGCCGGAACCCGTCGTCGCTTGGCTGCGGGCGTTCGTGGCCGAACACTACGTGGTCGAGCCCAAGCGCAAGCGCCGGCCAGTCAGCTTCGTACCGCTGCAGGACCGCTTCGGCAATCCGGCGTCGGTCAGCACCGGGGACCGGCGCAACGGAGACGACACATGACGATCGACGCCGAGCGGCGCGGTCCGCGCATTGCCTGAGGCGGCCGGCCATGAGTCGCGATAACGAGGGCTTCTTCGGCCGCTGGTCCCGGCGCAAGGCCGAGTCGCGTGCCGACGTCGATCCGCCACGGCCGGATGCCGCCCCCGAGCGCGATGTTTCCGCGACGCCGGCGGACGCGCACACGCCGGACCCCGCGGCACCCGGCGGCGCTCCGCTCCAGGACTCCCCTCCGCCCCCGCGCCACACCGGCGCCGTCCCGCCCGGGCCGCACGGCGAGCCCACGCGCGTGCCGACGCTGGAAGACCTCGCCGCGCTGAGCCCGCAATCCGATTTCTCGTCTTTCATGCGGCCGGGCGTCGCGCAGGACGTCAAGCTGGCGGCCCTGAAAAAACTTTTCTCCGACCCGCACCACAACGTCATGGACGGCCTGGACGTCTACATCGACGACTACTCGTCGCCGGAAGCGCTGCCCGCGTCCATGCTGAAGAAGATGGTCAGCGCGCGCGTGCTGGCCCTGGTCGAGGACGAACCGGAAGCGGCCGCCGGCGGCGCGGCTTCCGCGCCGGAAAACGCCGCGCCGAACGCGCCCCCTGCCGATCCCTCCCCGATGGACGCCGGACAGGTGGATAACGCCCATGATGCCGCCGAAAGTTCCATGCTAGAGTCTGACGCATCGGCCGGTTCGCCCAGCGACGGCCAGGCGCATTTCGACTTTCCCGAGCCCGATCGCAAGACCTAGGGCCTGCATGAGTGCCCCATGCCCACACTGATTTGCGACTGCAACAAGACCATGCCGCTGGATCCCGCCTCTCTGGGAGAGGCGCTCGGCGAAAAGCTGGTCCAGCATTCCACCCTTTGCCGGCGCGAGGCCGGCGCCTTCCAGCAGGCCGTCGCGGGCGCCGTCCCGGTGGTCGTCGCCTGTACGCAGGAAAAGCGCCTGTTCGCGGAAATCGGCGAACACACGGAAGGCGCGGTAGCGCCGGTGCGCTTCGTCAACATCCGCGAAACGGGCGGCTGGAGCCGGGATGCGGCCGAAGCGATGCCCAAGCTGGCCGCGTTGCTTGCCGCCGCGCGGCTGCCGGAGCCGGACCCGGTTCCCGCCGTCACCTACCGGAGCTCGGGGCGGCTGCTGATCATCGGCCCGCTCGATGCGGCCGAACGCGCGGCCGCGCTGCTGGCCGATACGCTCGAGATCACGATCTTCGCGCGCGGCGCGGGACCGGTCGGCGGCGAGCAGGAACGGCGCCATCCCGTGCTCGGCGGCCGCCTGGAGTCCTTGCAGGGCTGGCTGGGCGCGTTCGACCTGGCCTGGACCCAGTCCAACCCCATAGACCTCGATCTCTGCACCCGCTGCAACGCCTGCCTCGCCGCCTGTCCGGAATCGGCCATCGGCCTGGACTACCAGATCGACCTCGATCGCTGCGATGGGCATCGTGCCTGCGTCGCCGCCTGTACGGTGGCGGGCGCGATCGACTTCCACCGGTCCTTCGAGCGGCAGCAGGCGCGCTTCGACCTGGTCCTGGAACTGGGTCCGCGGACACTGTTCGGCCAGCACGCGCCGCCACAGGGCTACTTCGCCTGGGATGGCACCGATCCCGCGCCGCTGATGAAGCTGCGCGACATGGTGGGCGAGTTCGAAAAGCCCAAGTTCTTCGAATACAAGCAATCGCTGTGCGCCCACAGCCGCAACGACACCGTCGGCTGCCGCGCCTGCGTCGACATCTGTTCGGCCCAGGCGGTCGAGAGCGACAAGGCCCGTCAGCAGATCAAGGTCAATCCCCATCTCTGCGTGGGCTGCGGCGCCTGTACGACCGCGTGCCCCACGGGCGCGCTCACCTATGCCTACCCCCCCGTTTCCGACCAGGGGGCGACGCTGCGCACACTGCTCTCCACCTACGCGCAGGCCGGCGGCCAGGCGCCGGTGCTGCTGGTCCATAGCCAGGAGGCGGGACGCCGCCTGGTCGAACGGCTGGGCCGCGAGGCCAGCCTGGGCAAGCGGCATGGCGTCCCGGCCAATGTAATTCCGCTGGCCGTCTGGCACACGGCCAGCCTGGGCCTGGAAGCCTGGCTGGGCGCCATCGCGCTCGGCGCCTCGCAAGTGGCGGTGCTCGCGACCGACGAGGAAGCGCCGCAGTATCTCGAGGCGCTGGCCGCGCAAATGAACGTAGCCCAGGCCATCCTCGACGGGCTGGGATACGCGGGCCCGCACCTGCACCTGCTGCGGCCCGCCTCGACCGAGGACCTCGATGCGGCGCTGTGCGACCTCGGCGCGCGCCGGCCCGGCGTGCCCGCGACGGCGGCCCGTTACGCCATGGTGCGGGAAAAGCGCAGCACGCTGGATCTGGCGCTGGACCACCTGGTCGCCCATGCGCCGCGTCCGTCCGGCGAAGTCGTGCCCCTGCCCGGGGGCGTGCCCGGCGTCGGATCGCCACTCGGCAGCCTGGCCATCGACAAGGACGCCTGTACGCTCTGCATGAGCTGCGTGGGCGCCTGCCCCGCCAGCGCGCTCCTGGACAACCCCGAAACGCCCCAGTTGCGCTTCGTCGAGAAGAACTGCACGCAATGCGGCCTGTGCGTGACGACCTGTCCCGAGAACGCCCTGCAACTGGAGCCGCGGCTGCTGCTCGCCCCCGAGCGCAAGCAGGCACGCGTGCTGAACGAAACCGCGCCCTATCATTGCGTGCGCTGCGGCAAGCCCTTCGGCACCCAAAAGGCTATCGAGACCATGCTGGCCCGGCTCGGCAACCATCCCATGTTCCAGGGCGAGGGTCTTGCGCGCCTGAAAATGTGCGGCGACTGCCGCGTGGTCGATCTCTATTCCGCCGCCGGCGAAACGCGCATTACCGACCTATGACCGCCTCCATTTCCCCCGCCGACATCGGTTCCGCCTCGCTCGACGAGGAAATCGCCCGCGCCGAGATCTACGGCGTCCTGGCCCGGCTGTACTATGCGCCGCCGGATGCGGCCTTCGCGGCCCGGCTGCGCGATGCCGCCACCGACGCCCCGACCGCCGGCGCTTTTCTCGAAGGCCCGTGGCGCGACCTGGTCGCGGCGGCGCGCGCGGCGGACGATCGCGCCCTGCGCGACGAGTACGACGCCCTGTTCGGCGGCATCGGCAAGCCCGAGGTCTACCTGTACGCCTCGCACTACCTGAACGGTTTCCTGAACGAGAAATCGCTGGTCAAACTGCGCGACGATCTGGCCGGGCTGGGCCTTGCCCGCGACCCGGCCATGCCCGAGACCGAGGACCACATCGCCTACCTGTGCGAGGTGATGCGCTACCTCATCGCCGGCGACGACGCGGCGCAGTGCAACCTCGCCACGCAGCGGCGCTTCTTCGGCGAACACCTGCTGCCATGGATCCATGCCATGTGCGACGCGATTTCCGGGCATGCCCGGGCCCGCTTCTATGCCTCGCTGGCGGAATTCACCCGCGCCTTCGCCAGCGTGGAAGCCCAGGGATTCGACATGCTGGCCTGACCGCCGCTCCGGCCGGAGGCGGCGGCCAGGCCGAAAGCGAGGGTATACCCCCCCTTTTCAAGGCCGAGCACCATTGCCTGTTACCAGTTACCAGGGGTACAGTATGCACTGCACTTCATATCTCCCGGCCCAACGGAGACAGCCATGTCGAAAAATGCCGCCAAGATATCCCGCAGGGGATTCTTCGTAGGCGCCGCAGCCGCCGGCGCCGCTGCCGTAGGCGCCGCAGTCGCCCCCTCCCTCCGCCAGGATCCGGCGCCCGCCGCGGCCGCCAAGCCGGCCCCCGAACGTGGAGGTGGCTACAGCGTCACCGAACACGTCAAGCGCTACTACAAGTCCACGCTGGTCTAACCACCGGAGCACGGCATGTTGCTGACCAAGAAAACCAGCGCCGCCGCATCCGGCGCTTCATCGTCCCCCTTCGTCCACAGCCTGCGCCGCGGCATGGCCCACGCCCTGCCGACGATGGACCGCCGCACCTTCCTGCGCCGTTCCGGCGTGGGCATAGGCGCCGGGCTGGCTGCCTCCCAACTGAGCCTGGTCAAGAAAGCCGGGGCTGCCGACGCCGAGCAGAAAGCCGGCACCGGAAAAGGCAAGGTCGAAGTCAAGCGCACCGTCTGTACGCACTGTTCGGTGGGCTGTGCCATCGACGCCGTGGTCGAGAACGGCGTCTGGGTCCGGCAGGAACCCGTGTTCGATTCGCCCATCAACCTCGGCGCCCACTGCGCCAAGGGCGCCTCGGTGCGCGAGCACGGCCACGGCGAGCACCGCCTGCGCTACCCGATGAAGCTGGTCAACGGCAAGTACGAGCGCATCAGCTGGGACACGGCGCTGGAGGAAATCTCCGCCAGGATGCTCGAACTGCGCAAGGAAAGCGGCCCCGACTCGGTGTACGTGGTCGGCTCCTCCAAGCACAACAACGAACAGTCGTACCTCCTGCGCAAGTTCATGAGCTTCTGGGGCAGCAACAACTGCGACCACCAGGCCCGCATCTGCCACTCGACCACCGTCGCCGGCGTCGCCAATACCTGGGGCTACGGCGCGATGACGAACTCGTACAACGACATGCAGAACGCCAAGGCGGCGCTCTACATCGGCTCCAACGCCGCCGAGGCCCACCCGGTGTCCATGCTGCACCTGCTGCACGCCAAGGAAACCGGCTGCAAGGTCATGGTGGTGGATCCGCGCTTCACGCGCACTGCCGCCAAGGCCGACAAGTACATCCGCATCCGTTCGGGCACCGACGTGGCCTTCCTGTTCGGCGTGCTCTACCACATCTTCAAGAACGGCTGGGAAGACAAGAACTACATCAACGCCCGCGTCTACGGCATGGAGGACGTCAAGGCCGACGTCATGGCCAAGTGGACGCCGGACAAGGTGCAGGACGTCTGCGGCGTGGACGAGGCCACGGTATACGAGGTGGCCAAGACCATGGCCGAGAACCGCCCCAGCACGCTGGTCTGGTGCATGGGGCAGACCCAGCACAGCATCGGCAACGCCATGGTGCGCGCCTCCTGCATCGTGCAGCTGGCGCTGGGCAACATCGGCGTCTCGGGCGGCGGCGCCAACATCTTCCGCGGCCACGACAACGTGCAGGGCGCGACCGACGTCGGCCCCAACCCCGATTCCCTGCCCGGCTACTACGGCCTGGCCGAAGGCTCGTGGCGCCACTACGCCAAGGTCTGGGACGTCGACTACGAGTGGATCAAGAGCCGCTACGCCTCGCCCGCGATGATGACCAAGTCGGGCATCACCGTCTCGCGCTGGATCGACGGCGTGCTGGAAAACAATGACGTCATCGACCAGGACTCCAACCTGCGCGCGGTGATCTTCTGGGGCCACGCGCCCAACTCGCAGACGCGCGGGCTGGAAATGAAGCGGGCCATGGACAAGCTCGACCTGCTGGTGGTGATCGACCCGTATCCGTCGGCCACGGCGGCCATGGCCGCCATGCCGGGCAAGAGCGAGGATCTCAATCCCAAGCGCGCGGTCTACCTGCTGCCCGCGGCCACGCAGTTCGAGACCAGCGGCTCCTGTACGGCCTCGAACCGGTCGCTGCAGTGGCGCGAGAAGGTCATCGAGCCGCTGTGGGAAAGCCGCAGCGACCACATGATCATGTACCAGCTCGCGCAGAAACTCGGCTTCGGCAACGAGCTGTGCAAGAACTACAAGATGCAGAAGGTCAAGGGCATGGACGAGCCCGTGATCGAGGACATCCTGCGCGAGATCAACCGCAGCAACTGGACCATCGGCTACACCGGCCAGAGCCCGGAGCGGCTCAAGGCCCACATGCGCCTGATGCACGCCTTCGACGTCAAGACGCTGCGCGCCAAGGGCAGCGTGGTCGACAAGGAAACCGGCTACGACATCGCCGGCGACTACTTCGGCCTGCCCTGGCCCTGTTTCGGCACCCCCGAGCTCAAGCATCCGGGTTCGCCCAACCTGTACGACACCTCCAAGCACGTCATGGACGGCGGCGGCAACTTCCGCGCCAACTTCGGCGTCGAGCGCAACGGCGTCAACCTGCTCGCCGAGGACGGCTCCCACTCGAAGGGGGCGGACATCCCGACCGGCTATCCCGAGTTCGACCACGTGCTGATGAAGAAGCTCGGCTGGTGGGACGAACTGACCGACGCCGAAAAGGCTGCGGCCGAAGGCAAGAACTGGAAGACCGACCTGTCCGGCGGCATCATCCGCGTGGTCATGAAGAACCACGGCTGCCATCCCTTTGGCAACGCCAAGGCGCGCGCGGTGGTCTGGAACTTCCCCGACCCCATCCCGCAGCATCGCGAGCCCATCTACGGCACGCGTCCCGACCTGGTCGCCAAGTACCCGTCGCACGACGACATGAAGACCTTCTGGCGCCTGCCCACGCTGTACAAGTCGCTGCAGCAGAAGAACGTCGACGACAAGCTGTACGAGAAATTCCCCATCATCCTCACGTCCGGCCGCCTGGTCGAGTACGAGGGCGGCGGCGACGAAACCCGGTCCAACCCCTGGCTGGCCGAGCTGCAGCAGGAAAGCTTCGTCGAAATCAATCCCAAGGCGGCGGCCGAGCGCGGCATCACCAACGGCTCGCGCTGCTGGGTGGTCACGCCCACCGGCGCACGGCTCAACGTGCAGGCGCTGGTCACCGAGCGCGTCGCGCCGGACACCGCCTTCATGCCTTTCCACTTCGCCGGGCGCTGGCAGGGCAAGGACCTCCTGGCCTACTACCCCGAAGGCGCGGCCCCCATCGTGCGCGGCGAGGCGGTCAACACCGCCACTACCTACGGCTACGACAGCGTCACCATGATGCAGGAAACCAAGACCACTATCTGCAACATCGAGAAGGCATAAGGAGCGCGCCATGGCCAGAATGAAGTTCATCTGCGATGCGGAGCGCTGCATCGAATGCAATGCCTGCGTCACGGCGTGCAAGAACGAGCACGAAGTCCCGTGGGGCGTGAACCGCCGGCGCGTGGTCACGCTCAACGATGGCGTGCCGGGCGAGAAGTCCATCTCGGTGGCCTGCATGCACTGCAGCGACGCCCCCTGCATGGCGGTCTGCCCGGTCAACTGCTTCTACCACACCGACGAAGGCGTGGTGCTGCACAACAAGGACACCTGCATAGGCTGCGGCTACTGTTCCTACGCCTGTCCGTTCGGTGCCCCGCAATTCCCGTCGCAGGGCACCTTCGGCGTACGCGGCAAGATGGACAAGTGCACCTTCTGCGCCGGCGGGCCGGAAGCCCACGGCAGCGAGGAAGAGTTCAAGAAATACGGCCGCAACCGGCTGGCCGAAGGCAAGCTGCCGGCCTGCGCCGAAATGTGCTCGACCAAGGCGCTGCTGGGCGGCGACGGCGACGTGATCGCCGACATCTTCCGCACGCGCGTGATCACGCGCGGCAAGGGCGCCGAAGTCTGGGGCTGGGGCACGGCCTACGGTTCCAAGCAGGCCGGCCAGCCGCCGCAGAACCCGCAGCCGGGCGGCACGAACACCGGAGGCAAGTGATGAAAGCCAGCATCTTTCTCGCCGTCCTGCTCGTTTTCGGCACGGCCGCCTGTACCG
>Ga0180216_1001038_pt1 | contig 26010 bp, 26 predicted proteins | sample eDN3rd37CBELigMG_FD_128879 | JGI IMG/M metagenome (GOLD analysis project Ga0180216, IMG submission 128879) | Enriched Miracle-Growth compost microbial communities from Emeryville, California, USA - eDNA 3rd pass 37_C BE-Lig MG (version 2)... ... | reverse complement strand
GGGGGCCCGCAGTTAAAGATGCTGTTTGGGCGCCAAGGCCGGCGCGACGTTGGTTTCCACACGTACCCGGCGGCAACGAGGTGCCGAGGCCCCCGTGGTGCGCAGCGGCCCCGTGGCCGTGGTGGCCCCGCCTGGACCGGCTGGGCCGCTTGAGCGCCAGGTACTCGGCTGCCAGGCTCAGGCGCACGTGGCCGATGCTCACGCGGCCGTCGAGCAGCACCCACCGATGGCCGGCCCGCATGCGGGCCTGCCACGCGCTCGCGCGCGTGAGCGCCTTGCGCTTGGTTTGACGCCGCTCGTCCGATGCGGCCGCAGCGGCGACGCGCGTCGCGGCTTTGAGCGCCTGCAGCAGCTCTTCGCGCCGCTCGTAGGCGTGCTGGTGGGCCAGGGCGCGCTGCTTGACCAGCGCCAAGCTGTCGGACTCAGTCGGCGGCGGCAGCGGTCCCGCTTCCACGGGCGTCTCGCTCTCCGCGCTGCGGGCCGCGCCGCGCGGCGGCGGCGCGCTCTGCGAGTACGCCTCGCGCAACCCCTCACCAGCATCCCCCCCCGGAGTGCGCTCAAAGTCGGCGCTGGACGACAGCGAGACGTCGTCGTCGCCGTTGGAGGAGGCGTCGTCGTCTTCGCCGTGCGGGGTGACGAGGCCCGACGGCGGGCTCCAGACAAACTGCGAGCTGGCGGACTCGATGTCCGACGACGTGCCGTCGGCCGACGGCGGCGTGCCCGTCGACCGGGACGGCGACGTCCACGACGACGCGCCGCTCAACGACGGGGAGGAGGGCGCGGACACCGCCGTGGACGCCATCGACGGTGACCGCGACGACGGCGCAGCGGCCCGCGGTGACGCCGGCGGCGTCGGCTCCGGCGACGGCAGCAGGGGCGGCTCGCGTGGCTTGGCAGCGTGCGTCGCGCGGGGCGACAGCACCACGACGCGCCGCGGATCGCGGGAGTAGTCGACGATGCGCACGGTCGGCTCGTTCGGCGGCGACCCGTGGTGGGCGCGCCGCGCGCGCTGTGCCGTGTGGAGCGTGTCGTCGGAGGCGCTGCGCGGCAGGTGGCGGCTGCGCCGCGCGTGCGGCGACGGGCCCGTACGCGGCGCCGCTCCCGCACGGGCGTCCTGCGCCGCCGTCGCGGGCGACGGCACTGCGCCGGCCGTGGAGGACAGCGCGCGGAGCTTGGTGAAGAGCGACTCGGCGCGCGCCTGCACCACCGCCGGCCGTGGGCCCTTGAGCGACGCCGGGGCGCGGCGCCGCATCCCGCCGCTGTCCGGAGGCGAGATGCGCACGCTCGACCGCGGCGGCGGCAGCGGCTCCGGCACCGCCGTGTCGGCTGCGGTAGGCACCGGCACAAGCAGCACCGGCTGCGGACTACCGCCGCGCGCAAAGTCGCGGGCCACCGACGCCGGCACCGGTGCCGCTTCGAGGACCGCGTGCGCAACGCTGGCGCCGGGCGCCGGCCCCGCCGCGGATGCCTCGGCGCCGTTGGCGGGCGTGGCGCCGGGCCCGACCACGGCCAGCTGGGGAGGCGGCGCGTTCGTCGGGCGGCGGTGCACGGCATCCGCAAAGGACGGCATCGCCGTGGCGACTTGGAGCAGCCGCAGCAAAAAGTCCAGCTGCTTGTCGGACGCGCGCGCGGCGATGGACGGTAGCGTCACGTCGACCCAGAGGTCGGGCAAGTCGATGCGCTTCATCGCCAGGTTGCGGCGCGCCGACACGTCCAGGTTGACCGGCGCAATTAAGCTATCGTCGCTGATGGTGCCCAGCAGGCCGGCCGCCTCGGTGCGCACTTGCAGGCCGTCCAGGCGGGCCCGCACCTCTGTGCCGCCGCCGGAGGTCGTCCACCGGATGGGTGCGCAGGATACGTCGATGCAGCGTTAGCGCACGAGGCGCCGGAGCGCCGCACCATCCAGCGCACGCGCGGCCGTACCGTCGAGCGTGGCGTTGCCGCGGTCGTCAAACACGAACCGGTTGTGCGCCCGAAAGGTGCCCATGGCAATGGCCAGCAGCTCGGGCGCGCCCGCAGACTTGCGCAGCTGCACGGTCGGCGTCGCGATGTCGATGGCGAAGAGCACCAGCATCTCGGGCGCGAGGATGCCGAGCTCGCGGAGCGTTTGCAGCAGCCACCGGCCGGTACGCACGAGCGTGGTTTGGATGTCGGCCAACCTGTTGGCCACGGCGCGAGGCGGACAAGGAGGCTAGCGTTAGCAAGATGACGGGCGTGCCCACCGCTGCTTGGGCCGTTGGCGGCGCCACGTACCGGCTCATGTAGTCGACCACCTCCAAGAGCGCGTTCGGGATGTACGTAAACTCCACCTCGCCGACGTTGAGCATGAACTTCAAGTCGAACCCGGGGTACACGGGCGAGTCCCTGGCGTGTGGGGCCAACGGCGGCCCAAACAATGCTCGCGGTTGAGCATCCCCTGCTGGGCGCTGCGCGCTCGTGCAAGGGGGTCACGCACCGTTCGTGGTTGGTCAGGTACAGCCGCCCAAAGGGCCGGCCATTCGTAGTCAGCCACGGGAGCGGCTCGTCGCAGCGGTCCAGCAGGTAGTTGTCCGGGCTTTGCGCCACATGCAGCGACCCTGTTGGGCAGCGACACGGGGGAGCAGCAGGCCAAAAAGGCTTAGCAGCGTGCATCGTGACCGACCAAGAAAGCTTTAAGGCAGGCATACCGAGGCCAGCGTCGATCACAAAGGTGCTGTTCACCATGGCCAGCTCGGCGCGGGATGGGCCGAGCTGACCGACGTCGAGAACTTCGGTGCCGCGCAAGAGCCGCACGCGCAAGCCTAGCACGCGGTACGCAACGCACGGGTGGCCAGGGCGTGTCAGGCGTGGTTCCTGCTATTCGCTGAAATCGTTGGCGGAAGGCGCGCACCGCCAACGAAGGCGCGTATCGCGTAGACCTGACCGTGCGTGATGGTCTTGGGGCCCGTCGGCTCCTCTTGGCCTCCATCGGGGTGCGACGCTTGGCGGACGGGTTCGGCCGTGGCGGCGCCCGTCTCCACTGCAATGCCCAGCGAATCGAGCGAGTCCCGCGACATGCTTTCGCCGCCCTCCGCGGCCGCGGACTCGACCGCCTGCGCGGTGAGCTCGTCCGACGCCGCGCGGACGGCCAGGGCGCGCAGCTGCTGCTGCCGCTTGCGCAGGCCAGGCAGCAGCCATTGCAGCTGGGCGAGGAGCTGGTCAATCTCGTCGGTGGAGAACCGGCTCGCGGGCATCGGCTGCTTGCATAACACGCTGATGGCGCCCGCGACGACGTGAGGGTCGGTCGGGTCGAGGCTGCGCGCGAGGTCCAGCAGGATGAACACAAAGTCGGGATCGACCGCGACGTCGCACTGTGAAAGGCCGCGCGGGGGAGCCGCGCACGCGCGCACGTCGGGTCAGCCCACCCCGGCAGGGCAACCGCCGCCGGCGGGCTACCTATGGCGCACCTGGCCGGTCGTGATCGAGATGGCAACGTCCGTGTCGTGGTAGAGCTTGGGGAAGCCAGGGGACGCCCGCTCGGCCGCGACGTAAAAGACGGTGATACCAGGCGGTGGTTCCGCCGCAACGCCGCCGCCGTTCATCGCGCCCGCGCCCGCGCCCGCGGTGTCGTGGTTGGCGCTCGCTGGGTCCGGTGCCCTCGGATCCGCCGGGGCCGGCAAGCGCAGGAGCGGCCGCGCGTGGAGCACGTCGCGGATCTCGGCAACGCCCACGGTCGTCCGCACCGTCGCGTCAAACATGCGCGTCACGACCTCCACTTGGACGCTTTCCAGCGCCGCCTCGGCAAAGAGACCCGCCCGCGCACTCGTCGGGCTGCAGACCACCGCGGCCCACCGCAGCGGCCCATGTAAGAGACGGTGAGCACAACGACGAGAAGACGCCACGCCGGATCAGCGGTGCGCCCCGCACACCTCTCCTGGTAGAGCGCCACACGAAGCGCCTTTGCCGAGAATTGGCCCCAAAACAGCGACTCGGCGACGCGGCGGTCCACGCCGACCGCCAAGTGCTGGTCCGTGGGAGCGCCATCGGCAACGCCCACGCACCGGTGCGCAGTGAGCGGGCGGCGGCGGTGGCGCCTGCCTGCCTGGGCATGTGGATCGTGCGCAACACATACCGTTTGCGCTTGTGCCAGGCCGGCGTTGTACTGGGCGCGGCAGGGGCAGCCCGGCGGCCGCTTGCCCGTCGCTTCGGCCGCAGAGAGGGACACCAGCGACGCCTGCAACATGCCCTCGGCGCTGCGCAACCACCCCAAGCAGCGTAGGCAGGGCCCAGCGTCAACCACCGACCCCCGAGCTCGAGCCCGTGGGGCGCCCTCCAATGCGCGTGCCCGGGACCACGCACGAGCTGGTGCTGCCAATGTTGGAGAGGTCCGGCGCGGCCGACGGCGGCACCACCATCACCACCTCCAAGAACATAAACAGCTGCTGCGACAGCAGCGCGACCTGAGCCTCCGAGATCTGCAGCGTCACGTCCGGAATGCTAAAGCGCAAATGCCACCAGTCCACCGGGCAGGGCGCATGGCCGCCATTAGCCTGGGGGTGCGTGGCACGCCCCACGCAGGTCGTGCCGCGGCGTACTCGGATTTGATGGCCACCGGCGGCACGCCGTAGACGGGGTCGATGATGCCCAGAAACAGGTCGAGGTCCTGCACGCCCAGGCGACCGCGCCCACGCTTGCGCCCGCGTGTTAGCCTGCTTGTCCGACGGCAGGCCGTTCGAATCGGCTACGGAGTGAGGGCCGCGCACCACATCGACGGCGCCGTAGGTTGGCGTGCTCAGCAGCGGCACGCACACGTCGCCCGAGCCCACCGAGCACAGCAGGCACTGCAGGGCGTGCACAGAGATGCGCCAGCGGTCGCTGAACAGCTCGTCGGGCTCGCGCGCCATCCGGCTCTGCAGCAGCCGTCGGGGCGCGTCGTGCCTCTGCGCCAGCCGCTCCGCCAGCGGCAGCGCGTGGCTGCGCACGGAAATGTCGCCGCAATCGACGACCGTCACCGGCGTCGCCGCGAGCGTGGAGCAGTGCGGCACCAGGATGACGGGCGCGCGCCAGTCGATCGCGACCTCGAGCGTCGGCCGGTTTTCCAGGGCGGCCTCGTAGAGGTCCGGCGTGAACACAGCGGGCGCGTGCCAGCGGCGGTCCGGCGTGGTCGGCGCCAGCAGCCACGCGGACGTCCGCCGCCGGCGCTCCTCAACAAACTCGGCGGGGCCGTCGGCGAGGTGGCGCCGGAGCGCGATCATCAGGTCTTGCGCGTACACCAGCTTGGCCGTCTGGATCTTGACCGTGAGCTGGTTCGCGGCCGGCGCGGCAAAGGTGGGCAGCCGCGACGCCCATTCGGCGACCAGCAAGGGGGGCACGTCCGGCGCGGCGGCGTCGCCCAGCGTGCTGGCGCTGCCGTCGCTGACAGATCCAAACGAGGAGACGCTGTCGCGCGAGGGCGGCGGCGGCTGCGCGCCCGCCGCCAGTTCGGGCCCGTGCTCAAAGACCAGGCTGTAGCACGTGTCCGCGGTGATGAGGTCGCGCGCCTGGCCGCGGGCAACGCGGGCGTTGACGCGGTAGCCGTTGGCGTTGGAGGCCACGCGGACGCCGACGCCGCGCAGCGCGAGCTCGAAGACGTCGGAGAAGGTCGGGGTGGCCTTATTGCGGCGCAGCCGCCGCATCAACAGGTTGCTCACTAGCGCGGCCGGGCTCGTTGCACCCGTCGCGGCGGTGGTCGGGTCGGCGCCGGGAGACCTCGGTGGCAGCTGCGGCGGCGTCGCTGTGGTGGCGCCGTGGACGGCAAGGGTGACCAACGGTTCCCGGTCGGGGACGTGGTGCTGGCAGGTGCGCAGCAGGGCATTGACCTGCTCGGCGATCACGGTGACCGTGACGTGGACGACCTGCGCCACCGCTCCACCGCGAGTGCGCGCGTCCGCGCCGGCGGGGGTTAATCCAGGGCGGCAGCGACGACGGCAGCCAGCAGCCCAGCGTGGCATCCAATGCGGCCGTACTTCCGCCGACGAGAGCGCCCGCGGCGACTGCGCGAGCTTGGCGAGGACCAGCGCCCACTGCTGGGCCGCATATTTCCGCCGCGTGGCGCGATCGCCGTCCGCGGGGAAGCGTGGTAGGTCGCTGGCGCTGGCGCCGTTGCCGGACCGAGCGGGGCTGCCATCGTCGTCGTCGTCGCCCGGCGCAGACGGCGCCCGCGGCATGTCATTCACCCAGTACGGTGCCACCAGCGCCTGCGGGACGATCCGACGCGCGCACTAGAACACGGTACCGTCAGCGGCATCCTACGGCGTGGCCCACGGCATGATGCAGGACGGCGCCGCCGCACCTTGACCATGCCCACCGCGTTGGTGAGCGACGCCCACCAGCTGCCGCCGTCCCCGCCCGCCGTCTCCTGGTCACCGCCACGGGCGCCGTGCTCGTTGCGGCGGGACGCCGGCGGGGGCCCGCTTTGGATTGGGTGGGCCGGGCGCTCTGATGGCGCGCACCAGCGCCTGAAGCTACTACTCCGTTACGAAACCGTTTGGTCGTGTTTCGGCCGCCCCCGGGCACCGCCCGTACCTCGCAGATCGGCGTACGCGAGCAGGCGGAAGAGGCACACATCTTCCGCCGACAGCATGTGCTCGAGGACCGTCAGGTGCTGCTGCAGCAGCGCTCGGCGCTCTTTGGGCAACGGCTGGCAGCCATTTAACCATACCGCATATCGCGGTAGCGGCGGGCACGTTAACGACGGACTCGCCACGCGTCGCTCCGCGGCACCACCAGGCGCCTACAACGGGATCGGCGCCGCGCAGCTCGCAAAACGTTGTGATGTACTCACGGCGCACGTACGCCCGCCAGTCAATGTGCTCCCGCGTGTACGGCCGCCGCGCCGCGCGCAGCTCGTGGACCACGCAGTGATCTGCGCGGCCGCGCACAGAGGCGCTGGGGCGCCACCTGCCGGGCGGTTAGCGCGCGCCTAGGGCAAAGCGCTTGCCCAGGCATGCCCCGACGCCGTACACGCCAGCAGCCACCGCCGTCGGGCCGGCGACACCTTGCCGTCAAAGTAGCAGCAGTCGTCGACCATGCGCCGCACCGAGGCAAACTGACCGTCGCGCCAACAGTCACGCACTCAGAGGGACGTTGGTGTTATTCACGGCCGCCTCCAGCGAGCATCTGGTCGAACACGGTCGTACCGAGTGCACGCGCGCGCGGCGCTCCCACTCCAGCACAAAGCCGTAGATGCTGCGCAGCTGCGCGTCGTCCACCATGATCATGATCGTCGGCACCTTGGCGTCGACCTCGAGCGTGGTGTCGGCCGCGCTCCGCCCATCGAGGGGCCACTGCCAGCGCACCTGACCGGACGCTCCCACACACGCGCGGCAAGCGCGGCCACCGGTGCCGGTCAACCCCACTCGCCCGCCGCCCAGCTGCGCAGCTACGTGGCTGTGCCAAGCGCACCATGCCGTTGATCGAAGGCACGGCCAGGAGCCGCTGGCCAGATTCCCAGACGGGCTCCACAATGTCGTTCTCGAGCGAGGCGTGCTCGTCCAGGCGGGTGCCCGCACGGTCGGCGTCGCCTAGGGTATCCGTAGCGCGCTGGGGACCTGCCGGCGCCTTGGCGTCGGTGTCCATGTACACCACCAGCTCCGACAACTCGACGCGCTGACGGGTCCCTCCCGCTTACGCCGCACCCACCGTGGAACGCGGCCTTAGCGCTGGATGAAGCCGTGGGGGGCCGATTCTGCGCCAATGGCACAAACACGCCGTACTTTGACCACCTGGCCGAGTGCCACCCGCGAGCCTGCCGCGCGGCCCGGCCCGAGCGCGGTGGCCGCGTCGGTCGCCTTGGACCACACCTTGCAGTAGCCGAGGCCGACGCCCGCCGCCAAGACGCGACCGTCATTCTCGGGCACGTCGCCAAACACCGAGCCGTCCTCCACTCGGACGTGGACGTTTTGCACGGTGATGTTGGCCGCGCGGGCGAGGTGGTGCAGCAGGCGGGCCTGCCATGTGAGCTTTTGCACGGGCTCGCGCTCTGCCGACTCCACCACGCCACAAAGGCCAGGGCCGAAGTTCGTGGTCGGTCGACCCACATGGGCCACGTACCCCGGGGGGGGATCTCGCCCTCGCACCTTCCGGCGGCCGGAGGAGTCGCTGCCACCACTCGTCCATGTGGGCCAGCAGCTCGGCCTGCTTGCGCTCCCGCCGCGCGGCGCCAAACGCGACTTGGGCCTGCGCCATGTACGCCGATGGCATGGTCGCCTGAGGCGCCGTGAGCGAGGCTGGTCCAACCATCCGGGGCTCCTCGTAGGTCCAGCCGTACCGCGTCGGTGGTTTCGGGGCTGCACACGAGCAGCAGGTCGTCCACGTTAAGGACGATCTCGCTGGACCAGCCGCGCCATTGCACGCTCACTTGGAAGGTGCCGATCACGCCTGCGACCCCACACTGACGCCGCTGGCCACCGGGAACGTCCTTAGCCGGCGTGCCGAGCGTGGCCTCGGTGAGGTCGGCGCAACAAACCCCGCAGGACGGTCAGCGGCAAATCGAACTGCAGGAACAGGTCGCGCTTGAGCTGCACGTCCGTCAGTGTCACCGACCCTGCCGCCCCGCGCGGCCCGCAGATAGCCCCTGCGGCGACCCAGGGCGCGGCGCAGTCAGCCCCACCACCGCTCGTGCGCGGTGCCGGCCGCAATAGACGCGCTTATCGCTGAACAACGTACCGGCCGTGAACAGCACGGCGAGGGCACCGGGCCGCAGCACGACGTACTTGCTCAGCAGCCACGCCAAGCCTCGCGTCAGCAAGGCAGTCGCCATGGCATGGGCGTCCGGGGCGGCGCCACCGTCACAGCGGCTGCGTTGCTTGCTTAGTCAGGCGCGAGGTCTGGGACTGGTGCCCCCCGCGCGCGAGCGCCGCTCTCGCAGGCCGCCGCCTGGGCAGGATGACGTCGTGGGCGCGGGCCGCTGGGCCCACCTGGACCGTCGCCGGTCCGGCGACACCCTGCTGCCGCCATGCTGAGTGACGCGTGCTCATCCAGCAAGATCTACGCACCCACGAGGGTCTTGGCATGCTGTAGGCCATTACCAACACGCACGCCGGGCGTGCCGCACACGCCGCGGCCGGCCCTCTTCGGCGCTCCTCATCGACGGTGCGCCATTGTGGTTTTCGCGCCAAAATTTCGGATGACGTCATCGGGGCATGTGCGGCGTCGGGCTCGTCCGGCCGCACCCATGTGTGCATGCAACCATGAACGTGTTCCTAGCTCACACCTTTTAACGCTGTATAGCACGTCCGTGCATCGTATCTGTACATGGATGGGTAAGAACAGTAGCCTTTCGACAGCTCGCGCTCGCTTGAAAACGCCGGGAGGGGGGTGAGAAAATCCGTTCTACTGGACCTGGCAGTTCTCGGCATCGTCGGCGGCCGGGTTGGTCCCGGCGTCTGGCGCCGCGGTCGCGGCCGGCGCGGCGGTCACGCGCACCGGCAGGCCGTCGCCGGACCGGCGCTTGCGCGGCGGCGTCGCCGGCACGGCAGCCGCTACGTTCTCGGCCGCGCCCATGCCGGCCGCGCTGATCTCGCCGAGCGGCCGTTTCGCCGCCGAGGCCCGCGCCGACGGCACCTGCAGCGAGCGCGCGAACGCCGCCGACGGGACGATGGTGGCGTTGCCGGCGACGCCGTGCAGCACCGACGACGGCCGCGACGGCGACGGCGGCACCGCCGCAGTCGCGGGCACGGAGGAGGCCGGGCCGCGGAGCGCCGTCACGCGCGACGCCGGCTTGGCCGAACCCATCGCGGCGGTGGCCGGCGCGGGCGCGGGCGCCGGCACCCGCGCCAGGGGCCGCGCTGCGGGGCCCGCCGGCGCCGCGGCGACCAGCGACGCCGCCGTCTCGGACCGCTTGAGCTTGAGCATCAGCGCGTGCACCTTGTCGTTGGCCGCCTCCAGCTCGCGCTCCAGCGCGTCGCGCGCCGCCACGAGGTCGGCGCGCTCCTGCTCCCACGCCTGGGCGGCCGCGCCGCTCGCGGCGTCGGCCTCGAGCTCGCGCATCCGGGCCACCGTTGCGGCGGCCTCCTCGCGCAGCCGCGCCACCTCGGCCTCCAACGACGCGATCGTCGCCTGGTACTTGGCAGCGCGCTCCTCGAGCTGCGCCAGCGCGGCGGCCGCGGCGCGCGCCTTGGCCGCGTCCGCCTCGAGGTCGTCGACGCGGCTGCGCAGCACCGCGGTCTGCCGCTCCGCCGCGTTCCACTGGTCGGTGCGGATGTCGAGGTCGCGCTGGAGGCGCTGCAGCGCGCGCGCCTGCGTCGCCGCCTCGGCCTCCGCGTCGGCTAGCCGGGCCTGCGCGGCCTCCAGGTCGGTCTCGAGCTGCGCAATCGTGGCGCGCAGCTCCGCCTCCGTCGCCTCGGCCGCGGCGAGCTTCTTCTGCGCGTCGGCCGCGCGCTGGGCGGCCTCGCGCTCCAGCTTGGCCAGCTCGCGCGCGTGCGCGGCGGCCTCCTCGGCGGCCGCAGCCGCCGCCTCCGCGAGCTTCTCCTCGGCCAGCGACCGGCTGGCGGCCTCGGCGTCCAGGCGGCGCTGCAGCTCGGCGGCGGCCTGGTCGGCCGCGGCGGTCGCGCGCTCCAGCGCCGCCTCCGCAGTGGTCACAGCGTCGCGCAGCGTCGCCGCCTCCGCCGCGAGCGCCGCCGCGCGCTCCTCAGCGGCGGCCTTGTGGTCGCGCAGCTTGGCCACGTCCTCCTCGAGCGCGGCGAGCGCGCTCTCGGTGCGCGCAAAGCTCTGGTCGGCCTCGGCCTGCAGCTGCGTCACCGCGGCCAGCTTGGACGCCAGCTTGGCGCGCTGCTCACGCTCCTCGCGCAGCTCCGCGTCCAGCGCCTGCGCCCGCTCCTCGGCGGCCGCCTGCTGGCTGCTGCCGTCCTGGCGCGCGCGCGCCAGCTGCGTCGCCAGCTCGTCGGCGCGCGCCGCGGCCCCCTCAGCGGTCGCCTCCGCCTTCTCGGCGCGGGCCTGCGCCTCGGCCAGGTGGGCGCGCGCCGCGTCCAGGTCCAGCTGCACGGTGGCGAGCTCCTGGCGCGCCGCCTGGAGGTCGCGCTCCAGGCGCTCGCGCGCGCTCCACGCTTCGGCCGCGGCCGCCTGGTGCTGCTCCTTGGCCGCGGCCAGCTCCGCCTCGAGGCGCTCGACGGTGCGCGCCAGCTCGGCCGCCTCGGTCGCGCGGTCCTCGAGCTGGTGGGTGAGCAGCTCCGTCACCGTCTTGGCCGCGTCCAGCTCGGCGCGCAGCGCCGCCGCCGCCTCGTTGGCGGCCGCCGCGCGCGCGGTCGCCTCCTCCAGGGCACGCGCCGCGTCGTCCGCGTGCACCGTCGTCACGTCCAGCTCGGCCAGGCGGGCGCGGGCGGCATCCAGCTCGGCCTCCAGGGCGGCCACGCGGTCGCGCAGCTGCGCGTTCCCGTTGGCGAGCTCGTCGCACTCGCGGCGGGTCTCCTCGGCCATCTCGGTGGCCTCGTCCAGCTGCGCCATTGCCTGCTGCAGCGCCTGTTCGGCGTCGGTGTAGACGGCGTGCTGCTTGGCGGCGTCGGCACGCGCATCCGCAACGGCGGCCTCCAGCCGGGCGACCTCCTCGCGCAGCGCGCGGCCCTCGGTGAGCGCCTCGTCCAGGCTGGCGCGGGTCGCCTCCAGCTGCGCGTGCGCCTCGCCGACGGCGCCGTCGGCGCTGTCGCGGTAGGTGTCCAGCTGCCGCTGCAGCTGCGCGGCGCTGGCCTCCGCGGCGGCCAGTCGCTGTGCCAGGTCGGCGCGCTCACGCTCGGCGGCGTGCAGGTCGGCGAGCGCCGCCTCGTACGCCGTCTGCACCTCGGCGCGCGCCGCATGCGCGGCGTCGGCTGCCTCGGTGGCAGCGCGGAGATCGGCCTCGCAATGCTCCAGGGCGGCCTGCAGCTCCGCGGCCTGAGTGGCCAGCTTGGTGCGCAGCTCGTCACGCTCCGCCGCGGCGGCGGCGAGCGCATGGGCGCGCCGCGTCGCCTGCTCCAGCTGCGCCTCCACGGTCTCCAGGTGCGCCGCCGCCTCGGTGGCGACGGCGCGCTCCTCCTCGCGCTCGGCCTCGATTTGCGCGAGTCGCTCGGCCCGCTCGGCTGCGGTCGTGAGCGCGTTCTCGAGGCGCGTCGTGAGGTCGGCCTCCTTTGCGGCCCACTCGGCGCGGGCCGCCGCGAGCGCCTCTGCGGCCCCGACCTCGGCGGCCGTGGCCACCTGGGCGTCCGCCTGCGCCTGCAGCGCCTCGATCTGGGCGCGCGACTCGTGCAGCGCCAGCCGCAACGCCTCGGCCTCGGCGCGTAGTGCGGCCACCGCGGCGTCGCTGGCGTCGGCGCGCGCGAGGGCGGCTTCGAGCTGCTCCTCGAGGTCCTTGAGCGAGTCCTCGGCCACGTTCAGGTTCGACGTCAGCTGCTGCACCTGCCGCACCTTGGCCATCAGGCCTTCCTGTGCGGTCTGGGCCTGGCGAACAGTGACCCAGCACGCAATGTGGGCGCTGGGATGTGGTCAATCACAACGGTCCGCCCCACGGTGGCGACCTAGCCTGCCCGCTGACCTTGGCCTCCAGCGCCGCCACCTGGGCGGCGTGCGCCGCCGCGTCGGCCTCGGCGTTGGCCGCCAACGTGGCGGCCGCCTCAGTGGCACGCTGCAGCTCGGCCTCCAGCGTGCCCAGCCGCTCACGCAGCTTGCTCGCCTCGGCGGCGGCGGCGTCCGCGGCCGCCGTCCGTTCGGCCGCGGCCTCCCGCAGGGCCTGCACCTCGTCCAGCAGCGCGGCGCGCGCGCCGGCCTCATCGTCGCGCTCCTGCACCGCCGCGCCGCGCTCCGCCTCGAGGGCGGCCAGCCGCGCCGCCAACGAGGCGACCTCGGCGTCCTTGGCGGCCACCGTGGCCTTGGCCTCGGCAAGCGCAAACTCGAGCGCGTCGGCGGCGTCAAACGCCGACATGGCCGTGCCGTTGGCGTCGGTCAGGCGCGTCTGCGCCTCGGCCAGCGCGGCCTCCGCGGCCGCGGTGCGCTTGTTCGCCGCCTCCACCGCGGCGGTCAGCCGAGCGTCGGCCGTCTCTGCGGCCGCGAGCGCCTGGCGGGCCTGGTGGAGCTGCCCAACCGTTCCGCAAACTTGATGGATCCGCGAAACAGCGATGAGGTCAGCCCGCGGTTTTTTTGGCTTCTGCCACAGCTGCCGGCATTGCCCACGCAACGTACGTCGGTGTCCAGCGCCTCGATGCGCGTGGCTGCGTCCTGCAGCTGCTGCACGAGCTCGGCGATGTGCGCCTCCTGTGCGGCCACCTTGTCCTGCACCGCGCGCTGCGCCTGCGCCAGCGCCGCGCACTCGGCCGTCGCCTGCTGGCACTGGGCGTCCAGCTCGGCGATGCGGCCCGCGGCGGCCTCCTCGCGTGCCGCCCACTCGGCGCGCTCGCGCTGCTGCTCGTCCACGTCGGCGGCGCGCGCCTTCTGCGCCTCGGCCAGCGCCTCGGCCAGCGCGTGCGCGGCCGCGCGCTGCTCGTCCAGCTGCGCCCGCAGGGCCTCGAGCTCCTGTGCCCGCTCGCCGTCTGCATCCTGCTGTGCCGCCGCGTCGGCCGCGCGCGCCGCTAGCGCGGCGCTCTGCTCTTCGGCGGTGGCCTCCAGGCGGGCCGCGCGGTGCTGCGCCGCGGCCAAGTCGGTCTCGAGCTCGGCAATGCGGGCGCGCAGCGCCGCCTGTGCCTCCTCGGCGGCGGCCAGGCTCTCGGAGAGCTCGGCGATCGAGTCCTCGTCGCTCTCGCGGTTGGCCCGCATCTGCCGGACCTGGAGCTCCAGCTTGCGCTTGGCGTCCTCGAGGGCCGCCACCTGCGCGCCCAGCTGCGCCACCTGCTGCTGCGCCTGCTCCAAGCGGAGGGTCGCCTCCTCGAGCGCGGCGGCCGCGCCGGCGGCTTGCTCCTGCGCACCGGCCTCGGCCTGGGCGCGCGCCTCGCGCAGCTCGGCGGTGGCGCGGCTCGCGGCGTCGCGGAGGGTGGCGGCCTCGGAGCGCAGAGACGCCAGTTCCGCCTCGAGCGATGCGGCCGCGTCGCCGGCCGCGCCGGCGCGCTCGGCCAGGGCGTCGCGCTCGGCGCGCAGCTGCGCGAGCTCGGCAGCGGCCGCGCGCGCCCTGTCCTCTAGCATGGCGATGTGCTCCCGCGCGCGCTGCTCGGCCGCCTCCTTGTCGGCGACACGCTGCTCGAGCTTGTCGAGCTCGGCGGCGGCCTCCTCCATGGAGGCCTCCAGGTCGCGCACAATCTCGTCGGCCAGCGCCTGCTTCTCTTGCGCCGCGGTGCGCGCCGCCAGTCTGGTGGCCGCGCAATCAAACGACGTAAGGCCGGTGTACGTTAGCATGCGGCGCACAGCCCCACTGCCGTTAGCCCGTGGCGCCGGCGCGTACGCGTCCTGCAGCTGCCGCTCGAGCTGCTCCTTAGCCGCGGCGGTGGCGGCCAGCGCCGCCGCCTTCTCCGCCAGCGCCGTGCTCAGCTGCTCGCACTGCGCCGTCAGCTCGGCCTGCGCCGCGCGGTGGGCGTCCTCCAGGCGCTGCGTAGCATCGCGCGAGTGCGCGGCGGCGGCGGCCAGCTCGGTCGAGTGCGCGCGCGCGGCCTCGGCCGCCGCCGCGTCGGCCCGCTCCCGCTCTACTGGATGGAACGTTCGGCACGAGCAGGTAGCAGTTTGGTCAGACGGTTGCAAGCGCAGTCAAGGTGCGCCTCCAGGCGCTCGCGCACCTTTGTCGAGGGCGGCCGCCAACTCGGCCACGGTGGCAGCCTGGGCGGTGGCCTCCCGAATCGCGCGGTCGCGGGCCGCCTCGAGCGCGGCGTTGGCCTCCTTGGCGGCCTCGAGGCGCGCGGCCAGTTCCTGCTCACGCCGCGCCGCGGCCTCGGCGACCGACGAGAGCTGCTCGAGTTCCTGGCGGGCGGCCTGGAGCTCCGCCAGGTCGGCGTCGGCGGGCGCCGCGGCCTTGGCCTCCAGGGCCGCCCGGCAGTTGGCCAGGTCCTGGCGCAGGCCCTGGGCCTCCAGCACCGCCTGGATTGCGGCGTCGCATTTGCTAGGCCAACGCGGGCGTGCCTAGGTCAGCCGCGGGCGTACCGCACGACTGCCTCGCCCAACCAACCGGACGGACCGTGTCGCGGGCGTTCAGCGCGGCCGTGAGCTCGGCGGCTTGCTGGGCGAGCAGCTCCTTGAGCTCGGCGAGCTCGAGCGCGTGGGCGCGGCGGTCCGCGGCGAGCTGGCTCGCCAGCTGTCCCACCTCTTCGCGGTGCTGCTCGATCAGGTGCTTGGTCTGCTGGGCAAAGTTGGCCTCCAGCGCCTGCGCGACGCAACGCACTCGCAATGTGTGAGGCGCGGCGGGTGAGGAAACTAGCCCAGTGCCGCCCGAGGTCGGCAGGGTATGCGGGCACGCACCGCAATGTCGGCCGCTGTGGCGCCCGCGTCTTCCTGCGGCGCCGCCGCGGCCGCGGCCCGCGCGGCTTGGAGCGCTTCTTCAAGCATGCCGATGCGCTCCAGCAAAATCTGCTTTTCTCGCGCGGCAGCGTCCTTGGCCGCGGTGGCCTCGTCCAGCCGCCGGCGGTAGACGGCCATTTCTGCCACGCCGCACGCTACTACAGCAGCGTCCGCACACGGTCAGTCGCGGGCCACGCCAGCACCACAGAAGGGCAGAGCACCGCACCATTCTCAAGCTGCTTCACCGCGTCGGCGTCGGCCGAGCTGTTCTGCTTTAGGCGATCGAGCTGCGTGGTGGCGTTCTCCAGGCGGAGCGCGGCCGTTTTGAGCTCCTACGTTTCGGGGCCGCTCGCGAAACTCGCGAGAAACGCAAGGTAAGCCAACGCTGCGTCGCTTGCCGCCCAAGAGCGCGCACGCACCTCGCTCTTCTTGGCCAGGGCCGCGGCAAGCTGCTCGCGCTGCTGGCCTTCCTGGCGCAGCTGGCCCTCGAGCTCGGCGAGCTCGGCGGCCGTCTGCGCGTACTTTTGCTTCTGCTGGGCGAGCGCCGCCTCCAAGCTCTCCATCTGAAACGCGCGTTGCTTGGCTTCCTGCTGCGCCGCCTGCAGCGCGGCCTCGGCCCGCGCCAGCTGCTCGGCGAGCGCCGCGGCGTCGGGCCCGTCGGCCCCCGCCATGGTCGCTGGCGACGTCGTCGTGGGGCCGACGCTGTGGAGCGGCGCGCGCTCACACTAAAAAGAGGCGCAGCAGTGTCGTACCGTCAGCGTGTTCGTCGTGCCGTCGCTAGCAGCGGGCGGGCGAGGAGGCAGGGCGGCCGGCGCGTCGGCGCGTACCTCGCAGAGCGGAAGACGGCGACGACGACGCGTAACGGCCGTTACTTTTTTTGACGTTCACTTTTCGCGCGCGGCCGTTACGAAAATTTTGAATTTTGGCGCCAACTGCCAACCTGCCAACCGAAATCCTTCATAGGTGATGTCACCCAGTGCGGCTCGATGACGCAGGCAGGCTGCCTTTAATGGCGTCATTGAGTAGGAGGCCATGACATCACCTGTGTCCGCCCCCCACGCGATCGGCGCGTGGGCTATCGCGCGCAGTGCCTGCAAAGCGCCCAATTCCAGTGGCCGTGTGGGCGCTCCATTGCAAAATGAGCGCTCGCCAGCAGCCATCAGCGGTCTGACGGGTGCCCTTGTTGGAGCGGTCGGTAGCCCCGCCATACGCCATCGACGCCGCCGCTGCCGGCCCCATCCGCTGCCGTTGGGCGCGGCATCCACCGCCGTGCGCGCCCCATCCGGCGGCGGTATCCACGCCAATCGCTGCAGCGTGTGTTCTTACCCCGTCTTATCCGAAGGAATCGGGCGGATTGCGTGTTGTGCTGTGACGCGGCCTAAGCACGACGGTGGCCGGCAATCCTCACAATCACAAACAGGCCGTTCGTTTCAACGCTGGCGCTGCCGCCCGCACGCCCGCCCGCCGTGCGCCTGCCCGCCATGCGCCCGGCCGCCGGCGCCATGCGCGCCGCGCTGGGCCTCGTGGCCCTGCTGGCCCTGCTCGCCCTGGCGGCCGCCGCGCCGCAGCAGACGTTCAGCCAGGCCGTCACCCGCGCGATCGACCTGACGTCGCAGCTCGTCCGCGAGACGGCGACGATCAACATTGACAACACGGGCGCCGCGCCGCTGGAGCGCTACGAGCTGCGGACGCCCGACGCGGCGCACCTCGCCTACGTCGGCGTCAAGAGCAAGGCCGGCACCGAGCTGCCGCTGGCCGTGCTGCAGACCGGCGCTGGCGGCGCCGAGGCCTGGGAGGTCCAGCTGGTGCCGCCGGTCCCGGCGGGCGAGAAGGCGTCGCTGGTGGCCACGTTCGTGTACATCAACAAGATGGTGCCGCTGCCGGCGCACGCCCCGCTGCTCGCGCCGCAAAAGGTGCGCGTGGACCACACGCTGCACTTTTACTCGCCGTACCACACCCACAAGGAGCGCACGACGGTGACGGTGCCGTCGGGCCCCGGCGTGGTCAGCAAGACCGAGAACACCGTCGCCGTCGACGGCAACAAGCTCACGTACGGGCCCTTCACCGACGTTGCGCCGCTGGACCGCACGGAGCTGTTTGTGCACTTTGAGAACAACGCGCCGTTCGCGGCGGTGACGTCGCTGGTGCGCACGCTCGAGGTCTCGCACTGGGGCAACAACCTGGCCGTGGAGGAGTTCTTCGACGTCGAGCACAAGGGCGCCAAGCTCGAGGGCCAGTTCAGCCGCCTCGAGCTCATGCGCGCCGGCCTCGGCGCGATCTCGCGCTCCAATATCATCCAGTCGTTCACGCTGCCGCTGCCGGCCGCCGCCGCGGACATCTACTACCGCGACGTGATCGGCAACATCTCGACCAGCACCGTCCGCCCCAACGTGGCCAAGGGCGTGATCAACCTGGCGCTGGAGCCGCGCTACCCGCTCGTGGGCGGCTGGAAGACCAAGTGGTACCACGGCTGGAACCAGCCGCTGTCCACGGTGCTCCACCACCGCGAGGACGCGCCAGGCTACGTGCTCGAGGTGCCGCTGGCCACGCTCTTTGAGAACGCCGCCGTCGAGCAGTTTGAGCTGCGCGTCACGCTGCCGGAGGGCGCGCAGAACGTCGAGCTGCACGCCGCCGTGCCGCTCGACGACATCCACCTCGAGCGCACCGCCACGTACCTAGACATCACCGGCCGGCCGGTGCTCGTCGCCCGCCGCCAGCGCCTCGTGAACGAGCACAACGGCATCGTCTACGTACGTGTTCGCGCGCCCGCGCACGACCGTGGCGCGCCCACGCACCGCGCGCCCGCTCACGGCAGGTCAGCGGAATCGGCCCCGGGCGGCGGTTGGGGGTGGGGCCATTAGATCACGTACACGCTGCCGTCGACGGCGCTGCTCAGCGAGCCGCTCGCGCTCATGGGCTTCTTCCTGCTGCTCTTCGTCACCGCCATGGTCTACGTGCGCGTCGACCTGAGCATCTCCAAGGTACGCCGCGCGCCTCGAGCGCCGGCCTTGGCGTTTGGAACTCCGCTCAACCGTTCACGGCTTGTCATGTGGGCGTCGTGCGACGCGGGGGCAGGATGCCAAGAGCGTTCAGCGCGAGCAGGCGGAGGCGCTGGTGATGGAGCTGCTGGCCTTGCTGGTACGTTCGGCCAGAATCGCCTAACGGCTGCGCTCCAGACACGCCTGACCCGTCGGCAGCCGGGGTCCATCGTGCGGACGTCGTCCTTGCAGGACCATGTGTACCGCGCGTTCGAGCAGCTGGAGCAGGCGCTCGACGCGTGGAAGGCCGACAAGGACACGGCGCTGTACAAGGCGAACAAGGACAAGGCCGAGGCCGCGCTCAAGGCCGCGCAGGAGAAGCTCGTCAAGCAGGCGGCGCCGCTGCAGGCGCTCGACGCGGCCGCGCACGCGCGCGTGCTAGACCTGGCCAAGGTCGTCGACGACAAGGCCGCCAAGGTCCGGCGGCTGCACCAGGACCTGCTGGGCGCCAAGGGTGTCGCCACGGCGCAGATGCGCGCGCTCGAGAACGAGATCAGCGCGCTGTCGTCGCAGCTGGACGCGCTCGTGGACAAGCTCGCGCCATAGAGCCGCACGCCGCTAGACCTTTGCATGCATGTCCGACACTAGAGACTCTCAGAATAAATGCTTTGTACGATCCGCGTGCCGTCGTATGCCGCATCGTGGGGTGTTTTCTTGGCGCGAAGCAGCGTTTTCTTGGCGCGAGTATTTTTCTTGGCGCGACGTAGTTTTGGCGCGAAACCGAGTTTTTTGGCGCGAAACAAAAAAACGTTACAACCGGCGGCGCGACGGCCGCCACGACCGACGCCGGCCATGGCGCCGACCCGGACGGCGGCGACGACACCCAAGGAGACGGTGGCCACGAAAGCCAAGGGGCCGGTGGCCACGAAAGCCAAGGGAAGGCTGGTGGCCACGAACCGCACGGGGACGGCGGCCGCCGCGCAAGCGGAGGACGACCCACCATCGCAAAAGGATGCCGGCGATGCGATGGCGCCACCGCCGCCGTACCAGGTCGGCGACCTGATCTGGTACAAGGCTGACAACAGGCCGTGGTGGCCGGCCAAGATCCTCGAACGGCGGGACGACACGCGGGTGTACTCTATCCATTCTTTTGGCGACGACCGCAAGTACGGCTCGGCCCGTGCGCCCAGGCCGCGACGGTGGGACCCCGGTTGGCTGACCAGAAACTCCCGCACCCCCGAATGCTTAATTGGCTGCAGGTACGACCTGGCATGGAAGGAGCCCATGCGGCCGTACCGCTACAAGGAGTTTGCCAAGATGTGGAAGGGCCTGGAGAACAGCAAGTCGGTTGAGAGGACCAAGCTGTTTCTGGTCCGGCGCGAAGCCGACGCGGCCGAGAGCGCGGCGCCGGCGCCGGCAGTGGCCCCGGCGTCGGCCCCGTCGGCGCCCAGCAAGAAGGCCGGCAGGGGCGAGAACGACAAGGGCCGCAAGCGACCGGCGGCCGCCACCGAGGAAAGCGAGCACGCCGCGCCGCCGGCCAAGAAGCAGGCGGGACCGGACAAGCCGCGGAAGCAGAACCGGCAGGCCAAGGCAGCCAAAGCCCCTGCGACTGCCGGGCCCGACGCACCGACGCAGCGGTTCCGCGTGGGCGACCTGGTGTGGTACGATAGCAAATCTGGGTACCCCATGTGGCCTGGGCAGATCAAGAACGTGGACGAGGCGAACCAGCGGTACCGCGTCGACAGTTTTGGCGACGACTGGGAGTAAGGCCGGGGCCTTGCTTGAAGCCGCCCCGTCGCGTTGCCAGCCTGCTGACATCGCCACGCGCCCGCATGGGCGTCGGCCCGGGGTTGGGCGCAGGTACGACGTGTCGTTCAAGGCGCCCATGCAGCCGTACCGGGGCCCGTGGTTTGAGGAACGTTGGGAGGCCCTCCGGACGCACAGGAACGTCCGCGCGGATCGGGTGGACCGCGTTCGCCAAGCGGCCGACCAGGCCGAGTCGGTGCTGCCGGAGTACGGAGCGGACGAGGGCCCGTCGTCCCTGCAGCTCCTGCTGGCCGATGCGAAGGCGCTCTACGACCGGGCACGCAACGGGCACGGCGGCGGCGGCGACGACGGCGACGATGATCTGGACGCCCTGCTGCCGCCGTCGGAGGCGCTCGCGCGCTCGCCCGTCAAGTCCTCGCAGGACACGGCGACCACGCTGGCCTTGACGTCGCCCGCGACGGCGCGCAACCCTCTCAGCTCGCCCGTGTCGGTGTCGTCCACCGACCCCCTGCCCGTACGCACGCCCACCGGTACGCCAGCGCTGCCATGCGCCATCGTCCGCGCGGCTGCAGCCTTAGCGTCGAATGACCTCCATCGCTTCTGCTCGTGGCGCGGAGGGCAGCCGGGCGCAAGCGCCAGCGGCGTACCGAGACGAGGATCCAGCAAACCGTGGTGACCACCGTCGTCACGACGGTGCAAGAAGAGGTTCGCTCCGGCATGCGCTGGCGGCAGCTGCGACGCGGTGCGGTTAACCGGCAGATCGGGTTCCCTGCCGCTCAGCGCGCGGCGACGCAGATCTCCAGCCAGGAATCGGTGCCGGGCTCGTCGCAGCCGGTGCCGCCGGTGACGGTGACGGTCGGCGAACGGCTGTGGCGCAAGATCGAGACCGTCCAGGGCGCCGACGGCGGCGATGCGGCCGCAGCCGCGCCCGCGGGCAACCGCTCGCCGCTCATCTCGGACGACGACCTTGCCGAGGACGACCTGGGGGGGTGCGAGGCGCGAGCACGGCCGACGGCAATGATGACGGCCCCCTAATACGCCGCAGCTGGCCAGTAGCTAGCGCGCTGTGCGGGCTCCCGCCTAGGCACGAGCCGGAAGGCACGCCCGTGCTGGCGCTCTACAAGCTCAGCAACCGGTACTACCCCGCGGTGATCACGGGCTACGACGGCAAAAAGGCGCGCCTTCGGTTCGGCCGCACCGCCCAACGCTCCCGCAACGACCAGCTGACGTCGTTCTGTGCGTCTGGGGTGGCGTGGCCCGTGCACAGAAGCTGTACACGGTGCGCTTCGAGGACGACGACCGGGTGGCGCACCTGCGCCGATCGCAGCTGTTCACTGTCGTGGACCCCGGCTTCCGCACCTGCCAGGTACGCCGGGGAGGGCGGGCCGGCCCGCAGGTTGCACACGCCTCGCGCGCGCTGACGGTCCTCTGCTCGGACAACGACGCCGCCGGGAGCGTGCGCCCAGATGGACGAAACCATGCGCGAGGACAAGTACGACCCCCCGCACACACACACAGCGCCGCAGCTGGCACGGGGCCGCCGCCAGCGCGCTCTCCTAACCGTGGGCCGTAGCTTGCGTGGGCGCGCAAATGCGGTGGGCGCACGCGCCCAGGACGGCTGACGGCGCCGACTACACGGTCGCGCAGCTGTGGGGCTGGCTGCAGCCCCACCAGGGCACGCTGAAGGCCATCGTCGCCGGCACGCGGCCATCGTGGCGGCACGACCTCTACAAGAGCCGGGACCGCCGGGCGCCGCGCCGGCTCGGCCAGGCGGCCGGGCGCGGCAAGCTGTCGACCGCGACGTGGGAGCGCATCTCCGAGATCCTGCAGCGCATGGAGCTCACGCTCGACACCAACTACATGATGCAGGTCCTGCTGCCCGAGGCAACGATCCTCGTGCACCAGGCGCTGGACCCGAGCCTGTCGACCGAGGCGGCCGACGAGGTGGTGCAGTCGACCAAGAACACGGCCAGCCAGCTGCTGCGGACGCTGCACACCATCCTCAAGAAGAAGTGGTCCCCGAAGGAGTCCGCGGAGTAGCCGCGGCGAGGCGGCGCGCGGTTGTACGATGCGGGGTGGCGACAAGTGAGCGTGGTTGTCGCGTGCGCGCCCGACGTAAACGTGTACAGTTTGCCTTGTTATCGGTCGAAACTAGAAAAATCGTACAGGGTGGGACAGTGCGCCTTCCACCGGCACACAAAAAGCGGACGGACACTACGCACGCAGGGCAGCACGCACGGTCGTTGCACAGCCGCCTCCGGGCGTTCACGCGCTCATTGGAACTGTGCGGGCGGCCGCACGACGTCGGAGGCGGGTGACGGTGCGTCGGTTAGCCACCACCCCCAAGCATGCCCTGCAGCGGCGCGAGGCTGGCCTCTCGTCCCGGCGCGCACCTGCTTGAGGTACTCCTCGGCGACAATGCGGGCCCGCGCGTTGACGCTCAGCTTCATCTCGCTGATCTCCTTGTCGACGTCCTCCATGAACTGGATGATGAAGTCCACAAGCTTGTGCTTGTACATCTGCTCAATGTGGAAGTTGGTGATCAGGAAGCTGATGTCGTAGCCCTGGCGAGGGAGGGGGGGCCAGCCGGCATTCCGGCGGGGCGCGCACTGCCACGGCGGTCAGGGCGCGTCCGCAGCGAGCCCTCGCTCTCCCCCGCGCGTCCAGCGTTGGCCTGCGGCCGCGCACCTCGATCGGCTTTCGCCGCAGCACGAAAAAGTTCTCGGCGCGGACCATCATGAAGCGGGTGAACTTGTGGCAGAGGATCTTTTCGATCTCGTCGGCCTGCTTGATCTTGATGCTCATGCGGACCGAGTTCACCGACGCCTCGATGAGGACGCGCTCGCCCTCGTTACGGGCGATGGTCAGCGGGGTCAGCAGGACCTCCTTGCTTGCCCTGCGGACGCGCAGACCAGCACGGCGCGGCTGGGCCGCAGATCGACGCTTCAGCGCGCGCGCAGGGGGGCCATTTTGCACGGTAAGCGCTGCCGGCCCCCGTACCGCGCCTCGACTTCGGGCTTGTTGTGGCGCTCGACGACCTGCGACGAGAAGTTCTCCAGGCAGAGCGCCGCGGTGAGCGACGACCGCACGGCGTTGAGGTACGGGCGCAGCGTCGTCGCCTGTGTGCCGGCGCGCCACCCCCCAAACAAACACGCGCGCCGCCGCCGCGCAGTGCACCGCCCGTCAGCCGCCGCGCTCTGATCCCGCAACATCCTACATCGCCGCGCTGCCCGCAACGTGCTCTGCGCGGTGGGCGCAGGGCCGACGCGCAGTGCGGCGTCGTGCGGGCGGTAGGGCGGCCGCAGCGCGTACCATTTTCGGTCGTCCGTCGCCGTCGCGCGCGAAGAACGCGAGAGAAAAAAGCAGAGAAACGCGAACCGACTGAACGGCAGAACAACGGCAGAATTCCGGCAGAACACTGGCAGAGCACCGGCAGACGGCAGAATCAGGGCGGAATTTATCGAGCGCACCGGCAGAACAGGGTAGAATCGGTGGCAGAATAACGCGGCGAGGCGGACGATACGGAGCGGACAGCGCGCTGAGAAAGGCCGAGGACAGCCACTTGCGCCACAGCCACTGCGCCCTGGAGCGCCATTGCTCGGCTGTACGCTGCGGCGCGCGCACTGCGGCAGCACACCGTATGGGGCTCTGGTGGCACGTGCCACGAGAACGAGAGTCCGCCGACGAGGGCAGCGCCTCAAAAGGCAGCACGTACAAGGGTGCGGTGTATTATGGAGCATCCCGGGCCGTGCTTCCCGTGATGCACGTGATGCACGTAGTGACACACACACACACAGAGGGAACCAGCATCGCGGCAAGGCAAAAATGACCGATTATACACAAATGCATACAAGAAAACTTACAGCGGATCCGATTCTCGGAAACCCGGGTGCCGCAGGGCGATTATGCTGGTTAAGGAGGGCCACCGACGCACCGTCGCGCGCGACGCAGTTAGGAGGCGTCGCTGACGCGCTCGCCCCGCACGGTGTAGAACGTCATCCGGCCGGACGCGCGCGCCTGGCCGGACGCCTCGTTGAATGTCCGGCATTCCGAGTACGGCGGCGTGTACAGGTGCAGCGATAGTGCGGGCGTGGTGTGGCTCGGGTTCTCCACGCGGTGGAGGCCGATGTTGTCTGGAGACGACGGACGGCGGGCACGCGGCGGGCACGCGGCGAACACGGGCCGGCGCATTAGGCGACATCGCCCCGGCAGCGGAGCGCACAAGCGCGCGGGAGTACGCACCGTTGATGTACGCAACCTCGTCGCAGTGGAACGTCTGCTCCTGCAGCCGGCGGAGCGGCTGCGGCCGGCCGCCTTCCGCCGTGTTCTGCTCCGGGAAGGCGAAGCGCGTCTCCAGGAGCTCGCCGCCCAGGATCTTCATCAGGCAGTGGGAGCCGGCATGGTCGTGGATGGCGCTGGGACGCCCCGCCACCATTGAGCCCGCGCGCTGTCGCCGCGTCAGCACCGCGCCTCGGTGGCTGCTATCGGTTTCAGGCGTGCGGCGCGCCCGTTGTGCGCACCTGCCCTGGCCTTCGCCCCACGCGAGGACGAGCAGGTTGAACTTGCCGTTCCCGTCGTCCACGAGGTTGCGCGTGTACTTGCACGGGTCAAAGTTGGCGTACTTTTTCCAGTCCGTTGGGTTGGACTTGCGGCACGCCGCCCGCACCGTCCCCGAACGCAGCGCGGCCGGCCCAGCGCGTTAGCGCGCGCACGCACGCGTCGCTCCGCCCGCGCGCAGCTCGGCGGCGCCGCACCTTGTAGTTGGTCATGAGCGCGGTGACACGCGCGAGGCCCGCCGCGTCGAGGTCGGTAAGGCCGCCGTCGCCGAGCTCCTTGCGGAGCAGCTGGACGAGCTCGTCCAGGTCCCGCGGCGTCGGGACGGTCGCGTCGTCACCGGCCGTCATCTTGGCGGGGGTCGTGCGCTGCGTCACGCGGCCCACGTTCCGATGCCACTGAAGCGTGCCGGACGGCGGGAAGGATGCTACTGCTATCAAGAGGCTGGCGCGGTGGTGTGTTGCGGCGGTGTGCTGCGGCGGTGTGTGGGTGCAACAAGTGTCGCAGCGGTCGCGGTGCATGCATGGGCGCACAAGCAGCGCGAGGGAGAAAGCGAAAGTGGCGCGAAAAGTCGCTTTCCGACGCTTCCGACGGCCCGCCAGCGTCATAATTATGACGCTTTCTGCCACAGTTCCGCCACGATTCTGCCACGATTCCGCCGCGAGTCTGCCGGCGACCGCGGCAGGTGACCACGCTGTGCCCCGCAAACTGGGGCCGGACTGCGACGGGCCACCGCGGCGCGCTGTGCAAGAGCAGCCGCAGTCAGTGAGGAGGCGCACAGGCAGTCCAGCCCCGTGCACGGATGCCGGGATGGCGACAAGCCATGGGCCGCCGCAATAGAGCCGCGTTTTTACGCTGCAAGGCCTGAAAGACGGCTGCGCACAGTCCTTGCTGCTCCTGCCGGTGTGGCGCGAGCGCATGCATGGGCGAGTGCGTGGATTCGGGCAGGGACGGCCTTCCGTGATAAAATGCCTCTTGGGTTCCTGCCTCGCGGTGAGCGAACAGTACATGCCAGTGCTCACCCACAAAGCAACTTGGTGTAGCTAGCCCATGGACGCCGTACGTGGTCGGACCATGGTGTGAAGGATGCCCAAAGCAGCACAGCCTGCATGCGGCCCTATGGATGCGTGAACGAACCCTGCAGATGCGCACCGACGTCGACGGCTGTCAACGTACAGGCGCAGTGCTAAGCAGTCGGTCGCCCCGGTATGTTTTGCGCTTGGGGTCAAGGCTGTACACCGATAGCCATCGCTAGCCACCAATACACAACCTCTGCAAGTCCGAAGACCAGGTGCCAAGCCACAACGCCAAGCAAGCCCGAAGGCCCGCCCGGCTC
>Ga0180216_1001036_pt1 | contig 26057 bp, 15 predicted proteins | sample eDN3rd37CBELigMG_FD_128879 | JGI IMG/M metagenome (GOLD analysis project Ga0180216, IMG submission 128879) | Enriched Miracle-Growth compost microbial communities from Emeryville, California, USA - eDNA 3rd pass 37_C BE-Lig MG (version 2)... ... | reverse complement strand
CTGCAAGAACTTAAAGCTGTCAGGCTGCCGCCCGTCAGAGACCTCCGTAGTATATCAGGTTCGGGGCCCTGGAGAAAGCGGTGAAGCTGCCTGTGCCAGCGCGCGCAGCAACAGCTCAAACTCAGCCGCAAGCCATTTTACAGAAAGCACTTACAACACCTCGCCGCCGGTCGTGTGCGACGTTACCAGCCGCCTAAGCGCGCACGAATAGCAAGACACTCCGCCGGCGTAACACACCAGGGGCGCAATCCCCCACGCCGGGGAAGATTCGCGACGAGCGAAATAGCCGCGCTGAGGGCGCGCCGCCGCCCGCTTACGACCAGACCCGCATTTGCATGCTGGGGCCCGTAGTGCACTCCAGGCGGTCGATTTCGGCCATGGCCTTGAGGATCGCACCCTCGGTCGTTTCGTGCGTCATGATGACCAGCGGCACGTGCGTGGCGTCGGCCGCTTGCGGCTCGTGCTGGATAATCGAGGCAATCGAGATGCCTTGCCGGCCTAGCGAGCCGGTGATCTCGGCCATCACACCGGGCCGGTCTTCGACGGTAAACCGCAGGTAATACCGGCCGGGGATGCTATCTGGATTGGTGGGGCTCACCAGCGCGTAACGATCGGACCACAACTCCAGCGTGCGGAACGTGATCGCCGTGCGGCCCACCACGGTGTCGATCAGGTCGGCCACCACCGCCGAAGCCGTGGGCATTTGCCCGGCTCCCAAGCCGTGGAAGAACACGCGGCCCACGGCATCGCCCACCACGCTCACGGCGTTGTAGGCGCTACGAACCTCGGCCAGCGGGGTGCCGATTTTGACCAGGGTCGGCGAAACGTGCAGTTCCAACCCCTCAGGCACCAGCCGGGCCACCGCCAGCAACTTGATGCGGTAGCCGAGCTGCCGGGCGAACTTCATGTCGGCCGGGCTGACGTCCTGAATGCCACGGCGTGAGATCTCCCGCCAGGGCACCCGGGCACCAAACGCCAGGTGGGCCAGGATGGCGAGTTTTTGGGCGGCGTCGCTGCCGTCGACGTCCATCGTGGGATCGGCTTCAGCGTAGCCCAGCCGCTGGGCTTCGCGAACGGCGTCGGCAAACTCCATCCCCTCCTCTTCCATCTGCGTGAGGATGAAGTTGCTGGTGCCGTTGAGGATCGCCTGGATGGAGTGAATCTGGTTGGCCGAAAGGCACTGGCTGATGTTGGCGATGATCGGGATGCCGCCAGCCACGGCCGCCTCGAAGGCGATCGAGCGTCCCAGCTCGCGCGCCCGATCAAACAGTTCCGGGCCGTGCTCGGCCAACAGAGCCTTGTTGGCGGTAACGATGTTTTTGCCGCTTTCCAGCAGCTTGAGCATGATCGTCCGCTCAGGCTCCAAGCCGCCGATGAGCTGCGCCACAGCCTCGATTTCGGGGTTCTCGGTCACATCCTCCAGGCGGTCGGTGAGCACCCCTTCTGGCAGATCGACATCGCGGTGCTTGTTGATGTCGCGCACCACGACCTTTTCGAGCCACAGCGTGCGGCCCGCGTGCCGTGCGGTTCGATCACCGTAATCGAGCAGAAGACGAGCCACGCCAGTGCCCACGGTGCCTAAACCGACGATGGCAACTTTGGTCTTTTCCATGCGGGGTGCCGGCGCATGCCGGGAGCAGAAAACGAGGGACGAACACCGCCAGAGCGAGGCCGGGGAATACCCCAACGCCGCGGGGGAGTTTTCACGAGATCGTTAATAAACGAGCCAGGATAGGTGGCCGCCGCAAGAGCCGTCAAGGTGCCGCGCTGGCCCGGTTGCCAGCCCCCCAAGCCAGCTTGCCCGGTTTGCGCAGCAGCACCACCTGATGCAAGCGACCGCTTTACGCCCTTAGTTTGCTGAGCAGCTACGGCTTGCCCGTACTGACAGCATTGCGGCGAATCTCCACCGGCCCTTGTTGCAGATAGGGCGTTTGCCGCCGGGCCTGCTCATAGGTCACCCAGGTCGAGCTGCCGGAGTTGTAGAACGCCTTGTCGCCGGAACGGACATAGGCAAAGTGCAGCGGCTTTTCGTGAATCACCACGCGGTCGGGATAAACATCCATCAGGCACCAGCCCTGCCAGCCGCCGCGCACCACCGCCGTGCCGCCCAATACCAGGTACTGGGTCGCCTGTTGCTGGTGACGCCACAGGCCGCGGTGATAATGCCCACTCAGGCACAGCAGCACCCGGTGCTTGTCGATCAATTCCACCAGCCGATCGCGGCCAGCACCGATCTGGTTGTACACGCTGCGGCCGCGTTCGTTGTCCTGCCAGGGCGAGACATGCAGGCAAAGCACGATCTCCTGGCCTGCCTTGTTGGCCTCGCTGAATTGCTCTTCGACAAACGCCAGTTGCTCGTCGGTCAGGCCGGATTGATTGCCGATCGCATCGAGAAAGACAAACCGCCAATCCTGATGCGTGAACGCGAAATCGGCCTTGGGATGAAAATGCTTCTGGAAAAGCGGCAGCCGCTCATGATTGCCGCGCACGAAGTACACCGGCCCCTTGAGCTTGCCGGCCAGGTTTTTCAGGTCGCGATAGACGTTTTCATCGTCGGCATCGTGCACCATGTCGCCCAGCACGAGCGTCAAGGCGGCCCCAGAGCGGTTGATCTGCTCGACAGCCTGGGCAAAGCGGGCCTTGTCGGCCTCGTAACCGCCAAAACCAAGCTGGGGATCGCCGACCATCGCCAGGCGGAACTGCAACCCGGCCTCGGGCTGGGGTAGCAGCTCCCGCAGCGAACGTCCTTCCGGCGGCTGACGCGAAAGCCGCAGGTCGTCGATCCGGGCAGGGCTGTCGGCGGTGCCGCCCAAGCCCAGGAAAATGCGGTCTACCGGCTCGCGGCTGCATAGCGGCAGTTCTTCGCCCAATGGCTGATCGTCAACCCATGCGGCATAGGTACCGCCGTCGAAGTCCAGCCGCATCGTCAGCCGGTACCACGCTTCCGCCAGCGGCAGATCGCGGTACGTCCGCCAGTACGGCTGCTCCCACGCCGCATGGCAGCGCAGCACCGGTTTCTTGGCTCCCTGGGGCTCGTACCGCTCGGCGGCCAGCCGGGCCACCGTCGCCCGCCCTGCCCTGGCGTCCAAATACAGGTTTCCGGTCCACTCGCTGGGCGGATGGAAGTAGCACTGAATCCATATCACACCCTCGGAAAGCGGCCGCTCAAGTTGCCGCGTGATACCCCAGGCATCGCTGCGATACTCGGTATCGTGGCTGACGGCCAAGGCATGCGAACCGTTGCGGCCCAGGCCTGCGCGAACCACCGCCGCGGGCGGCTGGCCATTGAACCCACGAAACGCTTCCCAGTGGGCGGCCGTGCCAATGGCGGTGCCGCCGGCAAGTTCGTCAAACGATTCGCTCACCAGGGGCGCGTCGCTGGGCTGCTCGGCCTGAATGTGCCTGGCGGCCATCAGGCATGCAGCCATCACCGCCACCACGACCAGCACGGGCTTACTTGGCACGCTCACCATCATGCGTCCTCGCAGCAGAGGCACAGGAAAACTCACGGCGATTGGTGGCGATTATCAGGGCGGCGCTAGCAGCATCGCAAGCGCGCAGACAGCCGCAGCGAACGTTTCTTACCTCCTATCGACCTGACAAGAAAAGCGAGGCCCACCACCCGGGCGTGCTAGCTAGGCAGCACCAATTGCCCTGCCCATTCACCCCTAAGCGCCCAATTTGCGATCGACTGGCGATCCGATTGTGGTATTTTCAACCAAGTGGGCTTGATCGCGGTGAGCGCAAGTGTGCATTTAGCGTTCCCGCTAGCAGAGCCGGCCAGATTTGTGCAAGTCTTTCGGGCTATTCGTGTTATAATTTAAGTGTTGCGCCGTCACACACTTCTCGCCCTTGCTGATTAGGGAAATTCCGACTGTCCGGCGCGAACTTTTCACGAGCCAAAACGACTATCTGAGCGTACTACCCAGTGGGCTGCGGGGAATCGTGCAACGGGCACATTCCTAAGGTGCGCTGCCGGCTGTCTCACTTCCTCTCATCGGACCTTAGATTGCTCGTTCGGGTGGCCGCCTGAAGGACAACGACTTGTCCCGGCAGTTGCCCCGCCAATCACATAGCATGCCCCTCGACACGCGGGAAACCGCAGGGAAATAGCTGTCGGAGGGAGCCGTGGGCGAGGAGGACTCGCGAATGCACGAAAGCTACCGCATCGCCGCCTTGAAGCAGCTTCGCGACCAGTTGCGCTACGCGCCGCGCGAGCAGAAGCTTGCTCAGGTGGATCGCGCCGAGAAGCTCTTGGAAGAGCTGGAGACCGGCAAGACCTACACCTACGAGTACATCTGCTTCCGGATCACCGAGTACCGGCCCCGCCAGTTCCCCACCCTGAAGATGCAGGGCGAGGACGTCCGCCACGACCTGCGGTTGTTTGTCGAAGACGTTTCCGACGCCGCCGCCGTCGATGCCAACGCCGCGGGCGAACCAGTATTCACCGTGGAAGATCTGAGCAAGCGGTTCCGCGTTTCCACCAAGACCATTGCCCGCTGGCGGCAGCGCGGCCTGGTCAGCCGGCGGTTTGTGTTCGACGGCCGCAAGCGAGTGGGCTTCCTGCAAAGCTCGGTGAACCGCTTCCTGGAGAACCACGGCGAGCGGGTCGAGCAGAGCAGCAAGTTCAGCCAGCTTTCGGGCGAGGAGCGGCAAGAGATCATCCAGCGCGCACGGCGGCTGGCGCAAGCCGGCGGCTGCCCTTCGGAAGTCGCCCGGCGGATCGCCGCCAAGATGGGCCGCAGCGTCGAGACCATCCGCTACACGCTCAAGCAGTTTGACCAGCAGCACCCGGAACTGGCGATTTTCCCGGGCACTTCGGGCCCGCTGTCCGAGGAAGCCAAGCGGAAGATCTACCAGCAGTACCGCCGGGGTACCTCGGTGGAGGCCTTAGCCAAGCAGTTCTGCCGGACGCGCACCAGCGTGTATCGCGTGATCAACGAGATGCGGGCGGTGCGGATCCTGGAACTGCCGCTGGACTACATCCCCAACGAGATGTTCGATCGGCCGGGCATCGAGCCGGAAATCCTGGGCCCCATGCCCGACGAGGACAAGACCGCGCGCAAGACGCGGCCACCGGCGGGGCTGCCCAGCTACTTGGCCAGCCTGTACGAGGTGCCGCTGCTGACGCGTGAGCAGGAACAGCACCTGTTCCGCAAGTTCAACTACTTGAAGCACAAGGCGACCAAGCTCCGCGAGCGGCTGGCTCCCGGCGGCAAGCTCGATCCCAGCCGGGTGAAGAGCCGCCTCTTGGACCAGATCGAGGAGCTGTACGAGGCCGTGGTGGCGGTCAAGAACGAGATCGTCAGCCGGAACCTTCGGCTGGTGGTGTCGATCGCCAAGCGGCACGTCGGCCCGCGTGACAACTTTTTCGAACTGGTCAGCGACGGCAACGTGTCGCTGATCCGAGCCGTGGAGAAATTCGATTTCGCCCGCGGCAACAAGTTCAGCACGTACGCCACGTGGGCGATCATGAAGAACTTTGCCCGCACGATTCCTGACGAAAATCGCCATCGCGACCGGTTCCGGACCAGCCAGGAAGAGATGTTCCAGGTGGCTTCGGACACGCGCAGCGACCAGCTCGAGCAGGAAGCCGCGCAAGCTTTGCGGGAAGAACAGGTCGGGCGAATCTTGCAGCAGCTTGACGAACGCGAACAGAAAATTATCATCAGCCGTTTTGGGCTGCTGCGAGGGACCGAACCTCAGACGCTCAAGGAAGTTGGCGAAGAGATGGGCGTCACCAAGGAACGGATCCGGCAGCTCGAAGCGCGGGCGCTCACCAAACTGCGCAAGGCGGTCGAAGAGCAGCGCTTCGACGTCGAGCTGTCGTAACGCAGGCAACCTCGCCGGCCCGATCGTGCAAACGCTCCAAGGAGCCGCGCCGCGGGGTCTGCTCCCGTGGCGCCGGCAAGCCGGGCAAAAAGCGGATTCTCCGAGAACAACCCGTCTTGCGGCGTTTGCGTCGATCGTTATAGTAATGGATTCTCGCGGCGGAACTCATCGGCTAGCGTAGCTCAATCGGCAGAGCAGCTGATTTGTAATCAGCAGGTTGTGGGTTCAAGTCCCTCCGCTAGCTCCTTGTGAGCAGTGGAGGTCGCCTTGGCCCTCCCCAGCCCCGGCTCTCCGGCAAAGAGCGGCTGCGGCCCAGGCCATGAGCGACGCCAAGCACTCAGCGAGATCCAAATGTCGGCGGTCGCGAGCCACCAGCAGCGTGATAGCCGGCAACAAAACTGAACCGGCAGGCCCTGCCGGTACGACAACCAAGAAATGCGTTTTTTCGGCGACCGTGTTACGGCCCGAAAAGCCGCTAACCTTGGGGGGTTTCCCGAGCGGTCAAAGGGGTCAGACTGTAAATCTGATGGCTTAGCCTTCACAGGTTCGAATCCTGTACCCCCCACTTACACTGGATGCTTGGCGACGCCGGAACGCCGGGCAACAAACCAGAGGCCAATAGAACGCAACCGGCTTGCGGTGGGTATATAGCCCGCCGTGAGAAGATATTGTAAGATTAGCGCTGGCGCAAGCTTTGGAGGCGGCTCGCCCGGGCGAAACCGCTTGCCGAAGCGGCCACGGCTCAAACAAGCGGGTGTAGCTTAGTGGTAAAGCTCCAGCCTTCCAAGCTGGCTACGAGGGTTCGATTCCCTTCACCCGCTCTGGCCTGAAGCAAACCCGCGGTATGCCGCGGCGGGCAGGAAGCGGCAGCCCAGCGGGCGGCAAGTGATTTGCGGTCCTCGCGGCTGAGGGGGGCACGGCAGGCCACGCCAGGAAGCGCAAGACAATTTGATTAGTACGGGGCAGACAACGAACGCTGCTGTAGCTCAGTCGGTAGAGCGCGTCCTTGGTAAGGACGAGGTTCATGGGTTCGAATCCCATCAGCAGCTCTTGTTTTATTAAGAGGAGCTTCCGCCGCGTGTGCAGGCGCGCGGCGGCAGTGGGTCGCCGCAGTCCCCGCGGGGCCCAGCGATTCCAACCAATGCGGTCCGGTCGAAGAGGTTTGGCTGGGGGCCAACGGGTGCAAATCCGGCTCGCAGAGGGGGGCGGACTAAAGGCGTCGCCGCCAATCGGCTTGGCTGTGGCCTTGCCCCGCCGGTGCACGCGTCTAGTAACATCCAACGATCAAGCGGAACCAGTTTCATTCTCGCACGGAGACAGGTAACAGACCCATGGCCAAGGAAATCTTCGAAAGGACGAAGCCGCACGTAAACGTCGGGACGATCGGACACATTGACCACGGCAAGACCACTTTGACCGGTGCGATCCTGGCGGTGCAGGGTGCGAAGGGGATGGCCAAGTTCAAGTCGTACCACGACATCGCCAAGGGTGGTACCGTCCGCGACGATACGAAGACGGTGACCATCGCCGTGAGCCACGTGGAGTACGAGACGGAGAACCGTCACTACGCCCACATCGACTGCCCCGGCCACGCCGACTTCATCAAGAACATGATCACCGGTGCCGCCCAGATGGACGGCGCCATCCTGGTGGTTTCGGCGGCTGACGGCCCGATGCCCCAGACCCGCGAACACATTCTGCTGGCCCGCCAGGTGGGTGTGCCCGCCATCGTGGTGTTCCTCAACAAGTGCGACCTGGTCGACGATGAGGAACTGCTGGAGCTGGTCGAGCTGGAGCTCCGCGAAGAGCTCAACAAGCACGACTTCCCCGGCGACGATGTGCCCATCATCCGTGGCGCTGCCAAGCCGGCCTACGACAACCCGACCGATCCGGAAGCCAGCAAGTGCATCTCGGATCTGATGGACGCGATCGACAGCTACATCCCCGAGCCGCAGCGGCAGGTTGACAAGCCGTTCCTGATGGCCGTGGAAGACGTGTTCTCGATCGAAGGTCGCGGTACCGTGGCCACCGGTCGTATCGAGCGCGGCATCATCAAGGTCGGCGAAGAAGTCGAAATCGTCGGCTTGACCAAGGAAAAGCCCCGCAAGGTGGTCGTCACCGGCGTCGAAATGTTCAACAAGACCCTGGAGCAGGGCCAGGCTGGCGACAACGTCGGCTGCTTGCTCCGCGGTGTGAAGCGTGAGGAAATCGAGCGCGGCCAGGTGCTGGCCAAGCCCGGCTCGATCACCCCGCACTGGAAGTTCGAAGCCGAAGTGTACGTGCTGAGCAAGGAGGAAGGCGGTCGTCACACGCCGTTCTTCAGCGGCTACCGGCCCCAGTTCTACTTCCGCACGACCGACGTGACCGGTACGGCCAAGCTGCTGGGCGACGCCGAAATGTGCATGCCCGGCGACAACGCCCGTCTCGAAGTTGAACTGATCGTGCCGATCGCCATGGACGACGGCGTCCGCTTCGCCATCCGCGAAGGTGGCCGCACGGTCGGCCGCGGCGTCGTCACCAAGATCTTGGAGTAACGCCGACTCAAGCGTTCGCAACCGCGGCGGCAGTGGCCTCTTCACGCCCCTGCCGCCGCGTTATCCTGACACCTGAAAATCCTTCCGGCCTCGTCAGGCCCAGGCACCCCGCGAGCCATCGCCAGGCCGCCTGAACTGTGCGGGAACCAACAACCGCCGGAGGGAGATCGAGCACCGCTCGATCGTTAGGGGCGTAGCTCAATTGGCAGAGCGCTGGTCTCCAAAACCAGAGGTTGCGAGTTCGATTCCCGCCGCCCCTGCTCTTGCGACGCAATTTACCGGGGGAGCCACTCCACCGAGTGGCTCCCCTCTTGGAATTAACGAGGGTAGGGATGCCACTGGCGACCGACTGGACGGCCTTGCAGGCGTTATGCAGCGGTGAGAGTTGGTCGGCTTGAAACAAGGCGGTGGACGCCGTGATGCAAAAGCTATTTTCCTTCGGACTATATAAGCGGACCCAAGGCCGGATCGCCCGGCAGGCCACGTTCGCCGCCATTGCCCTGGCCATTGCGCTGGGCTGCTGGCAACTGTCCGGTGCGCTGCGCGGCTACGGGACCGCCGTCGAGTTCGGCGTTCCGGGCGTTGTGCTGTTGCTGGGCTGGTTTTTCGCGTTCCGCCTGGTCAACTGGCCCCGGTTTGCCGACTTCCTCATCGCCGTCGAAGCGGAGATGAACAAAGTCACCTGGCCCAGCCGCTCGGAACTGATTCGCGCTTCGGCGGTGGTGCTGGTTACCATCTTTCTGCTGGCCACGGTGCTGTTCCTGTACGACATGTTCTGGCGGTGGTTCCTGATGGACCTGCTGAACATCGCCAACACCTAAGCACCAGGCCGCGGCGCACACAGCATACAGACTTATAAGGAACCCGAGACAATCGCTCGGGGGGATTAGGGCGATGACGGACGAACCACAACAACCCGAAGATGAACTGCGGGACGCCGAGCCCCAGGGCGCGGAGGAGTCTGCCGGCGAATCTTCCGCGGGTGACGTCCACGAGGCCCCCACCGGCGGCGATGCCGCATCCACCGCGGCGACCGGCGAAACCGAAGAAGCCGCCGAGGGCGAAGAAGAACGGTTCGACTGGTACATTCTCAAGGTCGCCAGCAACCGTGAAGAATCGGTGCGTGACGCCCTGCTCCGCCGGGCCAAGATCGAAGGGCTCGAACACTACTTCGACGAAGTGATCGTGCCCACCGAGACGATCTCTGAATACAAGAACGGCAAGCGGCGGACCAAGAAGCAGAAGATCTGGCCGGGCTACCTGGTGGCCCACATGGTCATCAACGACGACACCTGGTTCGTCGTCCGCGAGACGCCCGGCATCGGCGACTTTACCGGCGCCGCCGGCCGTCCCACCCCGATGCAGCGGCACGAGGTGGAACGCGTGCTGGCCCTGGTGCGCCCGCCGGCGGAAAAGCCCGACAAGGCCCGCCCCGTGATCTCGTTCAAGACGGGGGACCGCGTGAAGATCAACGAGGGCACCTTCCAGAACTTCGAGGGCCAGGTGGAGGGCGTCGACGAGGCCAACGGCCTGGTCACCGTCATGATCAATATTTTCGGCCGCTCGACCCCGGTCGAGTTACCGTACTGGCAGGTGGAGGCGGTATAGCAACGAGCCGAAAAAGGTAGAGCCGGGCCGGTTGAACCTTCCAGCCGCCTGAAGGCGGCCTCAACCGGAGTCGCACGACACGCATCCCACCCGATTTACCCCGGCCACCCAAAACCCCATTGCCCTGCCCTGCCCCGTTTGGGCGGTGCTACACCGTCGCCCCGAACCGCAGAGCACAAAAGACCACAACCACGCGGTTTACAGGCCGCACTACGGAAGGCACACTGCATCAGCAGGAGGTTGACTGAGCCGCCAGGCGGCCCCGCGTTCCGCGGGCAGTAACTGGCTGGCACTGCCGCCTCGGTGGCCCATGGAATCGGCGCCGCGGCGAGAACCGACCGCAACCGTCAAAACAATCATTCCAACGTAACATCAGCAAAGTACAGATCGCATGGCCAAGCAGCTTGTTGGCACCGTCAAGTTCCAGGTTCCCGGCGGTCAGGCCACCCCGGCCCCCCCGGTCGGCACCTCGCTGGGCCGTTTTGGTATCAACCTGGGCCAGTTCGTACAGCAGTTTAACGAGCGCACCCGCGACGCCGCCGGCACGCCGATTCCGGTGGTCGTCAACGTGTACAACGACCGCTCGTTCGACTTCGTCACCAAGAGCCCCCCGGCTGCCGCGCTGCTGAAGAAGGCCGCCGGCATCGCCAAGGGCGCTGGCGTGCCCAACCGGGATAAGGTCGGCAAGGTCACCAAGGCCCAGGTCCGCGAGATCGCCCAGACCAAGATGGCCGACCTCAACGCCCGCGACCTCGATCACGCCTGCAGCATGATCGAGGGCACCGCCCGAAGCATGGGCATCGTTGTCGTCGAGTAGGCTGGGCTCATCCGCCAGGCGGCAAACGGTGTGCTATGGTGCCCCTGTTAGGCGCGGCACCGCGGCAGCCTTCCCCAGCACTGGGTGGCTTGAACGCAGACGCCGTCACACACAGCCGCCTCGGCACGAGGCCGGTCAAAGAAATTCCCCGAAAAATCGGCGCGGCCCTTCTAGAACCGAAGGGCCTGCCGCTATAGAATCACTGGTTTCGGATGCCAGATGGCACCGGATTCGCTTACGGTTCGCGGCCTGACGCTGCGGCCAACCGCGATCGAGGTGCCGTCCGCCCTGCCGAATATTCCGTCCACCGCATCACCGTCACCCCGATCATTCATCACGACGATGGCCAAACAATCGAAGCGCTATCGGGCCTTGGTTGAAGGGCTCGATCTGAAAACGCCGCGGGAACTCTCCGAGGCGGTGCAGTTGCTGAGCAAGTTCGGCAACACCAAGTTCGACCAGTCGGTGGAAGTGGCGATGTCGCTGGGCATTGATCCGCGCCAAGCCGATCAGATGGTCCGCGGCTCGGTGGTGCTGCCCCACGGTATCGGTAAGACGCTGCGGGTGGTGGTGTTCGCCAAGGGCGACAAGGCGACCGAGGCCACCGAAGCCGGCGCCGATGCCGTTGGTGCCGAGGATCTGGCCACCCGGATCAAGGACGGCTGGCTCGATTTCGACGTCTGCATTGCCGCTCCCGACATGATGGGCCTCGTCGGTCCGCTGGGCCGTGTACTGGGTCCCAAGGGCTTGATGCCCAGCCCCCGTGCCGGCACGGTCACCCCGGACATCGCCAAGGCGGTCCGCGAGTACAAGGCCGGTAAGGTCGAGTTCCGCAACGATGCGGGCGGCAACATCCACGCGATTGTCGGCAAGATGAGCTTCCCGCCCGAGAAGCTGCAAGAGAACATCGCGGCCTTCATCGACTACATCAAGACGCTGAAGCCGCAGACGGTGAAGGGCGCCTACGTGAAGAAGGTCACGGTCAGCGCCACGATGAGCCCCGGTATTCCGGTGATCGCCACCTGAGCGAAACCAGGATCGTAGCCCGCACCACCTGCTCGCCTGCGCCTTGCCCTAGCGGCATCCAGAAACGTGCCGTTTTTGCGGTGGCTGGCCTGTCCGATGGCCTGAGTAGGCGACGGTGCCGCGGTGGTTGAGGTGTGGCATCGCGGGCTGACAGAACTGCAAGGTGTTTCGCCGCTGGCGGTGCCGCGGCGGAGCAAGCGAGTGAAACAAGGTTACCCTGGCCCAACGGCCGTTTTGCAACCGGCAGTCCCATGAGCAAGTACGTCAAGAACCTGCTGACCGATAACATTCGCAAGCGGCTGGAGGGAGTGGAATCCGCCCTTGTGGTCAACGTCGTGGGGCTCGACGCGGGGCAGGACTACCTGCTTCGCAAGGAGCTTCGCGCCAAGAACATCCAGCTAATGGTGGTCCGCAACAGCCTGGCGGCTCGGGCCACCGAGGGCACGTTGCTGCGGCCAGCGTTTGAAGGGCTCGACGGCAGCTCGGCGGTCCTCTGGGGTGGCGAGGACATCGTCTCCCTGGCCAAGGAAGTTGTGCGGATCGCCAAGGACAAGCAGTTTGAAGGCTTCCAGGCCCGCGGCGGCGCCATGGACGGCCAGAAGCTGTCGGCCGAGGACGTCGAGAAGGTCAGCAAGTGGCCCAGCCGTGCCGAGCAGTTGAGCATCCTGGCCGGTCAGATTCTGTCGCCGGGTGCCAACCTCGTCAGCCAGCTCACCAGTGCCGGTGGCGCGTTGGCCAGCCAAATCAAGCAGAAGGCAGAAGAAGGCGAGGGTGCCGAGTCGTAGCGGCCCCGCCGAAGAGTGCCTCACGGTTTTTAAGGTTTTGCACAGTTTATCCCGTATTCCGGTCCGGTTTCGCCCGTAGCTCGGATAGCAGCCGCCGACCGTACTGTATTGAAAGGAACCCCTCGCCATGTCGACTGAAGCCCCCGCGGCCAATTATTCCGACCTGACCAAGGAACTGGGCGACAAGATCGCGAACCTCACGCTGAAAGAAGCCAAAGAGCTGAGCGATTACCTGGAAAATGCGTACGGCATTAAGCCGGCTGCCGGCGGCGCTGTGGTGATGGCCGCCCCGACGGGCGACGGCGGTGGCGCTGCTGCCGCGGCCGAGGAGAAGACCGAGTTCGACGTCGTGCTGACCGGCTTCGGCGACAAGAAGATCAACGTGATCAAGGTCGTCCGTGCCGCCACCGGCCTGGGCCTGACCGAGGCCAAGAACCTGGTCGAAGGCGTGCCCAGCAAGGTCAAGGAAGGCATCTCGAAGGAAGACGCCGAAAAGCTCAAGAAGGAGCTCGAAGAGGCTGGCGCTACCGTCGAAATCAAGTAGTCGCCACAAGCAGCCTACAATCGTCGTCAGCGAGCGCCGCGCCATTGGGCGCGGCGCTCGCTGGACTGTTTACCCGCGCAACAAATACACTATCCGATAGCGGTCCGATCCGTCAGGATGATGGCGGGTGCGTTGGTCAGCCGCGTTGGGGGCGCTGCTACCCCCTGCCCGGCGTGTCGCACAGGGTTCGCCTGTGCCTGCTGGTTCTTGGATAGGCGCTTAGCCGGTTTGGCCCAGTTGTTGCTCTCATTTCGAGCTACTCTAGAAGCCCGCGATCGCGTGCGCACGGTCGCTGCCCAGGTGAAGGTGCGCGCTCACTCACCGGTGTCTCGCTAGGAGATTACAGAGCTTATGGCTACCTCCGCTGTACGCCGTTTGATGCCCAAAGAGATTCGCCGTTTTGGTTCCCAGCACGAACAACTCGAGATTCCGGACCTGACCCAGATTCAAACCCGTAGCTACGCAGCCTTCTTGCAGGCGGATGTGCCGCCCGAGAAGCGCACCGACACGGGCTTGGAGAGCGTACTCCGCGAGATTTTCCCGATCGAGAGCTACGACAAGAGTCTGCGCCTGGAGTACCTGTATTACGAATTCGGCAAACCGCGGTACGAACCCAAGGAATGCCGCCAACTGCGCCTCACCTACGGCCTGCCCTTCAAGATCTGGCTCCGCCTTACCAAGGAAGAGCCGATTGAGGAAGAGGTCTATCTGGGCGATATGCCCATCATGATGGGTGGCGGCGAGTTCATCATCAACGGCGCCGAACGCGTCGTCGTCAGCCAGTTGCACCGCAGCCCCGGCGTCGACTTCATCGTCGAGACTGAGGGCGAGCGCGACATGCATAGCTGCCGCATCATTCCCGAACGCGGCAGCTGGATCGAGCTGAACGTCACCAAGAAGGACAGCCTCGCCGTCCGCATCGACCAGAGCGGCAAGTTCTCGGCCATGACGCTGCTGCGGGCTATGGATCCCGCCTACAGCATGGACGAGGACCTGCTCCGCGCATTCTTCGAAACGCGTGAGGAAAAGGTGGACATGAACCACCCCGAGAAGCTCGAAGGGCTGATCGCGGTCACGGACATCGTCTACCCGGCCGACAGCGACAAGGCCGGCGAAATCCTGGTTGAAGGCGGCCACAAGATCACCAAGAACGCGGCGGAACTGATCTCCACCAGCGGCCTGAAGAAGGTCGAGGTGATGGACGATCCCAAGGACCCGCTGATCTTCAACAGCCTGGCCGACGACAACACCAGCAGCCACGAGGAAGCGCTGCTGAAGATCTACCAGCGGCTGCGGCCGGGCAACCCGCCCCAGCTCGAAAAGGCCCGGGCGCTGTTCCACGAAAAGTTCTACGACACCAACCGTTACCGCCTGGGCAAGGTCGGCCGGTTCCGCATCAATCGCAAGCTCGGCCTGAACATCGCCGAGACCGAGATGACCCTGCGGCCCGAAGACCTGATCTACGCGATCCGATACCTGCAGGAGCTGCGCAAGCCGGGCAGCTCGGCCCACGTCGACGATATCGACCACCTGGGCAACCGGCGTCTGCGGACCATCGACGAGTTGGCCTGCGACGAGTTGCGGAAGGGCTTCCTCAAGCTCCGCCGCACGGTGCAGGAACGCATGAGCCTCAAGGACGTGGAGGACATGACTCCGCGTTCGCTCATCAATCCCAAGAGCATCTCGGCCGCGATCGAGTACTTCTTCGGCCGCGGCGAACTGAGCCAGGTGGTCGACCAGACCAACCCGCTCTCGATGCTCACCCACGAACGCCGCTTGTCGGCCTTGGGTCCCGGCGGTTTGAACCGCAAGCGGGCGGGCTTCGAAGTCCGCGACGTGCACATTTCGCACTACGGCCGTATCTGCCCGATTGAGACGCCGGAAGGTACCAACATCGGTCTGATCTCCAGCCTGGCCATTTACGCCGGCGTGGACGAGTACGGCTTCCTGGCGACGCCTTACCGGCGCGTCAAGGACGGCAAAATCACCGACGAGATCGTGTGGCTGCGGGCCGACGAGGAAGCCGAAGCCTACCTGGCTCCGGCCGACTTGGAAGTCGACAAGGATGGCAAGATCCTCGACGAAACGGTCGTCGCCCGGCACCGGGCCGACTTCGAGATCGTGCCGATCAGCCGGCTCGACTACATGGACGTGGCGCCCTCGCAGATGGTCGGCGTGTCGGCCGGTTTGATTCCGTTCCTCGAACACGACGACGCCAACCGCGCCTTGATGGGTTCGAACATGCAGCGGCAAGCCGTGCCGCTGTTGGTGACCGAGCCGCCCATCGTGGCCACGGGCATGGAGCGCGACGTCGCCCGCAACAGCAGCATGATCATTCGTGCCAAGCGGGCCGGCAAGGTGAAGTACGTAGACGCCAACCGCATCGAGATTGGCGACGACGTCTACATCCTGCGGAAGTTCGTGGGCCTCAACGAGCGTACCTGCCAGAACCAGAAGCCGATCGTGCGGCCCGGCGACAAGGTCGAGAAGGGCCAGGTCATCGCCGACGGCGCCGCCACCTACCAGGGCGAACTGGCCCTGGGTCGGAACGTGCTGGTGGGCTTCATGTCGTGGGAAGGCTACAACTTCGAAGACGCCATCATCATCAGCGAGGACCTCGTTAAGGACGACACCTACACCTCGATCCACATTGAGGAGTTCGATGTCGAAATCCGCGAGACCAAGCTGGGCCGCGAGGAGTTCACTCGCGACATCCCCAACGTCTCCGAAAAGGCTCTCCGCAACCTCGACGAGAACGGTATCGTCCGCATCGGTACCTACGTCCGCAGCGGCGATATCCTGGTCGGCAAGGTTTCGCCCAAGAGCAAGACCGAGCTCACCCCGGAAGAAAAGCTGCTGCACGCCATCTTCGGCCGCGCCGGCGAAGACGTGAAGAACGACTCGCTCGAGGTGCCCTCGGGCGTGGAAGGTATCGTGATCGATACCCAGAAGTTCTCGCGGCGGATGAGCCTCTCGGAAGAAGAGCGCAAGGCGTTCGAGAAGGAGCTCAAGGAAGTTGAGACCGAGAGCAACAAGCGGATCGCGCAACTCTTCGCCTCGATGATCAGCGAGATGGAAGAGGTGCTCGAACGCCCGCTCAAGGACGAGGACGGCAAGTCGCTCAGCAACGAGAAGGACGCCGACTATCTGGCTGGGCAGGCCGCGCGGTTCAGCCTCCGCCGGCTGGACCTGGGCGCCACCAAGAAGGCCGCCGAGGTCGAGAAGGTGTACCGCACCAAGTGGCCGCTGGTGGAAGCCGCCATCGACGACCGCGACCGCAAGCTCAACAGCATGAAGCGGGGCGACGAGCTCCGCAGCGGCGTGCTGCAGATGGTCAAGGTATACATCGCCACCAAGCGCGTGATCAGCGTCGGCGATAAGATGGCCGGCCGCCACGGTAACAAGGGTGTGATCTCCAAGATCCTCCCCCGTGAAGACATGCCGTTCCTGGCCGACGGTACCCCGCTGCAAGTGCTGCTTAACCCGCTGGGCGTGCCTAGCCGTATGAACGTGGGTCAGATTCTCGAGACGCACCTTGGCTGGGCCGGGGCGAAGCTGGGCTTCCAGTCCATCACGCCCGTGTTCGCCGGGGCCAGCGAGGAGCAGATCCAGGAGTGCCTCCGCGAGGCCGGCCTGCCCGAAAGCGGCAAGGCCCAGCTCTACGACGGCCGCACGGGCGAGCCGATGGAGCAGGAAACGACCGTGGGCTACATGTACCTGCTCAAGCTCCACCACCTGGTGGACGACAAGGTGCACGCCCGCAGCACCGGCCCTTACTCGCTCATCACCCAGCAGCCGCTGGGCGGCAAGGCGCGGTTTGGCGGTCAGCGGTTCGGGGAAATGGAAGTGTGGGCGCTGGAAGCCTACGGCGCCGCCTACATTCTCCAGGAACTGCTCACGGTCAAGAGCGACGACGTGGAAGGCCGTACCAAGATTTACGAGTCGATGGTCAAGGGCGAAAACACGCTGGAGGCGGGCACTCCCGCCAGCTTCGACGTGCTCACCAACGAGATCCGAGGCCTGGGCTTGAACATGCAGTTGGAAAAGCGGCGGGGCAGCATTTAAGGGCAGAGCAGCCACCAGCCGCGGGGCAACAACGGTTTTTACTCGATAGATTCACCAAGGGTTTTCTGCGAAAGGGGAGCTCGGTCAACATTTACCGCGCTGCTCGCCGGCGACCTGGGTCGCCGGCACACCCGTGGGCAGGCGGCAGGCTCAGCCGGTACAGCCCGGTTGCACCCGTCGCCGCCCTCCCACCTGCCGGCGTCCAAGGCGGCAGCGGCGGACCGGCAGGCCGAGCGACCCCAGCCCCTTCCGTCAGGAAACGCTTTCCTCCCCGATAGGAGCGTAGACCATGAGCATTGTCGAAGGCTCTTACGATCGGATTAACGATTACGCCTCCGTCAAGATCAGCTTGGCGCGCCCGCAAGATATCCGCAGTTGGTCCTTCGGCGAGGTCAAGAAGCCCGAAACGATCAACTACCGCACCTACCGTCCCGAACGCGACGGTCTGTTCTGCGAACGGATCTTCGGCCCCGAGAAAGACTGGGAATGTGCCTGCGGCAAGTACCGCGGCATGAAATACAAGGGCATGATCTGCGATCGCTGCGGCGTGAAGGTCACGCACAGCCGCGTCCGCCGCAAGCGGATGGGCCACATCGAACTGGCCGCGCCGGTCGTGCACATCTGGTTCTTCAAGGCGCCCCCCAGCCGGCTGGGCAACCTGCTGGACATGAAGACCGCCAGCCTGGAAAAGGTGATCTACTTCCAGGACTACGTGGTGGTTGATCCGGGCAACACCGAACTCAAAGAGCGGCAACTGCTCACCGAAGAAGAGTTCCGCGCCGCCCGCGAGGAATACAAGGATCGCGAGCCCGGCTTCAAGGCCGAGATGGGCGCCGAGGCGATCCGCCAGTTGCTGATGAACCTGGACCTGGTGCAGCTCTCCAAGGAGCTGCGCAAGGAGCTGGAAGAAACCGGCAGCAAGCAGAAGCAGAAGGACCTGATCAACCGGCTGAAGATCGTCGAGGCCATCCGCGACAGCGACAACAAGCCCGAGTGGATGGTGCTGGATGTGATTCCGGTCATTCCGCCGGACCTGCGTCCGCTGGTGCTGCTGGATAGCGGCAACTTCGCCACCAGCGACCTCAATGACCTGTACCGCCGGATCATCAACCGCAACAACCGGCTCAAGAAGCTGGTCGACCTCAACGCGCCGGAAGTGATCATCCGCAACGAGAAGCGGATGCTCCAGCAGTCGGTCGACGCCCTGTTCGACAACAACCGCTGCAAGCGGCCCGTGCTGGGCAGCAGCAACCGCCCGCTCAAGTCGCTCACCGACATGATCAAGGGCAAGCAGGGCCGTTTCCGCGAAAACCTGCTGGGTAAGCGTGTCGACTACTCGGCTCGTAGCGTGATCGTGGTCGGTCCCAAGCTGCGGCTGCACCAGTGCGGTTTGCCCAAGAAGATCGCGCTGGAGCTGTACCAGCCGTTCATCATTCGCCGGCTGAAGGAATTGAACCACGCCGACACCATCAAGAGCGCCAAGAAGATGCTTGAGCGCAAGGATGAGGAGGTGTGGAACATTCTGGAAGAGGTGATCCGCAATCACCCGGTGCTGCTCAACCGTGCTCCGACGCTGCACCGTATCGGTATTCAGGCGTTCGAGCCGGTGCTGGTGGAAGGCAACGCCATCACGCTGCACCCGCTGGTCTGCCGCGGCTTCAACGCCGACTTCGACGGCGACCAGATGGCGGTTCACCTGCCGCTCTCGATCGAGGCCCAGGTCGAAGCGCACACGCTGATGATGTCCACGCACAACATCTTCAGCCCCGCCAACGGCCAGCCGATTATCAGCCCCTCGCAGGATATCGTGATGGGCTGTTACTACGTCACCATGGAAGTGCCCGATCGCAAGGGCGACGGCATGGTGTTCGCCTCGCCGGCGGAGGTGGAACTGGCCTACTCGCAGGGCAAGGTTGATACCCACGCCCGCATCAAGGTCAAGCTGCCGCCGACCCGCCGCCTGAAGGAAGAAGGCGACCAGATCGGCCCGGCCGGCGCGCTCGTGGAAACCACGGTCGGCCGCGTGTTGTTCAACGACATGCTGCCGGACCGGATGTACTTCTACAACCTGCCGATGCGGTCGGGCGAACTGGCCAAGGTGATCTCCGACTGCTACCAGTTGCTGGGCCGGCGGGCCACGATCGACTTGCTGGACAACATGAACCGGTTCGGGTTCCGCTGGAGCACCCGCAGTGGTCTGTCGTTCGCGACCGACGACCTGATCACGCCGCCCAACAAGACCAAGATCATCGCAGCGGCCGAAAAGACGGTGCTCAAGTTCCTCGGCCAGTACCGCCGCGGCATCATCACGGATATGGAGCGTTACAACCAGGTGCTCGATACCTGGACCCACGCTCGCGAACAGATCACCGAAGAGATGATGTCGCAGCTCAAGAACGACCGCCGCAAGCCCGGCTACGTGAACCCGATCTACTTGATGGCTCACTCCGGTGCTCGTGGTGGTGTCGAGCAGATTCGTCAGTTGGCCGGTATGCGTGGTCTGATGGCCAAGCCGTCGGGCAAGATTATCGAAACGCCCATTAAGGCCAACTTCCGGGAAGGCCTCCGCGTGCTGGAGTACTTCAGCTCCACGCACGGTGCCCGCAAGGGTCTGGCCGACACGGCCCTCAAGACGGCCGACTCGGGTTACCTCACCCGTAAGCTGGCCGACGTGGCCCAGAACGTGGTCGTCACCATGCACGACTGCGGCACGCCGCAAGGTATCACCAAGGGCGTGATCTACCGCGGCGAGCGCGTGGAAGTGAGCCTGGCCGACAGCATCTACGGCCGCGTCAGCCGGGCCAACATCGTGAACCCGATTACCGACGAGGTGATCGTCCGCGAAAACGAGATGATCACCCGCGAAATCGCTCGCAAGATCGAGGAACTGGGCCTGGAGAAGATCCAGGTGCGCAGCCCGATGACCTGCGACGCCGCCCTGGGCGTGTGCCGGTTGTGCTACGGCATGGACCTCTCGACCGGCGCGCTGGTCGAGGAAGGCATGGCCGTGGGCATCATCGCCGCCCAGAGTATCGGTGAGCCGGGTACGCAGTTGACGATGCGTACGTTCCACATCGGTGGTATCGCCGTGAAGAGCGTGGCCGAAAGCGAAATCCGCTCCAAGAAGGGCGGTATCTGCCGTACGGCCAAGCTCAAACTGGTGGAGAACGCCGAGCGTCAGCAGATCGTGCTCAGCCGCAACGGCGAAATCGCCATCGTCGACGCCCGCGGCCGCGAACTGGAGAAGTACGAGGTTCCGCCCGGCGCCATCCTCTACGTGAAAGAAAACGAAGAGGTCGGCCCCAACACCATCCTCTGCAAGTGGGACCCGCACAACATTCCGGTGCTCGCGGAAGTGTCGGGTAAGATCCGCTTCGAGGACATCATCGAGGGCGAAACGATCCGCCTCACCCGCGACGCCGCCGGCAACGTCCGCCGCACGGTGATCGAGCACAAGGGCGACCTGCACCCGCAGGTGGTGATCGAAGGCCCCGATGGCAAGGTGCTCGACTTCTACTACATCCCGGAAAAGGCCACGATCGAAGTCAACGACGGCGACATGGTCTCCGCCGGTACGGTGCTGGCCAAGACCAGCCGCGAAGCCGGCGGTACGCAGGACATCACCGGCGGTCTGCCGCGTGTGACCGAAATCTTCGAGGCTCGCAAGCCCAAGGACCCGGCGATCATGGCCGAGATTGACGGCATCGCCGAAATGTCCAAGGAGAAGCGCCGCGGCAAGCGGACGATCATCGTCCGCAGCGAAAGCGGTATCGAGCGCGAACACCTGGTCTCGCACGGTAAGCGTCTCCGCGTGCAAGGCACGGTATTCGTCAAGGCGGGCGAAGCCCTCGTCGACGGTCCGCTGGTGCCGCACGACATCCTTCGCATCTCCGGCGAAGAAGCCGTGCAGCAGTACCTGGTCCGCGAGATTCAGAACGTGTACCGCAGCCAGCGGGTGGACATCAACGATAAGCACATCGAGATCATCGTTGCCCAGATGCTCCAGAAGGTGCGGATCGAGTCCACCGGCGACACCAACCTGCTGCCCGGCAGCCTGATGGACAAGTTCGAGTTCCGGAAGGTGAACCAGGAGCTGGCCGGCTGCGTGAAGATCACGCACAAGGGCGACAGCGACTTCGCCGAAGGCTCGATCGTGCCCAAGGACGCCCTGGAACAGGCCAACGCCCAGATCGAAGCCCTGGGCGGCGAGCCGGCCAAGGGCACCAAGCCGCGTCCGGCCACGGCCAGCACGCAACTCTTGGGCATCACCAAGGCGGCGGTGCAAAGCAGCAGCTTTATCTCCGCGGCCAGCTTCCAGGAAACCACCAAGGTGCTGACCGAAGCCGCTCTGGCCGGCAAGACCGACCACCTGGTGGGCCTCAAGGAAAACGTGATCCTGGGTCACTTGATCCCGGCCGGTACCGGCTTCCGCACCTACCAGGAGAGCGAAGTCCGGATCAAGGCCGAGGCTCTGGAAGCCCTCACCGCCAGCCGCAGCACCACCTCCGAACAGCGGTTCCCGCTGCTGGAGGACGGCAACGGCTCAGCCGCCAAGAGCGAAGCTCCCAGCGGCGGCCTGGAACAGTTGCTGGGCGGCGACGGCTCCGCCGAGTAACCCAACGCCGAAGGCCTCCCTGTGCAGGCGGCTCGCTAAGCCCCGCACAAAGAGCTGGTGTTAACCATCATCACCCCGCAGTGCTGCATAAAGCGCTGCGGGGTGTTTTCATGCGCGCATGTTACAACCGCCCGTGCCACGGCTCGGCGAGCCGCGCATTGTCGATGGCGGTCCCTCTTCAAGCCTGAAGCACCAGCGAAGGAACACAAGGCACCAGCGTGGCGATCCCCCATCTCCCCTAGCATCCATGCTGCGCCCCCCACATTTGTGGCACACTGAGGCTGCCCGCGGCCCTGGTACGTGACGCGGTACCATCTCATGCCGTCGCCCCGCCCTGCTCGACTTGCTCTGGCCGTGCGGCTGGTTGCCGAGCCTGCCGCCTGGGCTGATAGGTCGCTCGAACCGTGAATCCAGCGCTAGGGGCTCTCCGATGCCACGGACCTCATCCACTTCGATCCCGTCCAGAGACACCTGCTGGTCCAGTACGCCGGAGGTGCGGTGCTGTGGGATGTGCGGCATGGCTTGGCCCTGCGGCATTCCCCCGTGCCAAGCCAGGTGATCGGCGCGCGGTTCGTCGGTCAGGGCCGCGTGCTGTTAGCCACGGAAGACGAAGTGCTGCTGCGTCATCGCGTCGGCGGCAAAGCAATCAGAACGATCGAAGCGGTCGATGTGCCGCTGAAACGTATCGCCGTATCAGCCGACAGCCGCCTGCTTGCGGCCGCCAACGCCCAGGGCAGCATCTTCGTGTGGGAGATCGACACCGGCGAGAAAATCAGCAGCTACTTCGATACCGATAAAGCCGTGACACATGCCGCCTTCTCGGCGTCGGGCAACCAGATCGTCGCCGCCCTGGCCCCGCTGCTAGCCCGTCGCCCCAACCTGCAAATCATCGCGCAAGACTGACTGCTGTCCGAGTTGGTGCAGGGCGTAGCATACACCGGCAAACGAAAACGGGCGGGCCATAAAAAGCCCCGCCCGTGAATGTGTGCCTGAAAACCTCGCTGCCGCCCGGCGTTAATCGATCTCTTCCGGGCTATCGAACGGGTTACGGCCGCGGGGCAGGTATTTGCACAGCAAGATGCCGCCGCCGTAGAGGATCGTCAGCGGAACGGCCATCAGCAGCATGCTGTAGGGGTCGGCCGGCGTCAGGAACATCGAGATCACAAAGATCGCCAGCACGGCAATCCGCCAGTTCTTGGTGTACATGCTGATGTTGATGACGTTGATCCGTTCCAGGAACAGCATCACCAGCGGCAACTGGAACGCGATGCCAAAGCCGACCGGCAGGAAGATCGCAAAGCCGAACCACTCGCTGATTCGCACGTCGGGGTCGACGTCCATCCAGTCGTTGAACATCAACAGGAAGTCGAGCACCGGCTTGAACACAAAGAAGAACGCCAGCAGCACGCCGCCCAGGAACAGGCCCAGGCTGATCGGCAAAAACAGGTACACGTACCGCCGCTCGTGCGGATAAAGCCCGGCCGCCACAAACGTCCAGATCTGATAGAACACCCAAGGCGAGGCGATCACCAGGGCTACGATCAGCGCCGCCTTCACATAGATGAAGAACATTTCCTGGGCGCTGAGGCTCCGCAGCGACGTGCGGGGATCTTCGTCGACCGCCTTCCATTCCAGCAGCGGCAGCATGCTCGCCTGCCGCACACCGGTCGACAGCGACAGCGGAAACGCCGCGCTGAGCAGCCCTCGGTTCAATTCCAGCGTGCTCAGGTTGTCCTTGCGGGCCATGAGCGCATGGTACTTGGTGTACGCGATCTGGCGGCGCAGGTCGCTTTCGGTCAGCACAAAGCTGGGAGCCGACTGGCCCAGGCTGGCAAACGCGTCCTCCTGGTAGAAGTCGGGCTTTTCAATGACTTGCAGCAGGGCTTCGGCCAGCTTGAAGCGGTCTTCCGGCTCGACCGGCGTACTGCCGTCTTTGTATCTCTCGACGAGCTTGCGGCCCTCGGGCGACAAGAGCTCCCACACGCGATGGGCGGGGCCGGGCGCATCTTCGCGTTCGTCGTACAACTGCTGGCAGAACAGTTCCGGGTTGACGATGTCGACGCTGCCAAAAACCGGAAGCCCGAAGTTCTCAAACTGCTGCGGGAAGCTCTTCTTGAGTTCGTTAAAGACGTTCCGCGGGTCGATGAACACCAGGTTGGGCAGCATGCGGTCGACGAGGATCGCCTCTTGAACTTCGTCCAGAGGCGGAGTGGCGACGCCGGCCGACTTGAGCCCAGACAGCTTCTCCGTCACGTAGCGTTCGCTGCGGGTGAGATAGAAGTCTTGCAGGGCATCTTCCAGCGGCTCCTTGACGTAGTCCACCATTTTGCTGGCCAGATCCAGCGGAGGTAGCGCGATCAAGAAGGCGATCACAAGCCCTAGCAATGCCTTCATCAGACAACGACGCAACTCTTCGAGGTGTTCCCCGAAGGTCATCGTCGTGCCTTCGAACAGGTCCTTGTCTTTGGTGGAAAGCGGGGCCATGGACGCTCGAAGGAAGGAAAAACGGCTGCGGGAGGGGGGCGGGGCGGCACCGGCAGTGCCTACAACTCGCCACGGCAATGCGTGCGGCCCCGGCCGCTTGCGCCACGGGGCTCAAGACGCAGACGGCCCAACCGGACAGGGACGTCCCCTGTGCCGTGGCCGCAAGATGCCCTGCGGGCCCAAGGCAATCTACTCAGCATAAACGCCCAGTGGCCGTTTGCAAGCCGCGGGGGGCCAGTCATGCCCCCCCGAGGTGCCGCAGTGCATGGCAGTCGGCGCCTCGTTTGCATGACCGGCAAAGTTTATCGCGCGCGTGATTTCCACCGGAAGAAGGTTAGGTGCCTATGGGACGGGCGCCTGCCGTGCTCCGCCGGCATGATGTTTGATTTTCTGGATTCTGCCGGATTCACCGTCGATACAGGAGGTAGAGCGCGTAACGGAGGTTTTGTGCGGCCGCGCCCGCTGCTCTCCCGCGAGCAGTGGCCCCAATGACGGCGGCCGGCATTGCGTGCTGGTTCTGGCAGGTTGCCTGCGGCCCGGGCGTCCCCCGGTGGCACAACGCGGCATCTCTGCTAGCGGCAGGTTCGGCTCGCCTGACGGCGCACCACGGCCCACGGCCGGGCAGTGCCGCGGCAACGTCCGAGCGAGGCACGCCCTCACTCGCGGCCCGAGGGTGCAACGCTCTCCGGGCGGCGAACTATCCATTTGGTCCAAGGAGGGACGCAGGCGCCCCCGCAGGCGGCTGCGCAATAAGGAATCTGACCCATGAAGCGTCTCTTGGTTGTCACGCTGGCAGCAATGGCTTGCTGCACGGCGGGAGTGGGATGCCGGCACGCCTTCCCCCATTACCCCGACCCCAGCTTCGCGCACCGGCGGCATGAAGGCCCGTTCCTCGGCTTCCCGCACTCTGGCTCCCGCTGGGGCCGCTGCTTCGCCGGCCACGGTGCCAACTGCAATTGCCCGGGTGATGGCGGCGGCTTTGGCAATGGCGGCCTGGGCGGCGGACCACCGCTGGAACCAGCCCCTGGCATGTCGGCGGGTGCGGTCGGCTATCCCTACTACACGGTTCGCGGCCCGCGCGACTTCTTTATCAATAATCCGCCGAGCATCGGCCCCTGATCCGGCCTGACGCTCGGTTGATGGAAGGCCGCGCCGCTTCTTGCTGCCGCGATGCCAATGGCTACCGCCGCGCGCGCTCTCGCGCGCGGCATGATGGCCGTATCGCGCAACCAGCCCGCGGAAGATGCGCGGTCCTATATACCGGAATGCTCCCTGCCGGCGGCAAGCGCTGGCGGGTTGGCCCAACTAAGTGCGAATTGGTTTGGGTTCATTCTCCCCGCTTCAGCCGGGCGTTGCGATCGTGACGCCCGGCTGATTCTTCTTGCGCGACCCGTCGCCGGAACCCGGGCACAGTTTTCCGCGGCGGCATGTTTCCTTTCGGTCTGCGGCTCGACTAATCTAAGCAGTCGTGCAGCCGCCGGCAGTTCGCTTGCTCGCACAGCCTGCCGGCCAGTAGTTGTTTGCGACGTGCTATCCAAGGAGAGCCCACCATGATCCGCGCGGCTACTACCTCGTGCGCCCGGGAACGCGGCAAAGCGTATTGGAGCAAGACACTGGCCGGGCTGGCCGGTTGGTCCCTGCTGCTGACACTAGCCGCGCCGCTTGTTGCCGATGACGGCGAAAAGAAAAAGGACGAAGCCTCGCTGCGGCCGTCGCAGCAAACGGCGATCGACGCCGTCGAAAAGCG
>Ga0180216_1001035_pt1 | contig 26059 bp, 21 predicted proteins | sample eDN3rd37CBELigMG_FD_128879 | JGI IMG/M metagenome (GOLD analysis project Ga0180216, IMG submission 128879) | Enriched Miracle-Growth compost microbial communities from Emeryville, California, USA - eDNA 3rd pass 37_C BE-Lig MG (version 2)... ... | reverse complement strand
GCGGACCGTCAGCGGCCTCTGGAACTGCATCGGCAAGCTCGTCGACATCTTCAAGCCCGATGAATGTGAGAACTACTTCGTTTCATGCGGATATGAACCATAATGATCGAAAAACGCTCTAACAACGTTGTTGTTCAGGGTCGTGACGCGCCCGTCAACCGCTGTCACGGCCTGGTTTGTCGCGTACAGCTGCGAGCCATTCACCGCGTCCGTGCTGTTCGCCGAGATCTGTCCTGCCGCAACGTTGACAATCTGCCGCTCGGAGCCCGCGCTTCCAATGCTGAAGACGCTTGTCGGCCTGGCCCCGGCGAAGCTGTAGTCCACGCCATTGATCTTCACGCTGCCGACCGCCACGGACGCCCTGGTGGTCGCGTTGCTGCCGATCGCAACCGCATCCGCGTGCGACGACACAGCGCCGGCTCCAAGGGCCAGCGCCCGGATGGCGCTTGCCGTCGTCCCATTGGAACCAACGGCCACAGCATAATCAGCCAACGCGGACGTCGCCTGGCCCAAAGCGGCGGAATACTGGCCCGTTGCGTTGGTATGTGAGCCTATGGACGCCGAACGGAGACCCGAGGCCTTGGACTCGTCACCAAACGCGACGGAATGACCGCCACTGGCGACGGCTCCAACGCCCACCCCCACATCGCGTTCCTTCTGCGCGTCTGACCCGCTGCCAACGGAATAGGTCTGCGCCATGGCGGGCGCGGTCGCCAACACGGCGCCAGCGACGCCGCCGACGATACCCAGGACACCAATGCCCAACGCCTTCCGGCTCACGCCGAGGGTCAGGGTCGACAGCCGAAGAACTGACATCAGTCGCCGGCGCGCGCTCCACGCATCATCAGCATTTTCGACCCAGTTTCCAAGAAACCGCCGATTACCCACCGGCTTCTGTTTCTTTGAACTTACATAACCAGACATTTGGCCCCCAGAATCCGGCAAATACCGGCAACGATGCAGTTCTGAAGGGGGTATCGTCCGATGCCGAAAACGTGAACGGCGGAGCGTCTCATTTCATACGTCAGTGTGTCTCAAATGCCGCAGCGGTAGCGAATACACCGGATGCAAACGTAGCCACGCCATTGCAGCTTGTTGCGTCCGCAGATTGGCTCTATCTGTCCCCATGTCTTGGGGAAAGAACGATGATAGCCGGGGAAGTATTTATTACGACGGATATGATTGCGGCCAGGGACAGGAATGATTTCTGGCGGGGCGTAACCGGACTCGTTTTCGACACCACAGCAAATACCGATAAAAATGCGCATGTCCTCGAAGGCAGGATACACTCCCGCCCGCTCGGAGCCCTGCTGGTTGGCGAGACAACATTTAATGCACAGAGGTACGATCGAAATCGCCGGCTGATACTTCAGACAGACCTCGATTTTTATATGATTCAGGTTTTGACCTCCGGTGGGATGACGGCCGATTTCAACGGGACCGACGTCAACGCCGCGCCGGGCGACATCTTCGTGCAGGACATGGCCCAGCCACTCAGCAGCGAGGTTGACGCCGGCTCCAGATTTTCCGTGGTGATCCCGCGCCGGGAGCTGGAAAAAGCCACCGGGTACAGGAATTTGCACGGGGCGCACCTCAGGGGCGACTGGCCGGTGACACAGCTCATAACGCACTATCTCGCGCAACTTGTTTCGCTGGAAGAGCCGTTGGCCACGGCGCAGGCGTTTGCGGCCCAGGAGGCGCTGATTGTGCTGCTGGCTGGCGCGCTCAATGGCGAAGCGCTGGCGCACGTGGCGGCGCCCGCGCCCGCTGGCGCCACGTTACGCCAGCGGGTGTTAACATTCATTGAACAGAACCTGGGCTCCGGGGAGCTGACGCCGGACGTCATCCAGCGGCGGTTCAATGTGTCGCGCGCCCATCTCTACCGGGCGTTCGCGGCCGATGGCGGCGTCGCCAGGGTGGTGCAGGACAAACGGCTGGACGCCGCGTTTCTCGAACTGCTCCGGGCGGGACCTTCATCGCGGTCGATTGCGGATATCGCCTACAGCATGGGATTTTCCAGCAGCAACCAGCTGCTCCGCAACTTCCGCGCGCGCTTCGGCATCACGCCCAGCGAGGCCCGGCATGAGGGGGCGAGGACCCATCCAGGCAAATTGCATACCAGCGATTTCCAGACGCACCTGCAGGAGTTCGCAAGCGCGCCATCGGGACATCCCGGACCCGCCAGGTGACGTCTTCCCGGCCATGCGGAGCGCATGAAACGGCGCGCCCGCGGCCTGCATGAACCACATTCAGGAAGCCGCGTCATACCGGCCCTGGCGGCCTGGCCGCTGATTTTAAAGAACAGTTTTCTCCCGAAATGGGGCGCCTTGTCAGTCGGCGCTGGTTGGCGTACTCGGAGCCCCGACAAACCGGAGTGCGCGAGCGGCGACGCATCCGCATTCTGAAACACCCGGACGCCGCACGGCTTACCTGGCCACGACATGTCATGCTGATCGCAGCCAGGTAGCCGCGGCCGATTAACATTAGCGGTTGCTGGCGCCGCCGTGGGCGCCACGCACCCCCATGACGGTGGAATTGCGATGACCCTCTACCTGGATTATCTGGCCGAGATCAAAAGCAGGGAGAGCCAGGGCCTCGCACCCAAGCCGATCGACGATGGCGGCCTCACCGCCGAGATCATCGCGTTGATTGAGGACGCGGGCAACGAACACCGGGCCGACGCGCTCAGGTTCTTCATCTACAATACGCTGCCGGGCACCACGAGCGCCGCTGGCGTCAAGGCCGCGTTCCTCAAGAAGATTATCCTCGGCGAGACCGTCGTTCCCGAGATCACCCCGGCCTTCGCCCTCGAGCTGCTGTCGCACATGAAGGGCGGCCCGTCGATCCAGGTGCTGCTCGACGTCGCGCTCGGTGATGACGCCGCCATGGCCGCCCAGGCCGGCGACGTGCTGAAGACCCAGGTTTTCCTTTATGACGCCGACATGTTCCGGCTGCGTGACGCTTACAAGGCGGGCAACGCGATCGCGAAGAGCGTGCTTGAGAGCTACGCCCGGGCCGAATTCTTCACCAAGCTTCCCGACGTGGACGAAGAGATCAAGGTCGTCACCTTCATCGCCGCCGAAGGCGATATCTCGACCGACCTCCTGTCGCCCGGCAACCAGGCCCATTCGCGCTCGGATCGCGAACTGCACGGCCAGTGCATGATCTCGCCGGAAGCGCAGCAGGAGATCGTCGCGCTGCAGAAGCAGCATCCGGACGCGCGGGTGATGATGATCGCCGAGAAGGGCACGATGGGCGTTGGCTCCTCGCGCATGTCCGGCGTGAACAATGTCGCCCTGTGGACCGGCAAGCCCTCCAGCCCTTACGTTCCGTTCGTGAATTATGCGCCGATCGTCGCCGGCACCAATGGCATTTCGCCAATCTTCGCGACCACCGTGGACGTGACCGGCGGCATCGGCCTCAACCTGAAGAACTGGACCCGGAAAACCGGCGCTGACGGCAAGCCGGTGCTGGACGCCGACGGCAACCCGATCCTGGAGCAGCAGTTCTCCGTGGAAACCGGGCGGATTCTCATCATCGACACGAAGACCAGGAAGCTGCGCGATGCGGACGGCAATGAGCTGGTCGACATCGCCGCCTCCTTCACGCCCCAGAAGATGGAGTTCATGAAGGCTGGCAGCTCCTACGCCATCGTCTTCGGCAAGAAGCTCCAGACTTTTGCGGCAGAGACCCTCGGCGTCGAGCCGACCCCGGTGTTCGCGCCAAACAAGGAAATCTCCGTCGAGGGCCAGGGCCTGACGGCGGTTGAGAAGATTTTTAACCGCAACGCTGTCGGCGTGACGCCCGGCAAGGTGCTGCACGCCGGGTCGGACGTGCGCGTCAAGGTCAATATCGTTGGCTCGCAGGACACCACGGGCCTGATGACCGCGCAGGAGCTTGAGGCGATGGCGGCCACCGTCATTTCGCCGCTCGTGGACGGGGCCTACCAGTCTGGCTGCCACACGGCGTCGGTCTGGGACAAGAAGGCCCAGGCCAACATTCCGAAGCTGATGAGCTTCATGAACAATTTCGGCCTGATCACCGCCCGCGACCCGAAGGGCGTGTATCACCCGATGACGGACGTGATCCACAAGGTGCTGAACGACATCACCGTGGATGACTGGGCGATCATCATCGGCGGCGACAGCCACACCCGCATGTCCAAGGGCGTGGCCTTTGGCGCCGACTCCGGCACCGTGGCGCTGGCGCTGGCCACGGGCGAAGCGACCATGCCGATCCCGCAGTCGGTCAAGGTGACCTTCAAGGGCGCGATGCAGCCGCACATGGACTTCCGCGACGTGGTGCACGCCACCCAGGCGCAGATGCTCAAGCAGTGCGGCGACAACGTCTTCCAGGGCCGCATCATCGAAGTCCACATCGGCACGTTGCTGGCCGACCAGGCCTTCACCTTCACCGACTGGACGGCCGAAATGAAGGCCAAGGCCTCGATCTGCATTTCGCAGGACGAGACGCTGATCGAGTCGCTGGAAATCGCCAGGTCGCGCATCCAGACCATGATCGACAAGGGCATGGACAACGCCGCCGGCACGCTGAAGGGCCTGATCGCCAGGGCCGACGCCCGCATCAACGAAATCCGCTCGGGCGAGAAGCCGGCGCTGCGGCCCGATGACAACGCGAAGTATTTCGCCGAGGTCGTTGTTGATCTGGACCTCATCGACGAGCCGATGATCGCCGACCCGGACGTAAACAACGCCGACGTGTCGAAGCGTTACACCCACGACACCATCCGGCCGCTGTCGTATTACGGCTCCGACAAGAAGGTGGACCTCGGCTTCGTCGGCTCATGCATGGTGCACAAGGGCGACATGAAGATCGTGGCCCAGATGCTGAAGAACCTCGAAAAGGCCAGCGGCAAGGTCGAATTCAAGGCGCCGCTCGTGGTCGCTGCGCCGACCTACAACATCATCGACGAACTGAAGGCCGAGGGGGACTGGGAGATTCTCCAGAAGTACTCCGGCTTTGAGTTCAACGACAACCAGCCGAAGAGCGCGGCGCGCACCGAGTACGAGAACATCCTCTATCTGGAGCGCCCGGGCTGCAACCTGTGCATGGGCAACCAGGAGAAGGCCGAGAAGGGCGACACCGTCCTGGCCACCTCGACCCGCCTGTTCCAGGGACGCGTCGTTGAGGATTCCGCCGAGAAGAAGGGTGAATCGCTGCTGGCGTCGACCCCTGTCGTCGTGCTGTCCGCCATCCTCGGCCGCACGCCGAGCACGGCGGAGTACAAGGCGGCGGTCGAAGGCATCGACCTGACCAAGTTTGCGCCGCCGAAAGCCGCCCTGCCCGGCTTCCGCTCAGTGCATTACTGAAAACAGCCTCACGGCCAGGGCCTGTTGATCAGGACCACGTTCTGATCGCCGGCCTGACATGAGCCAGGACCCGTGCGCGGCGGCGCTCCTTTTTGGGGCGCCGCCTTTTTTTGGGCCCGCGAACAGGGTGGTGGACCAGGCCGCGTTTGGGCGAGAATCCAGGGCTTGCAGCGCAGACGCGGGGGATATGGCGGGCCGTTGCCCGGGCCGGCAGCGCCGGAGCAACGTCATATTGCGCAAGAAGCGCCGGCTTCGCCTTCGGAGAACCGGTAACATCGCGCGCCCGCAGGCGCGCGACCACGCCCCACGACCGGATTAGCTGCTTCCGGCCTCGCCCCGCGCGCCGCTGTCCTGCGCCATGAAATCGATCAGGCGCAGTGAGCGGTCGGCGCAGACAACAAGCTCGGGAAGAATGCGGCGCAGGACATCGAAGTCCTCCGCGGACAGCGCGTCGAACAGGGCGTCGTTGGCCGGACGCTGCACGCGCGTCAGAAGCGCCAGTTGCTTCTCGGCATAGGGGGTCACCGTCAGCACGACGCGCCGGCGGTCCGCCGGGTTGGTTTCTTTCTTCACGAAGCCGGCGGCGACCAGCTTGTTGACCTCGATGGTCACGAAGGCGCCGCTGAGATGAAGATGCCCGGCAATGGTGTTGACCCCGACGCCCTCTTTTCCCTGAAACTGCGCCAGCGCCACCAGAATTGTGTACTGCGAACCAGACAGCGAGATCAGGGCGCCTAGCCGGGCGCGGACTTCCTGGATGCGCGCCGCGAAGCCCAGCATGTCGTGGATCATCGCGCGAAATGCTTCGTCGGAGCCGTCGCGGAGCAAACTGGGACGAGAGACCGTCAAAGGTCGCGCCGGTTGGTGGCCGGGATCCCGTTTTGTCTGGCGAACCATGCGTTCCTACACCTCCGTGCCCTGCCCCAATGCCCTAACGCCTTAGGCCCTGCCGGGCAATCGGGAAAAATCCGGCCCTGGCGCCCAGGAAAGAGGCGCCGGGTTGATTGACATAAATTAGATTTGCATAATACCTTTATATCAAAGGTAATGACGACTGCCGCGATCTGGAGGCGCCCTCATGATCCCAAACCAACCGCTGGCCCAGGACATTGATCCGCGCGCCTTCCGGCAGGCGCTTGGCCATTTCGCCACTGGCATTGCCGTTGTCACCGCCCGGGGCGCCAACGACGCGGTGATCGGCATGACGATGACCTCGTTCAATTCCGTTTCGCTCGACCCGCCGCTGGTGCTGTTCAGCGTCGCGCGCTCCGCATGGAGCCTGCCGGCGATGCAATCGGCGCAGAGCTATGCGGTGAATGTGCTGGATGACGCCCAGCAACATATCTCCGACCGGTTCGCGCGGGCCTCATCCGACAAGTGGGCCGACGTGAATCACCGGCCGGGACTGCACGGGGCCCCGCTGATAGAGGGCGCGCTCGCGCACTTCGAATGCGCGCCATATGCGAGCCATGACGGCGGCGACCACGTGATCTTCCTTGCCCGCGTGGTGTCGTTTTCCGCCACCCAGGGCGAACCGCTCATCTTTTTCCGGGGCCGGTATTGCCGGCTTGCCGATGCGGGCGCCTGAGCGCCGCGCCCGCCGCCAGACCATGTTTTCAGGAGCCACGCCATGATCAAGACCGGCGCACAGCACATCGCCAGCCTCCAGGACGGCCGCGAGATCTATCTCGATGGCCAGCGCGTCGCCGACGCGACTGTTCATCCCGCTTACCGGGGCGCGGTCGCCTCCGTTGGCCAGATGTTCGATTTCCAGAGCGCGCCGGAAAACCGCGAGCTCATGACCTTCGACACCGGCGCGGGGCATCGCGCCAATCGTATCTGGGAGCTGCCAAAGAGCTACGAAGAGCTGAAGCGCCGCCGCGCTGGCCTTGAGGCCTGGACCGAATTGCACGCCGGCTTTCTCGGCCGGGCGCCCGACCACGTGGCGTCGTGCATCTCCGGCATGTACATGGGGCTGGACGTCTTCGAGGCGTACAATCCGGCGCGCGCCAAAGCCCTGGCTGATTACTACGCCTACGCCCGCGACAACGACCTTTACCTGACCTATGTGATCATCAACCCGCAGGCGGACCGCTCGAAAAGCGCCGCCCAGCAGGCCGATCCGTACCTGTCGGCCGGCGTTGTCGACCAGGACGCGGAAGGCATCACCGTGCGCGGCGCCAAGATGCTGGCGACAGGCGGGATCATGGCGAATGAAGTGTTCGTCACCTGCATCCAGCCGTTGCAGCCTGGCGACGAACGCTACGCCGTCTCCTTCGCCATTCCGATGAACGCCAAGGGTTTGAAGATCCTGTCGCGGAAGTCCTATGAGGCCTCCAGCCAGTCGGTGTTCGACAACCCGCTGTCCAGCCGCTTCGATGAAAACGACGCCGTCCTTTACTTCGATGACGTGAAGGTGCCATGGGACCGGGTTTTCGTGGTCGACTCCATCGAGATGACCTCGAAGCAGTTCAACGCCACCCCGGCCCACGTTTACCAGAACTACCAGGCGCAGATTCGCCTGTCGGTGAAGGTGCGCTTCCTGCTCGGCCTCGCCCATCGCATCGCCGCCATCAACGGCGTCGCCAACTTCCCGCAGGTCCGGGAAATGTTGGGCGTGCTGGCGGCGGAAGGCGCGATGGTCGACGCCCTGGTCGCGGCGATGGAGGCCAAGGGCTACCACCATGGCCCCTACTTCGTCCCGGATCGCCACACCCTTTACGCCGCGCAGGTGCTGACCCAGCCGCTGTACGGCAAGATTCTGAACACGCTGCGTGAACTGGCCGGCGGCGGCATGATCATGTTGCCCTCGTCCGTTCAGGACTTCAGCAACCCGGAAGTCGCGCGCCTGATCGGCAAGACCCAGCAGTCGCCCGCCGCCAGCGCCATCGACAAGGTGAAGTTCTACAAGCTGGCCTGGGACGCCGTCGGCTCCGAGTTCGCCTCGCGCCACGCCCAGTATGAAATGTTCTACGCCGGCGCCGGCTTCGTGACGAAGGGCCACTCCTTCCGCACCTATGACTGGGGCAAGGCCGAGGCGCTGGTGAAAAACATCATCGATTCCTACGACCTGGCGGAAGAGCTCCCTGGCGTCAGCCTCGCCGCAGGGTAACGCGGCCTTCTCCACCGGCCATCAGTCAATCGCGCCATGGAATGCGGAAGGGCGCCGCCCTTCCGCGACGTTCGAGCGGAGGCTCACCATGCCTGTCAACAAGACCCACGACGAATTTCACACGCTGGACATGGATGCGGGTTGGGAAACCCCACCCGGTTACCCCAGCGGCATCAAGCAGAAGATCCTGTCCGGGGCGCTGGACGAAGAAAACCGCGCCGGCACGCGCACGCGCCTGCTGCGGTTTGACCCGGGCGTGTTCACGACCGCGCCTTTCGTGCACGAATACTGGGAAGAGGTGTTTCTGGTTTCCGGCGATCTGACCGTCGGCAACGACGTCAATGGCGAAGGCGGGGAATCATTCCAGCCCTTCACCTACGCCTGTCGCCCGCCGGGAGCCTGGCACGGCCCGTTCAGGTCGGAAAAAGGCTGCCTGCTGCTCGAAATCCACTATTTCGACCCGGTCTGAGCCCTGGCGGGCGCTGGCGTCGGCCAGCGCCGTTGCCCATCGCTGGAGCCTGGTTCCATGGCGATGCGGTTCCAGCGTGGCGCGCGGTGGCGCCCGTTCCTGAATCCCACTCCTGTCGCGGAGCGTTCCATGTCTGCTTCCAGGCCCACCCTCGCTTCCCTGGCCCGTGATCTCGCCAGCGGCGCCGTTACGTCGCGCCAGCTCGTTGAGCAGTGCCTCGCGCGGATCGCGGCGCCCGCCGGAGAAGGCGCCCGCGCCTTTATCTCGGTGGCGACGGAATCCGCGCTGGCGGCCGCGGACGCCATGGACCGGCTGCGGGCCGCCGGCATGGCGCCAACGCCCTTTGCCGGCATCCCCATCGCCACCAAGGACCTGTTCGACGTGCGCGGGGAAGTGACCACCGCCGGGTCGCGCGTCCTGGCGGACCGGGGTCCGGCGACGGAGGACGCGGTGGCCGTGGCGCGCCTGCGCGCCGCGGGCTTCATCCACATTGGCCGCACCAACATGACCGAATTCGCCTATTCGGGCCTGGGCATGAACCCGCATTATGGCAATCCGCGCACGCCCTGGCGGCGCGATGAAGGGCGCGTGTCGGGCGGCTCGACCTCGGGGGGCGCCGTTGCGGTTGCCGATGGCATGGCTTTCGCCGCGCTTGGCACCGATACGGGCGGCTCCTGCCGCATACCGGCGGCGTTCTGCGGCATTGTCGGGTACAAGCCGACCGCCAGCCGCGTGCCGCAGGATGGTTGCACGCCGCTGTCGCCGAGCCTCGACTCCGTCGGCCCGCTGGCCGCCAGCGTCGATTGCTGCGCCGTGCTTGACGCGGTGCTGGCGGGCGAGCCGGCGTGCGCGCTGAAACCGGCAGCGCTGGCTGGCCTGCGCCTGGCGGTGCTGCGCACCGTGGCCATGGATGGGCTTGACCCCGACGTAGCGATCGCCTTTGCCGCCGCGCTTGAAGCATTTGCCGAGGCCGGGGCGACCATCACCGAAATCGAGGCGCCGGAACTGTCCGAGATCGCCCCCATGAACAGCAAGGGCGGCTTCACGGCGGCCGAGAGCTATGCCTGGCATCGCGAGCTGATCGCGCGCAGCGCCGACGGTTACGATCCACGGGTCCTTGGTCGCATCAGCCGCGGCCGCGACCAGAGCGCCGCCGATTACATCCAGTTGCTGGCCCATCGCAGGTCGATCGCCGCGCGGGCCAACGCCCGTTTCACCGATTACGACGCGGTCGTGTTCCCGACAGTGGCCATGTTGCCGCCGCGGATCGCCGACCTTGGCGAAACGCCGGTCGACAATGGCGACGCCGCCTACACCGCCGCCAATCTGCTGGCGCTGCGCAACGCGACGCTAATCAACGTCATTGATGGTTGCGCCGTGTCGTTGCCGATCGGCGCCGAAGACGGCCCGCCCGTCGGGCTGACCATTGCCGGCGTCTCGGGCAATGATCGCCGCATCCTGGCGATCGCCGCCGGCATGGAGCGGCTTTTCCGCCCGGCGTAGCGGATTTCCAGGTCCCTGACCGCTCAGCCCCTCCTGACGGCAGATGACAAGAGCGCGGCCCTCCCCCAGGGGCCGCGCTTTTTGCTGGCCAGCGTTTGTTAGCGCTCAGGTCACGCCCAGATCGCGCTCACTCCGACGTCTTGCCACGGCCCCACATCTAGCCGGGGCGCCGCCAGGCCATCGACGCGGGACAAAAAAGGCGGCCCGCCGGGCCGCCTTGTACGCATCTCCTGGCCGGCGACCGTTCGCCGCCCTGCCCTGGCTCAACCCACGACTGGCAACTCCACCACGTCATAGGCGTGCTGGATTTTCCGGCCCAGCACCGGATCCTCGATCTCGAACTCAAAGCGCGACGCGGAGCGGATGCCGCCGATCGCCGCCAGCGTGCCGCACAGCATGGCCGAGCCCGCCGCCAGGCTGGCGTCGTCATTATACCCCGCCCGAACCTCCTCCGGCGGCAGCATCGTGGCGACGGACCCCTGCTGGTAAAGCACGCGCTCGCCGTTGATGACGGCCCATGAGCGCAACATCAGCTGGTCCCAATGCGGCGTCACGTCCGCCAGCAACCACAGGTCGCGGCCAACCGGCTTGTCGCACACCTGCTTGGAAACGGTGATGCCATAAGCCTCCACGGTGCGGTCCGTATGGTCCGAGCCAATGCCAAGATAGCGCTCGCCGCCGGCTTCGACGAGCATGAACTCAACTTCGCCGCTGGAGTCGGGGCCGGTGCATTCGATGGCCGGCGCCTGGGTGAGACGGGCGCATGACGCCCGATAGTAGACCGGCGTCGACGCTGGCCGCTTCACGCCCAGCTCTTCCAGTTCGGCAATGTGCTTCTCCACGGCGGCCTTGTCGCGGCCAGTCCAGCCGGCGATGACGAAGTGATTGATCGTGAGCGTCACGGCGTCGACGCCATCGCGCCGGTGCACCGAAAAATTGAGGCTCTGGCCAGACATGTGCATATCCTGGTTGTGGGCCTGCGCCATCCGTGGCGCAGGGGCGCGAACGCGCTGGGTCGGAAACTGCGATGAAGGGCCCCGCCGCCCCACGCCGGCCGGAGCCGGCGGAAGCGGCGGGCGTGTGCGCCGCTTATTCGGGCTTGCGGGTGTCAAACAGGCTCCACGCGTCGCCCTTCACTTCCAGCACATAGATCGGCTTCACCGAGTCGCCGTTGACGAACGAAATTTCGCCTTCAAGGGCCGGGAACTTCTTCAGCGCCGTGACCTGATCACGGATCGCGGTGCGCTCCTTCTCCAGCCCGGCCTTGTCGCCAGAGACGTTGGCCCGTTTCATGGCTTCGGCGTAGATCAGCACGATGTCATAGGCCGAGGCGTCCATCTGGTTGGGTTCGTGGCGATTGAGGCCCGCCGCCCTGGTGCGCTTGCCGAATTCCTTCGTGAAGGCGCGGGTCCTGTCATTGACGTCATGGAAAAAGGTGGTGCCGATGGTCAGCCCCTCGCCCGCGCCCTCCATGCGCTTTGGCAGCTCGGGATCGGCGATGGTGGTGCCGCCGATCACGCGCGCCTTCAGTCCCTGACGCTTCATCTCGCGCGAGAGGTTGATGGCGCCTTCGGGCGGCGCGCCAATGCCGATGACGTCCGGGGCCATCCCCTTCAGCCGCGACACCTGGGGCGACAGGTCAAAAGCCGCGAACTGGAAATCGACCGAACCCTTCAGCTCCACGCCATAGGTCTTGAACAGTTCCGGCGCCACTTTCGCGCCGACGGATTTGGAGACGGTGTCGTCCGTGGCGTAGGCGACGGCGCCAGTGGCCATGGCGAGCTTCTTGTCCCTGAGCGACGCCATCACGGCGTCGATCGCCTTGCCCTCGTCAACCGTGTTGCGGAAGGCGTAGGAGAAGCCCTTCGTCAGGCCCGGCGCCGAGGACGAGTTCGACATCACGGCGATGCCCGACCGCTCGCCGACCGGGAAAGCCGTGCGCACTTCCGAGGATGAGAACGGCCCGATAACGGCGAGGGCGCCGTTGTCATTGGCGAACTGGCGCACGCCGGTCGCCGCCTGCTTCGGGTCGCCGGCCGTGTCGAACGTGACGATCCTGATCTGTTTGCCGTTGACGCCCCCGGACTTGTTGACCTCGTCAACGGCCATCTTGACCGCTGCTTCATTGGTATTCGACAGGCTGACGTAAGGTCCGCTCCTGGCTGTCAGAAAGCCGAGCACCAGATCGTCAGCCGCCTGGGCGCTGTTGACGCCAAGCACAAGCGCGAGGGCGGTCGCAGTTGCGGCGCCGGGAAGAACAAACTTCATGATCGTCTCCTCGTCTGGGCGGGGTCGCGCCCGGGCGTTTCTGGGAAAATTGGGGAGAAAGCTGGCCTCAGCCGCCGTCTCCCAGATAGGCCTCGCGCAGGCGGGGATCGGCGGCGAGCGCCGCCGGCTCGCCCGCCATGACGACGCGGCCAAGTTCGAGCACCGTGGCGTGATGGGCGACGCCGAGCGCCTTGCCGGTGTTCTGTTCAACCAGCAGGACGGCGAGGCCGTCGGCGTTCAGCTCGCGGATCAGTTCGAACAGCTTCTGCACAAACAGCGGCGACAGCCCCAACGAGGGTTCGTCCAGCAGCAGCAGGCGCGGTTTGGCCATCATGGCCCGGCCGATCGCCAGCATCTGCTGCTCGCCGCCCGACAGGCACGAGGCGAGCATGTGGCGCCGTTCGGCGAGGTTGGGGAAACGCGCGTAAATGGCGTCCATTTCCCGTTGCACCGCGTCGGCGTCGCGACGCATGTGGGCGCCGAGCAACAGGTTCTCCTCGATGGACAGGGAGATGAGAATCCGTCGCCCCTCCGGCGCCAGCGACAGGCCTCGGGCGATGCGCTCATGGGTGGGCCTGGCGGTGATGTCGGCGCCATCAAAGGTCACGCCGCCGCCGCGCGCCGGCACAGCGCCGAGGATGGCCTTGAGCAAGGTGCTCTTGCCGGCGCCATTGGCGCCAAGCACCGTGACGATCTCGCCGTCACGCACCGTAAGGCTCACCTTTTCCAACGCCGTGACCCGGCCATACTGGACCGAGAGATCCGAGACTTCGAGCAGGGCCATGGCTCAGTTCTCCCCATCGCCGATGTAGGCGCGCCGCACCTCCGGGTCCTGGCGAACCACGGACAGCGGGCCTTCGGCGATCTTCTCGCCGAAGTTCAGCACCACGACATTGCTGCAGATGCTGTCGATGAAGTGCATGTCATGCTCGACGATGACCAGGGTCAGCCCCTGAGCGACAAGCAGGTTGAGATGGTCGCGCAGATCGTTGGTTTCGCTGGGGTTCAGGCCGGCGGCCGGTTCGTCCAGCAGCAGGATCGAGGCCCCGGCGAGGGTCGCCCGCACCAGGTCGACGCGCTTGCGCACGCCATAGGGCAGGCCACTCACCGTCTCGTTGGCGTAGCGCTCCAGGCCATTGTCAGCCAGGGCCTGACGGGCCTCCTGCCTCCAGCGATGATTGGGAAACAGGCGATAGGGCGTCAGCAGATCCGTCAGCGACGCGGCGCGGATGTGCTGGCCGACCAGCAGGTTTTCCAGCACCGACAGATGGTCCATCAGGCGCACGTTCTGGAAGCTGCGGGCGATGCCGCAGCCGATCCGCCGGCGCGACGGCATGTGGGTGACGTCGACGCCGTTGACGGTGACCGCGCCCGCATCAACGCCATAGACGCCGCTCACCAGGTTGAACACGGTGGTCTTGCCGGCGCCATTGGGGCCGATCAGCGCCGTCGCCTCGCCCTTGCGGGCAACGAAGCTGAGGTTGCGGATCGCATGGACGCCAGCGAAGGACTTGCTGATTCCCGTGACCGCCAGGGCCACGGGCGCGGCTTCCGGCGCCGCGCCGCCGGTGCTTGTCGCCTGGCTGCTCATGGGGAAGCCTCATTTGAACGGCGGCGGAAGCCCTGGAACAGGGAAGTTGTGATCAGTCCCTGCGGGCGGATGGCCATGAACAGGATGATGAACAGGGCGAAGATGGCGTAGCGCCACTGCTCGCCAAACCGCAGCGCCTCCGGCGCGAGCGTGAAGAACATGGCGCCGGCCAGCGGGCCCCACACCGTCTGGGCGCCGCCAAACAGCACGTAGAGCACGGTGAACACGCTGAGCAGGACGTTGAAGTGCTGCGCCTCGACGAAGTTGTAGTGCAGGGCGTAGAAAGCGCCGCCAAAGCCGGCGACCATGGCGCCAAGCGCGAAAGCCGCCACCTGAACGCCGCGCACCGAGATGCCCATGAGGTCGGCCACGGTGGGGTCGCTCTTCACCGCGGTGAGGTAAAGGGCAAAGCGCGTCCGCGACAGGTAGAGCATGACCAGCACCACGCCGATGGCGGCGGCGAACACCACGTATGGCCCCGCATAGGCGCTGAGGGTGTAGCCCGCCGCGCCGCCGACAACCTCCAGGTTCAGGAAGACGGCGGCGATGACCTGGCCGAGGGCAAACGTCGCCAGCGCCAGATAGATGCCGTGCGTCCGCAGCACCGGGAAGCCGATCACCAGACCGACAAGGCCGGCGGCGGCGCTGGCGACCGGTACGGCCGCCAGCATTGACCAGCCATATTCGTTGGTCAGGAAAGCCGCGCCATAGGCGCCGATCGCCATGAAGCCGGCGATGCCGAGGTTGAGCTGCCCCGCGGCCATCGGCAGATAGACGGCGTAGGCGGCGATGACATTGAAGGCGAGAACGACGAGGACGCCGGTGAGATACCCGCTCATCACAGCTTCTCCCTTGCCGGAGGCTTGCCGAGCAGGCCCTGCGGACGGACGATAAGGATCAGGAGCAGCAGGCCGTAAACCGTGATGTTGACGACGTCCGCGCCGATAAAGGTGATGGACAGCACTTCCGCGAGGCCGATCAGCAGACCGCCGATCACGCTGCCCCAGATGGAGCCCATGCCGCCGATGATCATGGCGGCCACGCCCTTGAAGCCCGGCCCCTCGCCCATCCAGGGCGAAACCTGCTGGTAGTTGACGGCGAACAGCACGCCGCCCACCGCCGCCAGCAGCGCGCTGGCCACGAACAGTTGCGGCACGAGGCGACGGATGTTGACGCCGAGGAGCTGGGCGGTTTCGCGGTTCTCGGCCACGGTGCGGATGCGCCGCCCGGCGTTGGTGCGCTTGAGGAACCAGGACAGCCAGGCGACGAGAATGACGGAGATCGCCAGGGAAATGATCTGGGCGATGCCGATGACCAGCCCGCCGACGCGCAGGTTCATGTCGGGCAGTAGCGCGGGAAACGCCTGCTGGTCAGAGCCGTACTGCACCAGCATGAGGTTCTCGAGCAGCACCAGGAAGCCAAGGGACGACACAAGGGGCACGTCGGCTTCCGCCCCTTCGCCGCGCCGGTAGGCCAGCCGTTCGACGAGCAGGGAGACGAGCGCTGCGAGGAACAGCGCGCCGCCGATGGCGAAGAACCATGGCCAGCCAATCCTCATGAAGCCATACGTCGCCATGCCGCCGACCATGAACAGGCCGGGAAGGGAGAAATTGAGGAAGTTGAGGACGCCGATCGCCAGGGTAAAGGCGACCGCCACCAGCATGTAGATGGCGCCCAGCATGAGTCCGTTGATGATCTGCTGCGTCAGCATGGCCAACCAATCAGTTCGAGATTCTGTCGCGGGAGCGTAGCGGCTCCAAATAGATTTGTAACTTAGCCATTATACAAAGATAATTTTCAGTGGAAGCACAAGCCGAAAATTCACGCCCACCCTTTGGGTCTGGTCGTGGAAATCTCATTTATCCATTTGGAAATAAAAGCTTTTTGTCAATTACGCCCGATCGGACGTCGGCCCCAATTGCGAAGCACCCTGCCGAAAAAAGCGGCGAACGATCGCTGGGCGAAGCATCCGTGACACGCCCGGACACGCCTGATCAGGAAACAGCCCCGCGGCAGCCCTTCAGGATGATATCCAGACGGCGCGCCCGCGCTGATACCCGGGCCTGCGCCGGCGGTGATCCCAGGACAGGAATTCGCGTGCATCCGCCAGGACGGCCGGGAGGGATTGTCAGCAGGCGTTCAGGCCGTAGTGTTTTGCATGGCCCCGACCTTGACCTGGACCATCCGTGCATGAAGCGTATCTCGTTCGATCTCCCCACATGCCTGTCGCTCGCGACCGTGCTGGGTCTGTTGCTGGCCGCGGCCGGAACCTGGTGGCCGCCGGCCGGCCACCCGTCGTTGAAGTGGGCCGGCATCGCGCTCGTCTTTCTTGCCGGAGGCGTTCCAACCGCATGGAGCGCCCTGTCGTCGCTGTACAGGCAACGGGTTCTGGACATTGATCTGCTGATGGTGACCGCGGCTGTCGCGGCGGCGGCTGTTGGCGCAGCGCTGGAAGGGGCCGTCCTGCTGACCCTGTTCAGCATCTCCACGACGCTTGAACATCGGGCGCTGGGTCGGGCGCGGCGCGCCATCGAGGCGCTGATGGCGCTGCGGCCGGAGACCGCGTTACGCAAGGCGCCGGACGGCTCCGTCGTTGACATCCCCGCCCCGGAGCTCGCGGTCGGCGATGTGGTGATCCTGCGTCCTGGCGCGCGCGTCCCGGCGGACGGGGTGATCGCCCGGGGTCGCGGCGGCGTCGATGAGGCCAATATCACCGGCGAGTCCATGCCTGTCTCCAAGGAGCCGGGCGAGCAGGTTTTCGAGGCCACCATCAATCTGGACGGCGTGCTGGAGGTTGTCGTCTCCCACACCGTCGCCGACAGCACGATCGCCCGGATGATCAGGCTGGTGACCGAGGCGCAGGAGGCCAGGGCGCCGTCCGAGCGCTTCAGCGCGTGGTTTGGACAACGTTATACGGTTGCGGTCATCATTGGCGCGGCGCTGGCATTCCTGGCGTTCTACCTGCTGGGGAGGGACTGGGAGCAGGCGCTGTACCGGGCGGCGACGCTGCTTGTCGCGGCCAGCCCGTGCGCGATCGTCATCTCGGCGCCCGCCGCCATATTGTCGGCCCTGTCCGCGGCGGCGCGCGGCGGCGTGCTGTTCAAGGGCGGCGGCGCCATCGAGACCCTGGCGGCGGTCAGGATCTTCGCCTTCGACAAGACCGGCACCCTGACCACCGGACGCGCCGCCGTAAACCAGGTCGTCGCGCGCGATGGCGATGAAGATGGTTTCCTGTCCCTGCTCGCCGGCCTTGAAGCCCACTCGGAACATCATATCGCCGCAGCCATCCTCCGCGAGACAAAGGCGCGCGGGCTGGAGAAGGTCGCGGTCATGGATGTCAACGCCCATCCAAGCGCCGGCATCACCGGCCGCGACAGCATCGGCCAGCTGTGGGCCGGCAATACGCGCATGGCTTCCGCCATGGGCGCCGCCATTGACGATCCGGCCCTGGCGCAACTGGCGGAAGGCGCACAGACGGTCGTCTACCTCGGGCGTGGCCCGACGGTGCTTGGCGCGGTGACCGTCGCGGATGAGGCGCGCGGCACCTCCGCCCCGGCCCTGCGCGCATTGCGTGATAGCGGCGTCCGCAGGATCGTCATGCTCACCGGCGACCGCCGGCCCGTCGCGTTACGCATCGGCGCCGGGCTTGGCGTCGCGCCAGAGGATATCCACGCCGGCATGCTGCCGCAGGACAAGGTGGAAACAATCGCCCAACTTACGCGCGACGGCGCCGTCGCTTTCGTCGGCGACGGGGTGAATGACGCCGCGGCCCTCGCCCGCGCCGACGTGGGCGTCGCGATGGGCGCGGCCGGGTCGGATGTGGCGCTTCAGGCCGCCGACGTCGCCCTTCTGTCGGAGAACATGCAAAAATTGGCCGAGGCGCACCGCCTGGCGCGGCGCACGGTGGCGATCATCCGGCAAAATTTCATTTTCGCCATCGGCGCCATGCTCGTGCTGGTCACCGGCAGCCTGTTCTTCAACCTGCCGCTCCCCCTGGCGGTCATAGGTCATGAAGGCGGCACGGTTCTCGTGGTCCTGAATGGCCTGCGCCTGCTGTCGGACAGGATCAGAACGCCAGATCCGCGCTGAAGCCGCGACAAGAAGGGCGCCGGAAGCCAGCGCGCCACAGGATATGTTGGCGTGCGTGCGGGGCGTTACAACACCACGACCCTCGATCCGGCCGGGACACGGCTGTAGAGATCTATGACGTCCTGGTTCATCATGCGGATGCACCCGGAGGACATGGCCTGGCCGATGGTTTCAGGTTCATTGGTGCCGTGAATGCGGAACAGGGTGTCCTTGCCATTCCGGTAAAGATAAAGCGCGCGGGCGCCCAACGGGTTATCCGGCCCGCCCTTCACGCCGCCCGCCACGGGCCCATAACGTTTTGGCTGGCGGGCGATCATATTGGAGGTGGGCGCCCAGTTCGGCCACTCGCGCTTGAGGCCAATTTCGGCGTTGCCCTTGAACGCGAGCCCCTCCTGACCAACGCCGACGCCGTAGCGCATGGCCCTGCCGTTCTCCTGGACCAGGTAGATAAAGCGGTTTTTCGTGTCGACGATGACAGTCCCCGGTGGATGTTGCGTCGGATAATCGACCTGCCGCCGGATATTGCGCGTCTCCATCTGCGTCACGTCGACCGCCGGGATGGGGAATTTTCCATCCGTCTGTTCAGCGTAGGTTGCAACCGCCAGGGCGCGCTGCGGGTCCAGCTGCGGCTGCCCCCGGGAGACGGTATGGGATGTGGTCGTGCAGCCGGCCAGCGCCAGGCTGATGATCGCGGCGTGGAGCGCGCCGCCCCTGATGGAAATGGTCATGAAATGCCTTCGCAATGGCGTTTGAAGAACTGGGGAGCGGCGCTCAGCGGGCGCCGGCGATCCGGTCGACGCCCGCCTCGAGCGCTTCGCGGGAGATCTCGCCCACGTGCAGCGAGGCGAGCGTCCCGTCTGGCCGCAGGAACAGCGTGACCGGAAGACCAGGGACGCCGTAGTGGCGCGCTGTCTGCATCGACCGGTCGCGCAGGATTTTGCCGAGGGAAAGCCTGTCGCGCGCCAGATAGCGGCGGATCGTCGCCGCTTCCTCCCCCTGGTTGACGAAAAGGAAGGTGACGTCCGCGCGGCGCGCAGCCGTCTCCGCCAGCAGCGGCATTTCCCTGCGGCAGGGCGGACACCAGCTGGCCCAGAGATTGACGACGGCCGGTTTTCCCGCCGCATCGCTGATCGCCATGGGCGGACCATCGAGTTGCTCGAGCGCCACCGCCGGCGCTGGCTGGCCGAGCGTCGCTTGCGTCAGCGCGCCGGCGCCGGCCCAGACAAACAGCCCGACGCCGAGGGCCGCCGCCGCGCCAATGCCTGCAAGGGATGAGCGGATTGTCAGGGCGCCGGCCAGCAGCACGCCGGCAAGGCCGGCGAGCGGCTCAAAGCCGCCCTGCCAGATGGCGAACACACGCCAAGGTCCCTCCGCGAAGCTGCGCCAGTGCAAGGCCACGTGGCCCAGCCGGGCCGCGACGAGCCCGGCGACCAGCGCCCAGCTGGCAAAGGCGCTGATGGCGCGGTCCATCCGGCGGGCGAGGATCGCCGCCGCGATCATAAAGGCGAATATGCCGAGGATCGCCGCCAGCCGATCGGACGCGAACACCAGCGGACCAATGCTGACAGCGTTCACCGGGCTGCCTCCACCTTGCCAGCCGAGGCCAGCAGCGTCGCGCGCGTCACATCCCCCACCAGCCGGGTCCCGGACGCCTCCCGACCCTCAGGAGAGACGAAGATCATGGTCGGAGGCCCCGCCACCTGCAGGCTTCGCATCAGTTCCTGCTGCTCCGGCGCGTTGTCGCTGACGTCGAGCCTGATCAGATTGAATGGGCCCAGCGCGGACTGGACGGCGGCGTCCGGCAGCACGGCGCGTTCGATGACCGAGCAGGCGACGCACCAGTCGGCGGTAACGTAAAGCAGGCTCGGCCGGTCTTTGGCCGCCGCCATGCGCACCTGCAGGGCCGTCTCGCTGTCGACCGTATGGAAGGCGCGCTCTCCGGCCTGAACAGGTTCGCCGCCGCGCTGTGCGAGACGCGCAAGCGGGCGCAGCGGATCGCCGGCGCCCGTCGCCGCGCCGACGCCGAGAATGACGCCATAAAGCGCCGCAACGAGCCCGGCGGCCCTGGCGACACGGGCATATGGCCCCGCGTCAGGCCGGCTCGCGTCAAATGCGCCAAGCCAGACCGCCAGACCGATCGCCAGGGCGGACCACAGCGCCAGCCCCGCTTCGGCCCGGATAATCCGCGACAGCATCCAGATGGCGGTGGCGATAAAGATAAAGCCAAAGCCCTGGCGCGCCCGCGCCATCCAGGGGCCGGGCCTGGGCAGCGCCCTGGGACCAAGCGCACCGAAAACCACGAGCGGAACGCCCTTGCCAAGACCCAGGGCGAAAAGCGCCGCCGCGCCAAGGACAACGTCGCCTGTTTGCGCGATGTAGATCAGGGCGCCGGCCAGCGGCGCGGTCACGCACGGGCCAACGATCAGCGCCGAGGTGAAGCCCAGCAGCCCGGCGGAGGCCAGCGAGCCGCGCCGCCCGTGGCCCAGGCCGCCCAGCGCATTGACCCATGCGGCCGGCAATTGCATCTCGAACAGGCCGAACATCGACAGGGCGAGCGCCACAAACAGGACCGAGACAGCAACGATGGCCGGCGGCGACTGCAACGCCATCTGCAGGTTCTGGCCGGACCACGCGGCGGCCACGCCAAGCAGGCCGAAAGCCGCCGCCATGGCGATCACATAGGCGAGCGACAGCGAAAACCCGCGCCATGCGGTGATCGCTTCGCCCTGGCCCGCGACAGCGCCGGCCAGGATCGGATACATGGGAAACACGCAAGGGGTAAACGCCAGCAGCACGCCGAACAGCATGAAGCTGCCCAGCACGACCAGCGCGCCGCCCCGCTTCAGCAGCCCGTTGACCATGCCGCCGTCATCGTCCACGGCGATGACGGCGGCAGGCGGGGCTTTCGCCGCAGGCGCGGACCAGGCGTCCGCCATGGGGGCCGCCGGCCGGGGAGCCGCGGAAACCGCGAGCGTCGCGAGGTCGACCTGCCGGACCGCCGGCGGATAGCAAATCCCGTTCTCCTGGCATCCCTGATGCCGGACCTCCACGGCCCCGGCGCCTCCGTCAGGCAAGGAAACCTCGGCTTCGACGCGGTTGTGAAACACCGTCGTGACGCCAAACGTCGGATCATCCAGCGTGCTGGCCTCGCCCCGCAACCCGGGCGCGGGCAGATCGACGCCGCCGCGCCGGAAGGCGAACTTGTCCTTGTACAGGTAATAACCGGGCGCGATCGTCCATACGAAGCGGACGCCGCCGTCATGGCGCCGCTCCGCCGACAGCTGGAATGCCTGATCGGCCGGCAGGGGCCGCGTTCCGGCGGCAAGGCCTTGGGCGGTGGCGGGCGCGACGGACAGCCAGCCCAGCATGACCAGCAGCGCGCCGGCGAGGCGCCGCCAGGGCAATATTTGAGACAAGGTGAACTCCCGACGCAGGTCCAACATGGGCCAAGACCTCGACGCCGCGACTTAAGGCCAGCTTAAGGGCCCGCCCTGCCGCAATGCGCGGCGCTGCGGCTTTATTTCGCTTCCGCCTGTCTGGCGCGTGCATCGGCGATGGCCTGACGAAAGCTCTGGTAGTCGAGCGCGGAGGCGCGGAACGGGCCGATAAGGAAGCTCGGCGTGCCTGTCAGCCCAAGGGCGTCGCCCTGCGCCATGTTGCGCTTGATGAGCGCGTCGATATCGGCGCGGCGGCCGGCGAGGTCGACGTCCAGCTGCTTCATGTCGATCCCCGCCGCCGCGAGGGCGGCGCGCATCTGTTCCCGCGTGACGCCGCTGCCGGGGATCTTCATCAGGGCCGCGTGGGCCATCTCATAGCGGCCCTGATATCTGGCGGCGATGGCGAGTTGCGCGCCGTCGATGGAGGTGGGGCGGATCACCGGCCAGTCCTTGTAGACATGGCGGATCTTGCCATCCTCGCGAATGACGCGCGCCAGCACCGGCGCAACCTTCTTGCAATAGGGGCAGTTATAATCGGTGAAGTTGACGATGGTGACGTCGCCCCGGGGATTGCCGCCGACCGGCGCCGCCGGATCGTTGAGGATCATCTCTTTGGTGACCTCGATCTCGCTGGCGAGAACGGACGGGCCCGCCGCCGGCAGCGCGGCGAAAACACCGCCCATCGCCAGGGACGCGCTGCCCAGGATTGCGCCGCGTCGCGTAACAGTCATTCTCATGCTCCTTCTGTCTGGCGGATGACGAACCCGGGGCCGCCCTGCCGCTTTGCGGACCTTGCAGCTTAAGGCTGGCTTAAGGTGGCTGCGGTGATTGCCGGCGGGCTGGAACGGTGGGAGGCGCCATGCGCGTGCTGGTTGTCGAGGACGACGAGGTTTTGATGGATGGTCTGCAGGTCGGCCTCGGGCTGGCCGGCTTCACCGTGGAAACCGTCGCCACCTGCGCCGACGCCTCGGCCGCCCTGCGCGCCGCCGCCTTCGACGCCGTGGTGCTGGACCTGATGCTGCCCGATGGTTCGGGCCTCGACGTGCTCGCCGAGGCGCGGGCCCGCCAGCTGCCGACGCCGGTGCTGCTGCTGACAGCCCGTGACAGCGTGCCGGACCGCATCGCCGGGCTCGACGCCGGCGCCGATGACTATCTGGGCAAGCCGTTCGATCTGGATGAGGTGGCCGCGCGCCTGCGCGCCCTGATCCGCCGGGCCGCTGGCCGGGCGACCGCAAGCGTGCAATGGCGCGACGTCATGCTTGATCCCGCGGCGATGACCGTCAGCCGGGCGGGGGAGGCGGTGCGCCTGTCCCGCCGGGAATTCGCCATTCTGCACGCCCTGATCGACCGGCCGGGACAGGTTCTGTCAAAATCGCAGCTGGAGGAGCGGCTGTATGGCTGGCAGGAGGAAATTGGCAGCAACGCCATCGAAGTGCACATTCATAACCTGCGCGCAAAGCTGGGGACCGGCGTGATCGAAACCGTGCGCGGCGTTGGCTACCGGCTGATGGAGGCCGCGCCATGACGTCGATCCGCGCGCGGCTGTTCCTGATCCTGCTGCTCACTACCGGCGTCGTCTGGCTGTCGGCGATCGCCTGGATCTACCTCGACACGCGCGCCCAGGTGGAGCGGGTGCTCGACGCCCGCCTGAGCGAGGCGGCGCGCATGGTCAGCTCGCTGCTCACCCGCCAGGATGCCGATGGCAGAAAGGGTCTGGACGCCGGCAAGGCCGCCCGCATCGCCGAAATCGCCGCCATGCACGCGCCCTATGAGCGCCAGCTCTCCTGCCAGATATGGGCCATGGACGGGGGGCTTGTCGGTCGCTCGGAGGGCGCGCCGGCGCAACCGTTGACCGATCGCGGCGCCGGCTTTTCCGTCACCCAGGTGAACGGCGAAACCTGGCGGGTCTATGCGGTGGAGAACAGGGCGCTCGGCATGCGCGTGCTGGTCGGCGACAACATGCGCGTGCGCGACCGGCTGATCGCCGATGTGATCCGTGGTCTCGCCCTGCCGGCTTTGCTCATTCTGCCGGTTCTTGCGGGGCTGATCTGGCTCAGCCTCAAACGGGGGCTGGCGCCGCTCAGCGCCATGGCGCGGTCGCTGGCGGCGCGGCCCGCCACCGATCTCAGCCCCCTGCCCGACAATGACAGCCCATCCGAGATACGGCCGATGATCCGCGCCCTTAACGGGCTGTTCGCGCGTGTGGCGGCGGCCCGGGCGCACGAACGCGACTTCACCGCCTTCGCCGCCCACGAACTGCGCACGCCGATCGCCGGCCTGAAAACCCAGGCCCAGATCGCCCTGGGGCACGGCGACGCAACCGTGCGCGACAATGCGTTGCGCCAGATCATCACCGGCGTCGACCGGACCTCACGGCTGGTGCGGCAGCTGACCGATCTGACCAATACCGAAAGCGGCGCCTTTGGCCGCGACGGCGGCGAGCTCGACGCCGGCAGGACATTGCAGGCGCTGGCCGACGATATCCGCCAGCATCACCCCAAAGCGGCCGCCATCACCCTGGACCCGGGACTGTCCGGTCTGACGCTGCCGGTGAATGCGACGCTGTTCATGCTGGCGGCGCGAAACCTGCTGGAAAACGCCGTGTTGCATGCGCCGCCGGAACGCCCCGTCGTCTGCTGGCTGCGCCGCGATCCGCATGGAGCCAGCCTCGTCATCGACGACGACGGCCCGGGCATCCCGGCGGACGAATTGCCGAAGGCGCGCGATCGCTTTTTCCGCGGTCGCAACCGCACGATCACCGGCAGTGGCCTTGGCCTCGCCATCGCCGATCTCGCCCTGCGGCGCATGAAGGGCGGGCTGCATCTGGAAAACCGCGCCGGCGGCGGCCTGCGGGCGGAACTGCGGTTTCCGGCGGAGCCACAGCCGCGCCAGCGCGACGCCCCCTGACGTTCCAGCCCTGCAACGGCAGGGTCAGTTACTGGCGGTTTTCGCCGGGAAAGCCGGGGCGCCGATCGCGGTCACCGGCGTGACGGCGGGCTGCGGGGCGCTGATCCCCCTAGGCCTTGGCGTGCGCGGCTGGATGGTGGAGAGCACCACGCCCATGGGGGTGTCGAGCCCATAAATGTCGTCGCGGAACTGGGTCTGGCCATCCGCGCCCTGCCAGCCGGTCAGATAAACCCACGCCACCGGCACGGGCTTGCGCAGCAGGATGTTCTTGCGCTCTCCCCGGGTGATCCCGTCCTCGATGGCCTGCCGGCTCCATTCCGTTCCTTCCAGCAGCCAGGCGGCGAGATCGCGCACGCCCTCGATGCGGGCGCAGCCCGAAGAGTTGAAGCGCACGTCGCTGCGGAACAGCAGCTTCTTTGGCGTATCGTGCATGTAGACCGCATCGCCATTGGGCATGTCGATCTTGAGCTGGCCCAGCGAATTGGTGGGCCCAGGCTCCTGCCGCACGTAAAAATTGGGGTTGACCAGGGTCGCCCAGTCCACGCTCGCCGGATCGATTTCCCGGTTCCCGGCCCCGATCAGCTTCATGTTCGCTTTGGCGAGAAAGTCGGGCTCCTTGCGCATGCGCGGAATGATGTCGGCCTTCACGATCGACATGGGCGCCGTCCAGTACGGGTTCAGGTTCACCGACGTGATATGGGTCTGGAGCACTGGCGAGGGCCGGTCTGGCCGCCCGACAATGGCGAGATGGCGCTGGCGCACCTGACCATCCTCGACCGCTTCAACACTGGCGCCAGGAATGTTCACCACCACATAGCGCCGGGCGAAATCGAAGCCATTGCCCTTCAGGCGCTCCAGCGTGGCGGTGAGCTGGCTGATGCGCGTCTCAACCGGGGTGTTCATGGCCTTCAGCGTCAGGCGCCCAACCGTGCCGAGGGTCGACAAACCATGCCGGCGCTGGAAGCGCTTCACCGCTTCGACCACCGCCGCGTCATAGACATCCCCCGGCAGCGCGGCGGCGGGCAGATCGCCGCTGGCGACGAGACGCTGCTTCAGCGCCGTCACGTCCGGCCCCTGCGACTGCGGCTTCAGCGCCATGACGCTGGCGGGCGCCCTCGGCCAGCCGCCCTGGCTGGCGATCTTTTGGTAGGCCGCCAGCGCCTGGAGCGTGCGCTCATGGGTGTTGGGGCCATAGGCCGGCTCATCGGCCCGCGCCCGCGGCATTGCAACCGTGGCCAATGCGGCGGCGACCGTGGCGAGAATGCAAAGGCGCGCGAACATGAAGCATCCCCGGAACGGCAGAGTGCGGATGCGGCAAATATCGCCCGGCATGGTCAAGGAAGGTTTAATGCG
>Ga0180216_1001034_pt1 | contig 26084 bp, 20 predicted proteins | sample eDN3rd37CBELigMG_FD_128879 | JGI IMG/M metagenome (GOLD analysis project Ga0180216, IMG submission 128879) | Enriched Miracle-Growth compost microbial communities from Emeryville, California, USA - eDNA 3rd pass 37_C BE-Lig MG (version 2)... ... | reverse complement strand
GGCCAGTACTCCTTGGCGTTCACCGGGCCGCGGTTGTCGATCGGTTCGCCCACGAGGTTGAACACCCGGCCCAGCGTGGCTTCGCCGACGGGCACCTTAATCGGTCCGCCGGTATCAATGCACTCCTGGCCGCGGACCAGGCCGTCGGTGCCGCCCAGGGCGACCACCCGCACGCGGCCGCCGCCCAGGTGCTGCTGCACTTCGCCGGTCAGGTTGATTTCGACGCCCTTGTTGTTGCCGCGAACCTTGACGGCGTTGTAGATGGCGGGCAGGCGGTCTTCGGGGAATTCAACGTCGAACGTCGAGCCGATCACCTGCGTGATGTGGCCAACGTTCTGCTGCGTTTGGGTTGCGGTCGCCATCGTTATCCAACCTCAGTGGCTAGTTAGTCGAATATGTTCGGGCAAATGCGTCGTGGTTTAGGATCAAGCTGGCCAAGCCAGCCTCGCTGCTACGACTTGAGCGCTTCCACACCGCCCAGCACGTCGAGCAGTTCGGAGGTAATGCGGCCCTGGCGGGCACGGTTGTATTCCATCGACAGGCTCTTGATCAGGCCGTCAGCGTTTTCCGTGGCGGCTTTCATGGCCACGCGGCGGGCAATCTGCTCGCTCACGGCCGCATCGAGGAAGCATTTGAACAACCGCACCTTGAAGCTGGTGGGCACCACCTCTTCCAGGATGCTTTCCGCCGAGGGCAGGAAGTCGTACTGGAGCGTGCCGTGTGCGGCTCCACCCTCGGCCTTGGCTTCGCCTTCTTCCAGGCCTTCCAGCGAGCCCAGCGGCAGCAGCGTTTCTACCACCGGCACCTGGCGGCTGGCGCTGACGAACTTGGTGTAGGCCACTTCGAGCCGATCCAGTTCGCCGGTGGCGTAGGCATCAAGGTAGCGCGTCGCCAGCTGGTCAATCTCGTCGAACAGCGGCTTGTCCTCAAAGTGCAGGTAGGTGTGCGAGGCGGTGACGCCGCGCTGCTTGAGGCCGGCGATGCCCCGCTTGCCGGAGATTTCCACATCGAGCGAGGGCACTTCGCTGCGCAGCTCCTGGATCCGCTGCCAGGCGGTGCGGATCACGTTGCCGTTGTAGCCGCCGCAGAAACCCCGGTTGCTGGTCAGAACCAGCAAGGTGGCCTTCTTGGTTTCCTCCCGCGGCTCAAGCAGCGGATGGCTGACTTCCAAACCGGCCTGGGCCAGTTGGGCGACCAGGGCCGTGATGCGATCGGTGTAGGCCTTGGCCGCGGCCGCCCGATCCATGGCTTTCTTGAACCGGGCGGTGGCGATGAGCTCCATCGTCCGCGTGATCTTGCGGATGTTGCGGATACTCTTGCGCCGCCGATCGAGTGCTCTGGGATTGACCATGATGGGCCGCGAAACTCAAGAAACGCGAAGCAATAACCAACACGTGCGGTCCGCCGGGCGGACTCAATCTTCCGTAGGGTCCGCTATGCGGACTACATTCCAATCAGGCCTTGGGTAGGGTCCGCGGTGCGGACCAGCTACAGATCAGGCTTTTGGGCAGGCCCGGCTTTACGAGCCGGGCACGCCCTGTACCCTGGACCGATCGCCGCCTTAGCCAGCGGCGCCGGCGGTCGCCGGAGCAGCCGACTTGTGCTTGGACGCCCACTGCTGCTGGAACTCCTGGATGCAGGCTTCCAGCGCCGGGTTGCGATCGGTCGCCTTGTCGATCTCGATGTCCTTGGTCTCGGCGATCTTGTTGCGGACTTCCGACTTCTGCTCCCGCATGAACGCCAGGAATTCCTTTTCCCACTCGCGGACCAACGGCAACGGAACCTTGTCGAGGTGGCCGCGGGTACCGGCGTAGATGCTCAGCACCTGGTCGATCACGTCCATCGGGGAGTACTGCGACTGCTTGAGCAGTTCCACCATGCGGTAACCGCGATCCAGACGCGACTGAGTCGCGGCGTCCAGTTCGGTACCCATCTTGGCGAACGCTTCCAGTTCGCGGAACGCGGCCAACTGCAGACGCAGACCGCCGGCCACCTTCTTCATGGCCTTGATCTGGGCCGCACCACCCACGCGCGACACCGAGATACCCACGTTCATGGCCGGGCGGATACCGGCGAAGAACAGGTCCGGCTGCAGGTAGATCTGGCCGTCGGTGATGGAGATCACGTTGGTCGGAATGTAGGCCGACACTTCGCCTTCGAGCGTTTCGATGATCGGCAGCGAGGTCAGCGAGCCACCGCCCAGCTCATCGCTCAGCTTGGCCGCCCGTTCCAGCAGACGGCTGTGGCAGTAAAACACGTCACCGGGGTACGCCTCGCGGCCAGGCGGGCGACGCATCAGCAGCGAGAGCTGACGGTACGCGGCGGCCTGCTTGGAGAGGTCGTCGTACACGCACAGCGTGTGTTCACCGCGGTAGGTGAAGTACTCGGCCATCGCCGTACCGGCGTAGGGCGCGACGTACTGCAACGGAGCCGGGGCGCTGGCGCCGGCCACGATCACCGTGGTGTAGTCCATGGCGCCGTAGCGGCGGAGCACGTCGATGGTGGCCGCCACGCTGGCGTCCTTCTGGCCCACCGCCACGTAGAAGCACTTCACGCCGGTGTGCTTCTGGTTGAGGATCGCGTCGATGGCGACGGTGCTCTTGCCCGTCTTGCGGTCGCCAATGATGAGCTCGCGCTGACCGCGTCCGATCGGCGTCATGGCGTCGATGGCCTTGATACCGGTCTGCAGCGGCTCGCCCACCGGTTTGCGCTCGGCCACGCCCGGGGCAGGCGTCTCCACCGGCCGACGTTCCGAGGTGACCACGGGGCCCTTGCCATCCAGCGGGTTGCCCAGCGGATCGAGCACGCGGCCGATGACGGCTTCGCCCACCGGCACCGACAGCAGTTGGCCGGTGCTGCGGACTTCTTCGCCTTCGTGAATGGCCAGGTAGTCGCCCAGAATGATCACGCCGACGGCGTTCTCTTCCAGGTTGAAGGCCAGACCGCGGACACCGTTCTGAAACTCGACCATCTCGCCGGCCATCACGCCCGAGAGGCCGTAAACGCGGGCAATGCCGTCGCCGACCTCGAGCACCCGGCCGACTTCGCGGACATCGACCTGCGACTCGTATTTCTCAATCTCAGCCCGCAGTACGGACGAGATCTCTTCGGCGTTCAATTTCATGAGTGCTCCTCTCGATCAAGCGACCGCGCATTTGTTCCAGTTGGGCCGTCACCGAGCCGTCGTATACCGTATCGCCCACTTGTATGATCAGTCCGCCGATCATGTCGGGGTTGACCCGCGTGATCAGAATCGGCTCGGCGCCGGTCTGCTGCCGCAGGGCATTCTTGAGGGCTTCGGCCTGCGAATCCTCGAGCGGGGTCGCGGTGGTGACTTGGACACGAACCCGATTTCGAAGTTTATCCAGTTGCTCGACCGCCGCCAGGTAGATCATCTCCAGGGCGTCCATCCGCCCGTGCTCGGCGACCACTTTCAGGAAATTCAGCAGTAACTGATGTACCTTGCCCCGCAGCATCCGATCGATCAAAGCGATCAGGTCGTCGCGAGGGATCGCTCGCAGAAACGTCCGTGCGTCGCGGGAACTGCCACGGATGGCCTCGACGAAACTGCCGAACTCCTCCATCACTTGTTCCGACGCTCCGACGGGCTCGGTGCTCGACAGCAGCGCCTTGGCATACACCTCGGCCACCTGCTGCTGATCGGTGTCCAGCACCGTGGGCTGCCGGTACTCGTTATCGTGTAAGGAAGGATTCACAGGTTACGTTCCCGTTGCTGTGGAGGTCCGCCGAAACCTGCGCTTAGTTGGCGCTGGGCGAGCGGTTGGCAAACTCGCTGATCGCGTCTTGGATCAACCGCTTGTGGTCCTCGGGCTTGAGCTGCTCGCGGATGATGCGGCCGGCCAGGTTCACGGCCAAGTTCGCACCTTCCTCGGCAATCTGCTTGAGCGCCGCCTGGGTAGCGGTCTCGATCTCGCGCAGCGACCGGTGCCGCTCGGCATCGGCCTCGGCCCGAGCCTTGGCCAGGATTTCGTCGTGCGTGTGCTGGGCGTCGCGGCGGGCTTCGTCCAGGATGGCACGGACTTCGTTGGCGGCGTTCTGCAGCTTCTGCTCGTACGCCTTGAGCAGCTCGGCGGCCTGCTTGTTCTGCCGCTCGGCGGCGGCAATGTTATCGGCAATCCGCTGCTCGCGGCGTTCCAGGGCTTCGACAATCGGCCCCCAGGCCAACCGCCACAGCAGCGCCAGAACGACCAGAAAAACCACGAAGGTCCAGATCGCCAAGTCGGTGCGAATCCAGGTGGGGTCGAGCACGTGCTCGCCAACCCCTTCCTGGGTGAAATGCCCATGACCGTGACCGTGATCCTTGCCGTGGTCGTCGCCGTGCGCGGCATCCTGGTGCGCGGCTTGAGCGCCTTCCTGGGCAGCTTCCTGCTCGGCGGCCAAGGCCGGCATCGCGGCCCAGGCAAGGCCCAGCACCAGGCCCAGCAGCATCACCGGCATCCGCCCCGGGGCGAGCAGCCAGCGGTTTCGACTGTCGTGCTTCATCGGACTGAAGTCTCGTTGGTTTGACGTTTTGCCAACCATGTTCGGCTGCGTCGGCACGCTGCCCGCAGCGCTAGTGATTCGGTCGCGGCTGCTGCAATCGCGGCCGCAACAGGTTGCTGTGTCTGCAAATGCCCGGCAAAGCGTGTCGCGCTCTAACAGGGCATGCGAATCGTGCTTCGGCTCGATCCGTTTTACATCCCGGCGGATGCTTGGGCGGTCAGGCTGCCTCGCGGCGCGGCGGTTGGACAAACCGGCCGCGCCGACGTGGCCTGGCTGCTAGCAAGGGGATGCAAAGCGAACGTGCGGCCGGCCAATGCGCGGCCAGCCTTGCCCTCGACACCCTAGAAGGGGTTCTGGGTCGAGCAGATGTACAACGCGTAGAAGGTGAAACCTTCGATCAGAGCGGCCGCGATGATCATGGCCGTCTGGATGGCACCGGCCACCTCGGGCTGGCGAGCCATGCTCTCCAGGGCGGCCGAGGCCAGCTTGCCGATGCCGTAGGCGGCACCGATCACGGTCAGGGCCACGCCAAAGGCACCCGAGAACTCGATCAACGCGCGGCTACCAGCGGGCGCGGCAGCGGCATCGGCGTCTTGCGCCATGGCGGGCGCGGCAACGACGAACAGGATCGCCAGAAACAGACCCAGAACGCGGCAGAACTTGCTCACTTGCTCCATCTCCTTGCAGTTAGTTTTGGCAAAACTTCTTCGGTGGGCTTTCGCCATCACGTCGCGACCATGCCCGGTCTAGTGATGGTGGATCGCCGCCCCGATGAAGAGTGCCGACAGGAAGGTAAAGATGTACGCCTGAAGAAACGCCACAAACAGTTCCAGCAGCGTAAACGCGGCTGAACCCAGGACGCCAATCACGGCCGTGATGGTGAACTGGAAGTCGACCACGGCCACGGCTTCGGCCGCCGCCACGATCAAGCCCAGGATGCCCAACAGCACCAGGTGCCCGGCCACCATGTTGGCCAACAAACGAATACTCAGAATGGCGTGCTTGATCAGCAGGCCGAAAATCTCAATCGCCCAGATCACCGGCTTGAGGAACCACAGCCACCAGGGCAGGTCCATGCTCGGCACCTGGTTGAGCCAGAAACCAATTGGGCCAAAGTGGGCCATGCCGGCGCCCAGCACCGTGCAGAACGTGATCAAGGCCAGCACGCCTGTCACCGCCCATTCGCCGGTGGGGTTCCCCACCCAGGGCACCAGACCCATCAGGTTGCACAACAGGACGAAGAAGAAGATCGTCCACAGCAGCGGCAGGAAGCGGTCGGCATCGTGGGCGCCGATCGCGGGCCGGGCCACTTGATCGCGGAGGTATTCGAGGAAGGCCTCGAACATGTTGGCCAGCTTGCCCCGCGGGCGTTCGCCGCCCTGGATGTTCTTGGCCAGCCGGACAAACAGCAGCACCATCAGCAGGGCCACCACCAGCTCGACGATCATGAATCGCGAGATGCAGAAGCCGCTGGCAGGCTCGTACAGATTCTTCAGCGTGCCAAAGGGCTGCGGGATGATGATCTTGCCCGACATCTCATGGTTCCACTCTTCCACACTGCGGCCGGGATGGGCCTCGCGCAGAAACGCGGGGATGTCGTCGCGCGTCTTGTAGTGCACAGGCCAGAGAACCTTGGGCACTTCGAAGAAGTAGCTATCGCGAATGTGCAGCAATGGCTTAGCCATGATTCCCAGGCTCCTTCGCCGCATCAGCGTCAGCGACATTGCAGCCCGCGGGTGCTACCTCCGCGGCCGGTACGGCGCGGCCGGTTGTGCGGGCCGCGGCTTGCCTCGCCATCGGCAGAACCAACAGTGTCTCCACCACTAATCCCACGAGGTATAGGATCACCAGGCATTGCGGGGCGCCGGCCTTGGCCAGTTCGCCGCCGGAGGCTTGCAGCACCAGGACTGCGCCCAGCGGCAAACCAACGCGAAACAGCATCCCGCCCAACTGGGCATGGATGAATAAAGCGGTGCCCTTGGCCAGGGTGGCCACGAGCAAAGCCAACGTCCCCGCGAACCACACGATGAACCAGGCCAAACCGGCTGCGTACCAGCCGTCGGCGTGGTTTTGGGCGCGCCAGGCACCAAGAGGCACGGCCGCTACGGCCAGCGCCAGAGCGAGCACCAGGCAGCTCGTGCCGAACCCCCATGGGGTGACCTTCGTAAGGTCGCTGGAGCCACGCACGGTCACGGTCGCTCGTTCTCGTTGGAGGTCGAGGGAGGTTGTTGCTTGGAAGCAGGAGGCTTGGGGCGTGTCATCACCAGCAGATGGATCACCCCCAGCGTCATCCCGACCCCAAATCCGAGCAGACCGAGGAAGGAGTATCCCCATCGGCTATCCAGCCACTGCCCGATGAGCCCTGGTACTACCATTTCGGCCGAAACGACCAGGATGCGGCTTACCCACTCCATTGCCAATGCAATGGGGTGCGGGTCGTGCGGCGCCTGGGGCACGGCGTAGTCTCCTGTCATTAAAAAATCGACAGGATCATGGCGAGCGCGGACGCGTTGCGCCTGGAAAGAAACCGGGGCCTGGCCCTCAGTGCCGGCGAAGTCGTCCTGAGGGGAACGGCTTAGCAGGTGAAAGGGGCGGGCGGGGCCTGCTCGAAAGTGAGGCCGCTCACTTAATTGGCCGCAGCTTACCCAAGCCCGCTAAGCAAAGTCAACCAGCCACCCAGGGGAATTTGTGATTTTTTTCCCAAAGTCGGAACGCCGTCATAAACTCTGCCGGCAAAATGACTTGTGTCACTTGTTTAAACATCAATTGGAGGGGGTGGTCACAGCTAGCAGGCCCTCCTCCGGAGGGTGGTCGAGGGGTGCGCAATGTGGCCCCTGCGCGCAAAACTAGCACCGGCTGCACCTTAAGTGCTCAAGCCAGGGGACGTTCGGGCGGGTTATCCCACGAAATCGTTGCGTTTTGAGGATCGATCGTTTACGATCAAATGCACCGACTTTGGCCGGTGCGCAAGAGCAAAATTCCCGCTGTGGGGGGTTCGCAGCCGGGCAAAAGCGGTTAGAATCGAACGATGTCCGCGGCGCGTATCGCCAGCCGTGGCCCCCAAAGGGCCATGAGCCCGCCGCCCGCGATCACCGCCACCCAAGCGATGGCGGTTTTACCGTAAACCCTGATCTGGTATTGGCCAGCAGCAAATAGACGGTCTTAGGGAACAATGTTATCTGCCGGGTCGGCACCGTTTCTCACCCACCACCGCAGTTACCGACCCCGACCCGGACGGCACGACGCTCGGTGAGCGACACAGCGACAGGTTGACCGGTTCACTGGTTGCCCGCTTACCGACTTGATTCACAGGCATACACACGGCACCCCAGGTTACAAGCCCGCCTAGCGAGCCCGCGGCTGGCCACGATCGGCCGGCTGCCCGGCGGCTCGAGAGCAGCAAACGGTAACGAACAGTTGGCTCAAGTCATCCCGGTTTGGACGGGTTGATTGGGCCAGGAGGATTTTTCCCACCACAGCCCGGCTTGAATGGCTGTCCTGGCATTGTGGCCGCTGCCCTATGGCAGGGAGCGGCGATACCGGGAGCGATCAGCTAGCAAGCTTGGTGCCAGATGCAACCTTTGCCGTTCCGGCGAGTGCAGCCCCCGAAAACCTGCCCGCCTCCCCTGACCTTCTGCTGGCCCAAAAGCTCGGTGGAAGTGGCAGCGGCGCAGTTGAGGAGGTCGCCGGAAGATCCAGACGCTGGCCAGAAGAAACTGACCAGCCGCAAGATGGCTGTAAGCCACGTTCGGGTTTGGCGTTAGGATTCGCTTCGCCCCGGGCAAGTGCAGGCAAAGGACCGCAGGCACCGCAAGAAGGGCTGCCGCCGGGGGAACCCTCTCGCCGGTTCGATGAACGATGATCGGCCGGTTCGATCGCATTAGGTCATGGATGACGTCCTCGTGTATTGCCAGCCCCGGCGATGGCCGCGGGGTGCAATCTGGAGAACTCCATCCGATGACCGCAGAGCAGCTCAAAGGCTATACCCTCAAAGTCCTCGGGCAAATGGCAAAGGAGCAAGGCGTGCCAGGGTGGCATGCCATGCGTAAAGACCAATTGGTCAAAGCGCTGCTCCGGGCATCGGGAAGCAAATCCCGGTCGTCGGCCGCGTCCAGCCGCAACGGCTCCAGCCATAGTTCCGCCGCTCGCACCGCTTCTCGCAATGGTGCCGCCGCCTCTCGCAACGGAGCCGGCCGTTCTTCCACCAGCCGATCCAAGGCCACCAAGAGCAGCGTCAGCCGCTCGGCCAGCACTCGCCGCAGCACCACGACTTCTCCCGCCAATCGGGCTTCGCTACGGAGCAACGCCACCCCGGCTAAAGCCAAGGCCAAGCCCAAGAACCGCACCGTTGTTGTGCGGCGGCTCCAGGAAGTCCGGCAGGCCCAAAACCGCCTCAAAGACATCTCGCACCAGGACGTGCCCAGCAACAAAGACCGCCTGGTGGTGATCGTTCGCGACCCCTACTGGCTGCACGCCACGTGGCAGCTTTCCCGTCGCAATGTCGAGCGGGCCGAGGTCGCCCTGGGCCAGGACTGGCACATGGCTCGCCCCGTGCTGCGGCTGCTCGAAGTGCAGTCGGGCAACAGCGCTGCCGAAACGGTGGTCCGCGATATTGAAATCCACGGCGGCGTGAACAACTGGTATGTGCCGGTCAATGATCCGCCCAAGAGCTACCGGCTCGATATCGGTTACCTGACCGAAGGCGGCCGGATGTTTGTGCTGGCCCGCAGCAACGTGGTCACCACGCCGCGGGCTGGCACGCTGGATACGCTCGATAACAACTGGACCGACGTGGCCGAGAACTACGAAAAGATCTACGCCATGAGCGGCGGCCACTGCACCGAGGGCGCCAGCGAAGAGCTCCAGGAGCTGTTCGAAGAGCGGCTCCGCCGGCCGATGAGCTCGCCCACCTTGGGCCTCGCGGCCAACGGTCACCCCGGCCGCAAGCCGCGCGAGTTCCAGTTTGAGCTGGATGCCGAATTGATCGTGTACGGTTCCACCGTGCCCGGTTCGCGCGTTACGCTCCAGGGTGACCCGGTTGAACTGCGGGCGGATGGCTCGTTCACGGTTCGCTTCCGCCTGCCCAACTGCCGGCAGGTGATCCCCGCCGTGGCCCAAAGTGCCGACGGTTTGGAGCAGCGGACGATCGTGCTGGCCGTCGAACGCAACACCAAGGTCATGGAGCCGCTGCTGCGGGATTCCAACGATCTGTAATCGCGGCCCGAACTTAGCTTTGCCATTCACGTGGGCTGCCGCCAGCGTCTGGTGCGCAGCCCACTTTTATGCGCTGGCAGTGCCCTGCTCTCCGGCAGCGCTTCCCGGTGGCTAGAAGGCGGCAAATTCCGTTGAACGCATCGGCATGTCTTGATACAACTAATGGGTTGTGTGCATGCTTTGTGGTACGGCCGCTGGCGGGGCTTTGTGTCCGCGGAGTCGGTCGGTGCCCCTGCCCTACCTTGATGCGCTTTCGAAGTCCTGCCGGCACAAGCGCGCTCTGCGAATCGTCCTGTTGAAAGGAACCCGCCCATGCTGACGATTGGCGATTACGACCGTCGTCTTGGACGCCGCGACTTTCTGAAGGTTGGCAGCTTGATGCTGGGCGGGTTGTCACTGCCACAACTGCTGTCCGCGCAAGCAGCCGGGCAATCGGCGGCTTCGCTGTTGAAGGACCGGTCGGTCATCTTCCTGTTCATGCATGGCGGGCCACCGCAGACCGAGACCTTCGACCCCAAGATGACCGCGCCCGACGGCATCCGCAGCGTCGTTGGCGAGGTGGCCACCAGTTTGCCGGGCGTGACCTTCGGCAGCAGCTTTCCGCGGCTGGCGGCCATGGCTCATAAGATGTCGGTCGTCCGCTCGTTTACCACCGGCAACGCCAATCACGACATCAAGCCGATCGTCTGCAACGATACGCTCAACGCGAACCTGGGCTGCATGTATTCGCGGGTGGCAGGCATCAACCATCCGATCACCGGCATGCCCACCAACATTGGGCTGTTTTCGCCGGCGGTCGATCCGGACGGCAAGCCGGTGACCAAGGCGTTTGGCGATCTGACCTCCACCGGCACGATCGGCGCGGCGTATGCCCCGTTTGTGCCCGGCGCTGGCGGCAATATGCAGCAGGACATGAAGCTGACAATGCCGCTGAACCGCATCGACGACCGCCGCGGTTTGCTTTCGCGGCTGGATCAGGTGCGGTGGGCGGCCGAATCGTCGGGCTATTTCAATGGGCTGGATCGCATGCGCGAGCAGGCGTTCAGCACCATCTTAGGCGGCGTGGCCGAAGCCTTCGACCTCTCCAAGGAAGATCCGGCAACGATCGCCCGGTACGACACGGCCCCGCTGATCGCCCCCAGCGAAATCAGCCGCACCTGGAACAACTGGAAGAACTACATCGACAACGCTCGTAACCTGGGCAAGCTGCTGCTCTTGGCCCGGCGGCTATGCGAAGCCGGCGCCGGCTTTGTGACGGTGACCACCAGCTTTGTCTGGGACATGCATGCCGATTCGAATAACGCCACCATTCACGAAGGCATGTACTACATGGGCTTGCCGTTCGACTACGCCGTGTCGGCGTTGCTCGAAGACCTGGAAGCCCGCGGCCTTTCGAACAAGATCCTGCTGGTGTGCTGCGGCGAGATCGGCCGCACGCCCAAGGTCAACAAGAAGGGCGGACGCGACCACTGGGGCAATCTGGCTCCGCTGATGGTTGCTGGTGGCGGCCTCCAGATGGGCAAGGTGGTCGGCCAAAGCACCCGCGATGCCGGCGCTCCGCAGACCGATCCGATCACCATTCCCAACCTGATCGCCACCATCATGCACTCGCTGTTCCATGTAAGCGAACTGCGGCTGGCACGCGGCATCCCCAGCGATGTCATGCGGCTGATCACCGGCGGCGAACCGATCAACGAGCTGGTCTAGCTCGCCGCGAGCTGGCGATCCGCGGCCGATCATCTTTCGGCCAGCCACGTTCTTTTGCACGACACTGGGCGCGGCAGCATCGCTACCGCTGCGCGCATGGTTTTAGCTTGAACGGTGCCCCAGAAGCGGCTTAAGCGCTCCTGCCCTGCCCCTGTTTGCGGCCAGAAAGCCTGCTGGCAACGCGAACCGCCCTGGACGGCCAGCCGCCTTTGTGTTACTTCCCGCACCCCCATTGTTCGCTTTCGATGCGAGGTCAGGGCATGTGCGGCCATTGGCCGTCCTGGTCCTCGCATAAGGCTGGTCCTTTCCCCGGGACTCCACCATGCGGAAAGAAACCAAGGTTGGTGTAGCGCTGGTCGCCCTGTTGCTGGGCGTCTTCTGCTTTGTGCTGTACAAGCGCGTTCAGGGACGTAACCGCGAGGCGGCCGAAACCATTGCGCAGCAGGAAGCCGAGACTTCGCTGGAAACCACCCAGGTCACCGCCAAGCCGGTGCTCGATGCGCCGCCGCGCCAAGTGCCCGAGGGCGGCAGCCGGCTCATGGAGCAGGCGTGGCGGCAGCCTACGCGGCCGACGCCGGTGCCGGAGTCGCAGTTTGCCGGCAATGAAGCCCGATTGGCCCAGGCTGAGCCGCGGGCCGCCGTTGATGCGGTCGATCCGTTTGCCGGCCGCGTGAGCCGTTCGGTGGAGCCCATGGCTGAGCCTGTGGCCGCTGATGCCGGTTCTTTGCCCGCCGAAGCCCGGGGCTTCGTCCAAGACCAGGCGGCCTTGGCCCAAGAGATGGCGGCCGCTCAAGAGATGGCCGCCCAAGAGGTTGGCCCCGCCGCCGACGTGGTCGCCAGTCAGGCAGCCCAGGTTGTGGAAGAACGTGCCACCGTGGCGGTGCGTACCAGCCGCGCTCAGGAAGTGGAGGCCGGGATGCCGGCCGGCCAGGCAGAACCGGCCGAGACGTACAACCTGGCTGCCGAGCAGCCGGTGCCGCTCGAGCGGTCGCAATCGATCGATCCGCAGCCCACCTACCGCGAAGCCTATCAGCCGCCCGCCCCCGTCGCACAAGCCGAGCCGGTCGCAGCCGCCCGGCCGTATGAAGAACCTCGCTATGAAGAACCCCGGTACGAGGAGCCTCCGCAAGCCGGGTATGCGGCCCGTTCGTACCAGGAACCGGCCGCCGGCAGTTACCGCGACCAGTACGCGGAGCCGGTAGCGCAAGAGCCCTATGGCCGCGGCGCTGCTGCTGGCCAGGATGTTGATGCGCGGTACGTGGACGCCCAAGCGGAGCGCACGGCCGAGCCCTATCGCGCCGCCGATGAGGAGTTCGCACGCGAACCGGTCCGCGGCAGCTTTGCCCAGGCTCGGTTTGTGGCCCAAGGCCGCCCGGCCGTGGCCGAGGAAGCGGCCAACCCGGCGCCGTACGGCGGCGATCGTTGGCAGCCGGACCGCAATGCGGCGGCGCCGGCCAGCCAGCCTTCGGCGGCCGCGGCAGGCACGCAGCCGTACTACGATTCTCGCGGTGCGGTAAGCCCCCTGCCCTCGCAGCAGGCTCAAGCTGCTCCCCGCGGTCAGTACACCGTGATGCCCAACGACAGCTTCTGGACCATTTCGCGCAAACTGTACGGCGACGGCGGCTTCTTCAAAGCGCTGGCCGAGCACAACCGCCGCAAGTTTCCGGAAACGCGGAACCTGAAGGTGGGCGACGTGATCTCGGCTCCGCCGGCGGAAGAATTGCGCAAGGCCTATCCCGACCTGTGCCCCAAGCTGCGGCAACCGGCTCCGGCGACTGCCCGGACGGTTTCCGGCCAGCAGCGTTTGGCCGCCGGCCGTATCTACGTGGTCGAAGAGGGCGACACCCTGTTCGACATTGCCCGGCATGAACTGGGCACGCCCGCCCGCTGGGTGGAAATCTTCGAGCTGAATGCCGACCGCCTCAGCAACGATTTCGACTACATCAAGCCGGGCACCGAGCTGGTGCTGCCGGCCGATCCGGCCCGGGGCGACGCACGGCAGCGTGAGAATGTCACCCGCCGCCCAGGCAACCCGGCCTCGCGCTAACGCAGGCGACGGTTGACGGCTATCTGGAAGCCTGAAACGCACGCGAAGCACAACCAGAGGTACACGTAGCGTGCTTCAATCGTACCCCGAAACGTCAGTGAGGGTTCTGCCCACCGGCGAGAAGCACATTCGCCGGAGACGAGCAACCATTCCGGAAGCCTGAAGCGCAAGCGAAGGAACACTGAGTACACGCGACGAGCTTGGTGTTAGCCGCGTCGCTTATGCACTGGCGGAGTCAGTGGCACCCTATGCGTGGGACTTGCATCGAGTTAGATCGCTGCCCCCGGCCAAGTTGTCGCGGTTACCTCGCTCCGGCTCGCATCACGAGCGTTTCCAGCTCGCCTTCTTGCACCACTTCGTTGTGCTGGTTGACGACGCGCCGCCGCCAGGTCACATGTCCACGGCGCCGGCCATTCGGGCGTTTGGCGATCACCTCGGTCACCACATGGATGGTGTCGCCAATGTAGATGGGCCGCTCAAACCGCCAATTGAGAATCTGCACGAAGGCGGCCGTATCGACGCAAGGGCTGTAGCTGCCTAGCCCTGCCATGTAAGACAACCCCAGCAGACCGTGAGCGATGCGCCCTTTGTACGGGGTATCGCGGGCGTGCTCCCGATCGACGTGCAGCGGGTTGAAATCGCCCGTCAGGCACGCAAAGTTGACGATGTCCGTCTCCGTGATGGTGCGAGCCGGACTGGTCCACGTATCTCCGACCTCAAGTTCTTCGAACGTCAGTGGCGTGGATCGGGCGTTCGATGTCGTCGAGTGGCTCACGATTGGGGAGTCCATAGGAGTCGTTGCCGCGGTGCTACGAAAGAATCGTTGCTTTCGAGAGCAGGCCGGTCAAGATTGCCGGCCGGGTGCGATGGCTTTCGTACCTTGTCAGGATGCAACCACAGTGTACATGCCATAAACACTTTAGCGATTGACAGATACCCAGAGAAAGATCGGCTCCCCGCCCTCGCGGGGTTTGCGGTTTATATCAATTTTCGTAACTGCGACAGGTGACTGCTATCGCACCACGCTCGCGCCGGTGCTAGCGGCCCTCTCCTGCCTTGCGGTGCTGCCGCGGCTCGCCTTAGGCGCCGAGGCTTTGCAAACTGCCTGCTTTGGCGCAGACTGCCGCCGTTCGCTACAGCACGTCGGTCAAGATGTCGCACCCTTGGGCTGTGCCGCTTCGACCGGCCGCATTCGTTTAAATGCCGCGATACAATGCGAGCCGGACAGGGCTGCGACCAATTGCTGGCTGCCCCAAGGGCCAGCACCGCCTTCCGCCGAGGTTTCTATGGATGGCTCACCTTATACCGTGACCGCTCCCCAAAGCCGATGCCGATTCGGCGTGGCCCGGGCTGATATCACGCCGCCAGCGGACATTTATCAGCGGATGTGGGGCGCCGCCCGGCACGACCAGGCTGAAGGCATCCACCGCCCGCTGACGGCCACGGCGCTGTACCTCGCGCCGCTTGAGCCTTCTGACGGCGATCCGCTGGTGCTGGTCGCCCTGGATCATTGCTTGCTGTATCGCCGCGAAGCCGAGGCCGTTACCGCCCAGGCCGTGGCGGCAGCCGGTGCTGCGCATCCCTCGCTGACGATCAAACCAGGCTCGCTGCAACTGGTGTTCTCACATACGCACGCGGCCGGCTTGATGGCGTGGGACCGTTCGCATCTGCCGGGCGGCGAGCGCATCCGCCCCTACCTGGAGGAAATGGCCACCAAGATCGGCCAGGCGATTGCCGCCGCGGCCCAGGCGGCCGAACCGGCCACGTTGGTGTACGGCAGCGGACGCTGCTCCCTGGCCGCGCATCGCGACCTGTGGGACGAGCGCTCCGGCCAGTTCGTATGCGGCTTCAATCCCCAAGGACCGGCCGATGATACCGTGCTGGTTGCCCGGGCGACGGACGACGATGGCCGGCTGCTGGCCACGCTAGTCAACTACGCCTGTCATCCCACGACGCTGGCCTGGGATAACCGACTCATCAGCCCCGACTTCCCCGGGGCGATGCGCGAAACCGTGGAAGCCGCGCTGGGGGCGCCGTGCGTCTTTCTGCAAGGCGCCTCCGGCGACTTGGGACCACGCGAGGGCTTCGTTGGCGATCTGGAAGTCGCCGACCGCAACGGCCGCATCTTGGGGCATGCCGCGGTGGCTGCGCTAGAGAGCCTGCCGCCTGCTGGCAAGCGGTTCGACTACACCGGCCCGGTGATCTCCGGAGCCACCATTGGCACTTGGGCGTACCGGCCATTGGACGCGGCTTCGCTCGCAGCAGCGGGCGCGTGGCAACTGCGGCAGTGTGAATTGCCGCTGCCCTGTCGCGAAGATTTGCCGACGATTGAAGACGTTCAAGCACAGCGCGAGCAGTTATTCGCTCGCGAGCAAGCAGCCCGCCAGGCTGGCGATCAGGCGGCGGCAGCCGATGCCCGAGCGCTCATCGAACGAACCGACCGCATGATAACCCGGCTCAGCGTGCTCGATGGCCGCCGCGAATTCGCTTATCGCTTCCGCCTGCTCAAGGTGGGCCATGCGTTCTGGCTGGCGGCGCCCGGCGAGCCATATCAGGATTTACAGGTACAGTTGCGGCGGCGGTTTCCAGGCGTGGCGATTGTGGTGATGGGCCTGGCCGGTGCTTGGGGCCCCAGTTATTTACCGCCGCGCGACGTGTACGGCCGGGGCATCTATCAGGAGTCGATCGCCCTCCTGGCTCCCGGCAGTTTGGAACGGCTGATCGAAGCGGCCGGCGACGCCATCGAAACGATGCTCGCCCAGCCATAGTTCACGCTCAGGTTGATCCCTTGGAACAAGCATTTTTGGCCTGGTTGGCCCAGCAGCTTCCATCGTATCCGTCGGCCCCTTGGGGCATTGCCGACGATACGGCCTTGGTGCAGCTTGCCCGGGGCGAAACGCTTGTCACCGCCGATTTAATCAGCGACGAAGTCGACTTCCGATTGCACGAAGCCGACCCGCGGCGGATTGGCCGCAAGGCGTTGGCCGTGAACTTAAGCGACATGGCGGCAATGGCAGCCCGGCCGGTGGCGGCCATTATTTCGCTGTTGCTGCCCAGCGATGCTGCGTTGCGAAAAACCTTTGTTGGCCAGCCGCCTTTTGACACGCTGGAGCTTGCCAAACGACTGTACGAAGGATTGTTGCCGCTGGCCAAGGCACACAACTTGGCGATCGCCGGCGGCGACGTGAACGTGTGGGATCATCCGCTAGCGATCAATGTCACGGTGCTGGGCGAAGCTGGCCCGGCCGGCCACTTGCGCCGCACCGGTGCCAAGCCGGGCGATAGGATCCTTGTCACCGGCGAATTGGGCGGCAGCATCCTGGGGCATCACTTCGATTTTGAGCCGCGGGTGAACGAGGCCTTGGCACTGGCTTCGGCCTTTAAGCTGCATGCCGGCATGGACATCAGCGACGGCTTGGCCTTGGATCTCTCGCGCCTGGCCGCGGCCAGCGGGTGTGGCGCCGTGCTGGACCTGGATGCGATTCCCGTTTCCGATGCCGCGCGCACGTTGGCAGCCACACAGCCGGAGCAAGGGACAGCGCTCGACCACGCGCTGGGCGATGGCGAGGACTTCGAACTGCTTCTGGCGGTGCCTGAGGAAGAAGCCTGGCGAATGCTCGACCAGCAGCCTCTGGCTGGCGTGCCGGTCACGTGCATTGGGCGATTCGTTGAGGAAGCCGGCCTGTGGACGCAGGATACCTCAGGCCTGCGGACGCCGCTGGCGCCGCGGGGCTTCCTTCACGGATAGCGGGCCGCCTTGCTATCAGAAACAAAGCCATGAAAAAGACCAACGCCGGCGTTGGTAAGCATGTGCATAGCCCCCAGCACATACCAGCTTCACTTGGAAACGGCCCGGCACTCCTGCCCAAGTGCCTGGCCACCTGAATTATCGACGGCGACCGATGGGAGCTTGAGAACTTCCCCCATTTGTCGTGGGGAGCAGCTAGCGACCTCTGCCGCCGGTTCCCCCGCTGCCGCAGGTGCTGGCATGAGACGAAGGCGGGCATGCCCTGAATATTCGGTGAAACGGCCTTTGCCCCAGGCTATACTGGCCCCCGTCCCGGGCCATGGCACAGCCTCCGCTGCTGGCATGGCCGAACCTGGCAGGCTACACTGCCGACCACCGGCCCACCGCCGGTCTGGCAACGTTCCTTTTGTTCTCACCAACTTTGAAGAGGAAGCCTCGCGAATGTTGCGTTCGTCGTCCGCGTTGTTGCTGCTTGTCGCGTTGTCGGCGGGCATGGTCTCGAAGGCCGCCGCCGAAGAGGTGAAGGCGGTCGTTCCCAAGGAACCGATTTCGCTGCTGACCAAGAACCTGAAGGACTACTTCTACACCTGGCTGGCCGACGACCGCTACGAAGACCCTCGCGGCGTGTTCACCGTGCAGCCTGACGGCATCGTGCGGATCTCCGGCGACGGCTTCGGCGGCCTGGTCACCAAGGACGAGTACAAGGATTACCACCTGGTGCTCGAATACCGTTGGGGCACGGAAACCTTCCGCAGCCGCAAGGACCGGGCTCGCGACAGCGGACTGCTGCTGCACTGCAAAGGCCCCGATGGCAACTTCGGAGGTTCCAAGGGCAACCCCGGTCCGTGGATGACCTCGATCGAATGCCAGATCATTGAGGGCGGCGTGGGCGACATCCTGGTGCTCCAAGGCAAGGATGAGGATGGCAACACGATCGAAGCGGCCGCCACCTGCGAGGTCTCACGCGACCGCGATGGCGAGACCGTCTTCACGCCCGGCGGCGAGAAGAAGCGTTTCAATCGGGGCCGCATCAACTGGTGGGGCCGCGATCCGGACTGGAAGGACGTGGTTGGCTTCCGTGGCCCGAAGGACCCGGACAGCCCCGGCCAGGAATGGACCACGCTGGAAGTGTTCGCCAAGGGCGATACGCTCGTTTACCGCGTGAACGGCGTGGTGGTGAACCGGGCCACCGAAGTGGTGCCCAAGCAGGGCAAGATCCTGCTCCAGACCGAAGGCGCGGAGATGTTCGTCCGCAAGTACGAGCTGCGTCCGCTGCCCAAGGAATTGCCGTAGTTTACTCGCGGCAGCAAACCTGCCAGGCAACATTGAAAGCAAATCAAGCGGCCGGGTGGCAACGCCCGGCCGCTTGTCATTTGTGAGTGGCCAAGCAGGCTACTCGGTGATTTCGCGGATCACCCGGCAAGGGTTGCCGGCGGCAAACACTCGCGGCGGAACATCGCGCGTGACTACGCTGCCGGCCCCGATCACGGACTCGTCGCCAATCGTGACGCCCGGGCAGATAACCGCTCCGCCGCCGATCCAGACGTCGGCCCCGATTGTGACCGGTTTGCCGAACTCCTGCTGGCGACGCAGGGCCGCGTTCATGGGATGCATGGCCGTGTAGATCTGCACCGCGGGGCCAACCAGCGTCCGCTGCCCGATGGTTACCCGGCACACATCCAGCACCACGCAGTTGAAATTGAAATACACCTGCGGGCCCAGCTCGATGTTGACGCCGTAATCGCAGTAGAACGGCGGTTCGAGCACGACGGTATCGCCGCCTTTGCCCAGCAGGGTCTGCAAGATCTCGCGCCGCCGCTGCCCATCGCGCGCGTGAGTAATATTCAGCTCGTGCAGCAAGTCGCGGGCACGCTCCCGGGCAGACACCAATGGGGCGTCCATCGGGTCGTACAGCTCGCCCGCCAGCATCTTTTGCCATTCAGTCGGCATGGCGATCATTCCATCGCGGCTGGGAGTCGGCGGGCCAGCTTCGCCAAGAGAGCCGCCCTACCCTAGTTTCCAGCGGGCTTGCCGCAACACGGCGTTGGGCGAGTCTTTCAGTTTCTCGTACCAGATGGTGAGCAGCGTCTGGTCGTCCAATTGCACGGTGGACGGGTAGCCAAGATCGCCGGAGTCGCCATCGGCCGAAATGATGATTGGTTCCGACCAGGTGTTGCCCTCGTCGCTGCTGATGCGGACCTGGTTGCCGAACGGGCGGCGGCGATACCCGTAACTCATCAGCAGGCGGCCGTCCTTGAGCCGCAGGAGGTGCGAGGGCAGCCCCCACACGCCAATCGGGTGCGGCTTGCTCCAGGTTTTGCCGCCGTCGAGCGATTCGGTCTGGAGTGTTTCGCGGGCGTTGATCGTGTTGTGGTTGCGGATATGCACAATGATCTTGCCGCTGGCGGTTTCCACCCCGTGCAACTCGTGATAGTTGGCGCGGTCGTCGCCTTCGCGGGTAGGAATCTCGGCCAGCCAGCGCCAGCTTTCGCCGTCGTTGGTCGATTCGCACACGCCGATCCGGCGTTCGCCCCGCCAGAGTTCCTTGCCGGGGTACAGCAGCCGGCCATCGGATAGCTGGATCGGGCCGTGCGGGCTGCTCACCAGGCAATCGTACTTGGCCGACCAGTTCAAGCCGCCGTCGGTGGAGCGGATCATCCAGGTGCCCAGTTCGGCCTGTCGTTGCTCGGGCGGGAGCCGGTCGCGGGCCGCTTGCCAGCTTTTCAGTTGGGCTTCGTTCCAGGCTCCACTTTCGCCGGCGGGAATCTTTTCGGCGCGAGCCAGGGACGGCTCATACGCTAGCGAAGTGAACGTGGTGACCAGCAGCGTTCCGTTGGCCGTTTCCAGCACGCCGGCATCGCGGTCGTCGAGGGCCGAATCCAGCAGCACCCGCGGCCAGGTCCAGGTTTGGCCGCCGTCGTCGGAGGTCATCATCTCCACGCGGCCGAATGGGCAAACGTGAGCCACGCGGCCGCCGGACCATGCAAGCAGCAGTTGCCCATTTTTGCGGCGGGTCACCGTCGGCCAGCCGCAGTACAGGTGCGGCTGCGGGCTGATGACGCGTGTTTCCAGAATCGTTGCCGCCGGCGCATCCGCCCTGAGTTGCCTAGGTGCTACGCCCAGCATAGCCGTGGCTGCCAGTCCCCCGGACAGTTTCAGCATCTCGCGGCGTGTGAAGTGCGGCATGGCAAGTGGCCCTTTCGTGCTTGATGAACCTCAGTGGGGAGGGCAAGTCGCGCTCGGGAAGGCGGGGGCCGCCCACAGATGAGGCGGCAGGGATAGCCGAAGGCTTATCCCGCGACCTGGTGGGGCGACGTTTCGAGGGTACCCCGGCGGCGCGCGCAACTCAACGAACTGGGCCCGTGAAAGCGCCAAGCGTGAACGTTTGCCTGCAAATGCAAAAAAGGCTGCCCGGTGCGAGTGCACCGGGCAGCCGAGCGATTATTCAGGCTGCGGGTTGCAGCTTGATTGGCTTAGTAAGCCAGGCGAGCCGAGGTCGGAACCACACGGCGGGCGTTGTAGCGAGCCGAGGGATCAGCGGTCGGAGCCGGGGGAGCCGGCGGGGCGACGTCGATGGCACCGCCTTCAGCCGGGACCGGAGCGCCGTGGCCACCGTTGCAGCCGCAAGCAGCGGCGGTGGTGCAGCAGGTGGTCTCGCAGCAGCTCTTCTTCTTCTTGCAGCCGCCGAACAGCCGGTCCAGCAGACCCTTGCGCTGTTTCTTGCAGCACTTCTGCTCGCAGCAGGCGGGTTCGCAGCAGGCGCTGCTGGCTACGCAGCAGCTGGGCTCGCAACCCTTGTTGCAGCAGTTGTCGACCACGCAGCAGCTGGGTTCGCAGCCCTTGTTGCAGCAGGCGTTGTCAGCCACGCAGCAGCTGGGCTCGCAGCACGAAGCCTGCTCGCAGCAGCTCTTCTTGCAGCGGTTCCGCTTGAACACGTCCTTCAGGCCGCTGAACAGGTCGCAGCCCTTACGCTGCTTGCAGCACTTCTGCTCGCACGGGTTGGCACAGCAGGCGGGCTCGGCCACGCAGCAGCTGGGTTCGCAACCCTTGTCGCAGCAGGCGTTGTCCGCGACGCAGCAGCTGGGTTCGCAGCAGTTGTTGTCCGCGACGCAGCAGGTGGGCTCGCAGCAGTTACGGTGACCGTGGCCGACACTCATCATGCGGTTGAGCAGCTCGAAGGCCATGCCTTGGCTACACATTCCGATGCTGATAGCCAGCGCTCCAAACATCTTCCATTTCATTGCGCAACGTCTCCTTTCCATGGAACCGGGGTCGGATGCATCCCCAACGAACACCGGCGACGGCCGTGCGGGAATATTCTTCTCGGTCGTCTCGCCTTCAGGGCGAGGCCTCTGGGTGGGCGCAGCGGGTGATCGGCGGGTTTGGGGCTCGTTGGCTGTTACCTGAAACCTCAGTTCTCTAGGTCTACTTGCCAGGCTGCCCGTCGAGCCGCCAAAGCTCGAACCAGATGCGGGCCCCCTAGCGCTTCCCTGCGGTGCTGGGTAGCACGTTCGACAGGTACGGTATCGGCCTCCTGGCTGAAACAGCTTGAACGCCCCAAAGTGTTTTTCTGCGAATGGTTTACGCTTCCTTCTAGGTAAACAATTCCTGACCCGTAGGCTGGTGAAACTTTGCCGATTGTGCCGCCCGCTGCCCGCCCCCCGCCCGTGCTGGCACCGCCCGAATTTCCAAGCATTTGCGCCCCTCCCCGCAAACTCGCTTTTTGCCGCTGCGGTTGACTTCCCCCCCAGCCATGGGTAAAACCCGATCTATCGACCGGTGTTGATGTATGGCCGTCACAACCCCTTAGGAGTGCTCGCCATGTTAGACGTGCTGCTTGGCCGGACCGGACGTAACTGCCAGGGGACCAGTCGCCGAGACTTTTTGCGAGTTGGCGGGCTGGGGATGGCCGGGATGTCGCTGCCTTGGCTGCTCAAGGCGAGGGCTCAGGCCGCTGCCGCCACGCGGCGCGATACGGCCGTGATCTGGCTGTGGCTCAACGGCGGCCCCACCCACATCGAAACGTTCGATCCCAAGATGAACGCCCCGGTCGAGTTCCGCAGCGTGACCGGCGAAGTCAAAACCCAGTTGCCCGGCGTGACGTTGGGCGGCAACTTCGAGCGGCTGGCCACCTGCGCCGACAAGCTAGCGATCGTGCGCTCCTTCGTGGTGCCCACCAGCAGCCACAACCTGGGCTGCTTCTGGGTGAACACCGGTTACTCGGAGCGGGCCGACCGGCCGTCGCTGGGCTCGATCAGCTCGCGGGTTCGCGGCCCCAACCATCCCAAGACCGGCATCCCCACCTACGTCCGCCTGGGCCGTGTTGGCTTTGGCGACGCGGCCAACCGCATGGCTGGCCCGGCCTGGCTGGGCAAGGCCTACGCGCCTTTTGAGCCAGAAGGACCCGCCCGCGAAAACATGCAACTCACCACCGAGGTCCGCCGGCTGGCCGACCGTCGCGACCTGCTCGGCAAGCTCGACCTGATGCGGCGGCAAGTGGATGCCTCGGGCATGATGGAAGGCATCGACGGCTTCAACCAGCAGGCCATCGACCTGATCCTGGGCAATGCGGCCGACGCCTTCGACGTGACGAAGGAATCGCCTCAGACCATCGAACGCTATGGCGAAGGGCTGGGCGAGTCGCTGCTGACCGCACGGCGGCTGTGCGAGGCTGGCTGCGGCTTTGTCACCGTGGGCTTCCAGGGCTGGGACATGCACGGCAGTATCCAGCGCGGCATGAACCGACTGGGCCCTGAAGTCGATCAGGCCGTCTCGGCGTTGATCGAGGACCTCCACGCCCGCGGGCTGGACAAGAAGATTCTATTCGTCGTCACCGGCGAGTTTGGCCGCACGCCGCGAATCAACCAGCGGGCCGGCCGCGACCACTGGGGGCCCTTGAGCACGCTGGCGATGGCTGGCGGCGGGCTGAGCATGGGCCAGGTGATTGGCGAATCGACGTCCAAAGCCGAGACGCCTGCCACCTCGCCGGTCACGCCGCAAGACCTGATGGCGACCGTGTTCCACGTGCTGGGCATCTCGCCCGATGTGCATTTCGAGGACCCGGCTGGCCGCCCGGTCCCGATGCTGGCCGACGGCCGCCCGATTTCTGACTTGGTGTAATACCAGGCAAGATACTCGCGCATACCACCAGCACCGTCCGGATGTTTGCATTCGGACGGTGCTGTTTTTTTGTTGCCCCGCTATCTGCGTGGATGCCTGCCTTGATGCCCCAAAATGCTTGCATCCGGTGAATGGACGCTGCTGCGCCGAGTGCCATTGGCTATGCCGGTGCTAATTGCCGTTCTCAGCCGGGCGATGCCAATTGGTAGAGTGGTTACTTGCGGGACCGCCATTTACACTCGTGAAAGTTCGAGCAGACTGGACGACCACCGCATCCTTCATGCAGTTCGGGTACAATTTTCCTCAATCTGCACGACGGATGCTTGCATCGAATTGGTCCAGTTCTCGGATAGGCTCTTCGTGTTTCGTGGTTCGTGTTTCGGGCGCGTTGCTTCCTTATCAGAGGGCTTCATGTTGCCTCGTTTCGATTTCTTGCGGCGTTTGTTTGCGGCCTTGGTTGTGGGCGTGTTGCTTTCTGGAGCGAACGGAGATCTATTATCGGCCGCCGAGCCGATCGGATCGTTCGACGTTCGCCACGAGCGCGACGTCACCACCGACGTGGAGGTGCTTGGGGTTGCGTCGAGCCGCGGCCCGTACGCGCGTAATATTTGGGACCTGCTATGGTTCGACGGCCGCCTGTTTGTGGCGACCGGCAACAGCAGCAACGTGGGGCCGGACCGGAACGCTGGACCGACGCCAGTTTTCGCGTACCTGCCGGCGGAAAAGCGATTCGTCGAGGAGTATGTTCTTCCTGAAGAGCAGATTGACCGATTTCGCGTTCTCGACGGCCGCCTGTGGATCGCCGGCCATGATCCGCGCCAGGGGTGGGAACTGGGAAACGTTTATTACCGCGACGGCGGCGTTTGGCATAAACGGCGTACGGTTCCCCGTGGTCTCCACACCTACGACTTGGCCATCTTTCAAGGGCAGCTCATCGCGGCCCTCGGGACCGACGGCACTCCTACGGTGGCGACTTCGACCGATGACGGGCAAAGCTGGTCGGTCGTCGCCGAATCGGGAGCAGCGCGGCGGTACGGCTTGTCGACGTTTCAAGGTCGAGTCTTTGCTTGGGGCGCTATGCTCGCGGATCCCAATGCGACGGTGGCGAGTCGAGATACTCGCCGCGCCACGTTCCCGCTGGAGTTCGACGGCGAGAAGTGGGATCTGCGTACCGACTTGAGTGCCGACGCTCTGTTTCCCCACGTCGAAAATCGAAGCGGTCTCTGGAGGATCAGCCGCGCCTGCGTGTTGAAGGACCGCCTGCTCTATATTGCGGGGCCCAGGTGGAACGATCATCACACGTATTCGCTTGCGCTCTTCGCGGCCGATTCGCTGCGGCGTGGCGACGTTCAAACGCGACGCGTCAAGTTGCCGGCTGATACCACGCCTTGGGATGTGGAAGTTCGAGGCGAGGCTGCCTACTTGCTGACGAGCACCCCTGTCGACGACGGAGCCAAGTTCGTCATTCGCGTTTGGAAAAGCGAAGACGGACTCGCCTGGCGATCGTTGATCCGCTTGACCCAACCGACGTTCGCGCGATCGCTCGAAATCGTCGACGGTGACGTCTACCTGGGACTGGGAACCGACGTCGGCCGGGAAAACGCGAAGGGCAATGAGGCCTGGCGAAGCGAAAGCTACACGCCGACGCAATCGGCCGAATCCGGGACCTTGTTGCGAATACGCGGATTCGAGAGTGGCAAGGAACAGCAGCCGTAGGCTGGTTGCTTACGGGCCACCATTATTTAACCGCTCGTGTGCCACTGGCTTTGCCAGTGCGGTTTGAGGTACAAGCGAGGAACTGCGCTGCCTGCGTAATCGGGCAGGTGGCTATGGTTTCGCTGACTGCTTGCACCACGCAATATGCCTGCTGCTCCTAACTCTGATCGAAATGGACTGCTAATCGTTGGCGCCAGTGCGCGTGCGGCGGCCACGTCGGCACATCGGGCTGGTTTCGACGTCGCGGCGTGTGATCTGTTTGCCGATCGCGACCTGGCCGCCTTGGCCATGGCCCTGCCGGTGGATCAGTACCCGCAGGGCGTGCGCCGCTGGTTGAAGGATATGGCGGCTGCAGCCAAGGCGGCGCGCCGTACTCCCCTGCCCTGGCTGTATACCGGGGCGCTGGAGAATCACCCGGAGCTGATCGATGCCATGGCGGCCATGGCGCCGCTGTGGGGCTGCGATGGCCGCGCGGTTCGGGCAGCCCGCGATCCGGCCATCTGGTGCGAGGCGTTTCGCGATGCCGCCATCGCCCCCCTGCCCTGGCTGCCTGGCGATCGACCGTCGCCTGGGCAAGGCTGGTTGTTCAAGCCGGCGGTATCTGGCGGCGGGGCCGGCATCCGGCCTGCGGAGCAGTTAACGGAATCGCCAAAGCCTGGCTTCTGGCAAAAGTTCCAGCCGGGCGAGCCATGCGCGGCGGTGTACGTCGTGGGCCCATCGCACGCGTTGTTCCTGGGGCTCACGCGGCAAGTGATCGGCCAATCGTGGTATGGAGCCAGCGGCTTTCAATACTGCGGTTCGTACGGGCCGTGGCTTGCGCCGCAGAGGCATCCGGCTGGCCTGCGACAACTGCACACGATTGGAGAGGTGCTTCGCCGCTTGGGGATGCGAGGGCTGGTGGGCGTTGATCTGATCGTCACAACCGGTGGCCCCCAGGGTTCGCACCAGTTCTGGCCGGTGGAGATCAACCCTCGTTACACGGCCAGTGTGGAAGTGCTGGAAATCGCCCTCCCTTTTGCCCTGTTCCAG
>Ga0180216_1001033_pt1 | contig 26103 bp, 27 predicted proteins | sample eDN3rd37CBELigMG_FD_128879 | JGI IMG/M metagenome (GOLD analysis project Ga0180216, IMG submission 128879) | Enriched Miracle-Growth compost microbial communities from Emeryville, California, USA - eDNA 3rd pass 37_C BE-Lig MG (version 2)... ... | reverse complement strand
TTAGCAGAAGAGGACGATCGCGGCCACGCATGAGAGCGTGCGAGCGAGCGTGCTGTAGGACGAGGAGCAGCAGCAGCAGCAGCAGCAGCAGCAGCAGCAGCAGCAGCAGCAGCAGCAGAAGCGACGGGAGCAGCAGCTGCTGCGGTGGCGGCATCGGCATCGGGCGACGTGGCACGCGCCCGCAACGGACAGCCCCCCACGGACGCACCGTACGGCCTCACGCGACGCCCCGCAGCCGCTACAAGCGGAGGCGCCCGCAAGGATGACGGCGGCCGCACACGCCGCGGCCAATGCGGCAGCCACCGCGGCCGCGCACGCCCACGCGCACCACACGCACCTCCACCACGCGGCCGACGCGGCTGGCGTCGTCGCGAGCACCTCGTACGCGTTGCGCGGCCGCCAGACCCGCGGATCCGGGGTGTGTGGGACGCTGACGGCGGCCTGTCGGCCCCGCCGCCGACCGTGTGGGGGGCCGCCGGGATCGCACAGGGACGTGTCGCTGATGCCAGCGATCTTGCTGGGCTTCTTCGTCACGGTCACCGTCGCGCTGGTCGTGCAGGCGATCGTGGGGATCCTGCTCTTCCGGTGCCTCAAGCGCGCGACGGATCCCGCGCACCCGGGCCACAAGCTCCTCACCATCCCGCCGGAGGTGTTGGATGAGGTCCGGTGCCCTCGCAGCGATACCCCAGGCAGGGACGTGGTCGGGGGTCTTAATGGACAACGCTTTGTAGCCATCCCGGACGCCCCGTGCGCGGTTCCCAGCGGCCCAAGGAGCGGGCGACGTACCAGCTGGACCAGGCGGTCGAGACCGCGACCTGGCTCAACACGCTCCTGCAACGGCTCGTGAGCGACTTCAAGTCGATGCCAGACGTCCGGGCCATGGTGGTGGACAGCATGAACTCGGAGTTTGAGTCCTTCTGCTACAAGTCGACCGTTGTGGTCCGTCGCCGGTGGCCACAGGTCCGCCAGGGGGCGGGGGAGGAGCTCCTAACGCGTCGCCGACGCGTGCGGGCGCGTCGGAACGGCATTCTTGGCAGACGCACCTGTTTGTGCGGACGTTCGACCCTGGAGACCAGGTGCCCACGATCGAGTCCGTGCAGATCATGCGCTCGGAGGACACGGCCAAGGCGGATTTGGTGCGTGGCGTTGCCCGCCTAGAATGTAGCCGCAGAGCGGCCGCCACGGCGGGACGGCGATCCTGACCGCCGTCAGCTCCTGCGTCGAGCGTCATGCGCCTGCCGGCGGGCGTCGCAGAACCTCGTGTGCACGCTCAAGTACAAGGGCAACATGACCCTTGGCGTCGAGAGCAAGCTGCAGCTGCAGGTCGTGGGCGCGCTCAATGTCAACATCACCATCTCGGTCCAGGAGATTACGGCCAAGGTGCGTGCGCCATCGCGGCGCGCACCGTCTGCTGAACGAGAGGCCCTCACCGCGCTCGTCGGCATCTCCCCGCGTGCGGACGCGCACAGGCGCGCATCCAAATCTTCACCACGGACCGGCCCTACGCTTGCGTCACCCTGCTGGAGCAGCCGACCATCAAGCTAAAGGTGGGCCGCACGACCAGCCGGGTGGGCGCTGTCCTCGCAGCTGACCAAATGCAATCCCAGGCCTTCGCCGTGGGCTCCGCTGCTAGGTCACGTCGTATGTCAACAACAGCAACCAGTCGGTCGTCGAAAAGGCGATCAAGACCTTCCTGCGCAGCAGCATCTCCAAGGCGCTGGTGTACCCGGCGGTGCGCACGTTCCCGCTGGCCGTACGTCCGCACGCCATTCCGGCGGTGGCACCGGCGCGCCACAGGGCTCAGAGCAATCCGGTCGCGGACCGCCTCACGTTTGCCGTGTTTTGTCCGCAGTCGGGCAGCGCTCCGCCGGAGGCCGCGTCCAAGAAGGCGGCCGCCAAGTCGTACAAGGTCATTGGCCGCGTGAGCGTCAAGCTCATCAACGCCAAGAACATCGCGGCCAACGACCGCAACGGTGCGCGGCCGTCGCGTTGCAGTAGATAGAACAGGATATCTCGACTTGCAACGCACTGACAGCCTCCAAGCGTGCGATCAGCGTCGTGATGGGGCATGCTGCGGCAGGCCTCTCGGACCCCTACGTCCGCGTGACGGTGGGCTTGCATAGCCGCAAGACCGCCGTGGTCCACAAGTCGCTGTTTCCGATCTGGAACGAGACGCTGCGCTTGTACGTGTGGCGCTCAGCGCTGGCCCTGGCCTGCGGCGCCGCGCCGCACTCACCCTGGCGCGCCTCGGTCGCCCCGTGGGCGCCTGCTGCGGCCGTTCTAGTGCGGTGACCGACGCGGACAAAGAGGTCGTCCTGCAAGTCTACGACCACGACCGGCTGTCGCGCGGTCCGTGCAGCGCTGCCTGTGGTGGTGCGGCCATGGTCAGCTGTACTAAATGTGCGGCCCATGCGTTTTCCCTTGGCGTTCGCCGCCAGATACGCTGCTGGGTGAGATCCGCCTGCCGTTGGAGGAGGTGCACAACAACAACGACCACGTGCGCCTGACGCAGGAGCTGCAGACGCGGCCGGGCATGTCCCTCACCGCCCGCGGCACGCTCACCTTCGAGGCGACGTTCTCCAAGTCCGTGCCCGGCATGGCGGTGCGTGCCCCCGTCCAACAGCACCGCGCGTGCGCATCTGCACGCACGCGCCGCTGACGCAGTGGCCGCAGGCCGGGTGCTGGAACGATGTGATGCGGTGACAGCTGGAGGACGAGTCGGCCTCGCACGCGGATATTGAGAACTCGGACCGCGTCACCTTCCGGGGCAACCGGCCGCGCCTCGTGCCCCGCCCAACCGACACGTCGTCGTCCACCCTCTCCGACGCCGCCAGCAGCAACAGCACCGTGTCCGCACCCGGCACGCCGCTCTCCATGATCAGCGGGGGCACGCCCACGCGGTTTCTGGGTGTCTTTGGTAGGCTTGCTGGGCGGCTGGTATAACCGGAGTGCCCATCGGCGCCTCACCGTCGGCGCGGTCCGCTAGCAATTTCCTTTACCTCTGGCAGTGTACGAGGGGCGCGACCTGATGCCGGCCGACTCCAACGGTGCGCGCCAGCAAGCGTTGACCAGCTGACAGACTATCGTTGGCTAACCCCGCCTGTTTTATCCTGGAGCCTGATTCCGTGGAGCTGATCGGCAGGCTTGAGCGACCCGTACGTAGTTGTGACGGTCGGCCAAAAGTCAATGCGCACCAAGACGATCCGCGAGTCCCTCTGCCCCACCTGGAACGAGCGCATGCTCTTGTACGCGACGCGCACGCACAACGGGGTCCCTCGCCGGGGCGCGCGCCACTGACGCAGGCGGCCCCCAACCGACGCAGTCAGCGCGGACTCGCCGCGCAGCGTTGTCAAGGACGTCACGGACGAGATCCTGTTCAACGTCTACGATTGGGACATGCTCTCCCGCGGTACGGCCGGCCGGCCGCGGCAGCCGCGGTTTCTCCGAAGGGGGGCTCATTCCACCCCCTCGCCGACAGTTCGCCTGGGTTCTTGGCTGCCACCAGACGACTTCTTGGGCATGGCGACGGTGCCGATCGGCGGCCTCACGCTCAACTCGTTTGTGACGTTCCGGCTCCCGCTGGAGGCGCGCACCGACAGCGACAAGGTGTCGGGCTTCCTTTACGTCGGCATCGCCTACGAGCTGGTCGCGCCGGGCGACGAGGATGCCTACCGCAACTACTTCACCTCGGCGCAGTTCTTGCCGCCGGAGCGCCGGCGGCGCAGCACCGTCGGTGCGTGTGCAACAACACGTGTGACGATGCCGCGCGAAAGGGGAAACTCGCGTGTGCTCACGCAACCGCTGGCGACAGCGCACCGACGGGTGCGCGGGGCCCCCAGTGCTGCCATCCCCGTCGACTACCGGCAGCCTCGGACTCGGACGGCACGACAGCACCGCCTCGCGCGGCAGCACTGCCCCGGTAGCTGACAGCTCCGCCGACCCAACGGAGGACGCCGCAGGTGCGCACCACATCGCTGGCGAGGATGAACGGGAAGCGTCTGGGGCACCTGTTGCTGATTTTCAGCCACAGCAGGATGCCCGACTCGGCGCGGCTGATGTCTAGACCGGCCGGCGAGCTCCCCCAAGCGCGCTCCGTCGGTCGCGGATGAAAAGTTGCCGGCGCCGCTGCGCAGCGCGTCCTCGAACCACTCCATCGCGAGCATCATCTCGCTGTCCGACGCCTCGGTACGGCTTAGGCCACCACCCCGCGCGCGACAGAGAGGGAGAGAGAGAACGAGCACAACGCCCGCATCATGCTCACCAAAAACCACCCCCGCTGTGAGCGCCGAACGTGCGGGACACAGGACGACGGGCGGCCGGCCGATGCGCCGGCTGGCGCGCCGGACGTTCCGCCGATCGTGACCATTGACGTGGCGCAAGACCCCGCGGCGTACGTGTGTCTCCATGGGCGAACTGCCGGGCGGACTGCCACCCCCTGACCAGCGATTTCTGCCCTGCGTTGCATTCCTCCGCTTCGCGCAGGCCCGCCGTTGAGGCAACGGCATCGGCCACGCCGGCGACCGCTACGCCCGGCATGAAGCCGTCCAAGGTGAAGAGACGCCCGCTGGCATGGAGTTTACGCTTTGCGAGCACGCTGTCCTGACATTGCGGTCCTTCCCGCCGTCCGCCGTGTCGGGCGCCGGCGCGCAACGGCAGACGGCACAGAGCTTGCTGTCGCCGCTGTCGCCGGCGGGCGTGCTGGACGATGGCCGGTCCGAGGACACCATCTCGATCGCCGGCAGCATCGACGAGACGCCCAAAGCCGACAAGTCCGAACGCCCGGGCCACACGCCACTCAAGGCACGTGGTGGGTGCCGATGTCATGGCGTGGTGCATCACGCCACTGACGTTGCCTCTGGGTCCCCGCTGCTGCTGTGTCGTCGGCCGGCAGATCCACGAGGTCAACGGCCACAAGTACCTGGCGACGCACTGGAACAGCATCAAGAAGTGCATGGTGTGCAGCGAGCCCATGCTGGGCTTGGGGAAGCAAGGGTACAAGTGCCAAGGTGCGGCTCGCAGCCACGCGGGCGTGCTGTCTGCCGGGCAAGCCGCCGCGGTCGGGCTCACGCCGTTCGTTGCGCACGCCCGCGGTTTTGGTCCGCGGCGCCCATGCAGTGTGCCGCTTCAAGTGCCATAAAAAGTGCCACGACAAATCGCCACAGTGCAACGGTTCTGCGCAAGCGAGCGTGTTGGAGCTGCCGGACTAATTTGCTGCTCAATGTACGATGCCACCCGCGCGTGTTTGGTTGCTACGCTGAGTTCAAGTTCGTGTCTGTACTGTACAACTACATGCCGCTGGAAAACTGTGGCGGTGGGCCAATAAATCTTACTAGGTCACGCCAGCGGGTTCTCGTCCGTCCCAAGCGGGCGAAGCTGGCTGACCGACGAACGAGCCGGACTGCTGTAGTAGTGGTACACGGCCACGACGGACTGCGTGGGCGCCGCGCGGAAGAGCTGGCGACGCCCCGCAACCGCGCGACAATGCCGATGGCCGAACGGACGCCATCAGCAACCGCGGTCAACCGGATCTGTCCACAGCGGGCGCCGGCGCCGTACCGTGTAGAGCTGCGGGATGCACTCCTCCGCCAGATGGCCCAAGCTGTGACCGAACACTTGCGACATGCCCGGCAGCTACGCGAGGACACGACGCCGACCGTGGCCGTCCGTCCGAGCCATTGCACGGTGAGTGTGCTTCACCGAGTGCAGCCGGTGGCCCCAAGGGTGGGGCAAGCCGTACCCAGTGCGGCCGGCGCACGGTGTGCAGGGCGAGCACCACGGCGGACGCGGCGATCTCGGACGGCAAAAAGTTGAGGCACGCGTAGTCGAGCAAGCTCAGGTCCGTCAGGTACTGGAGGGACCGGGACCGCCGCCGCCACGCCCGGCATCGCAGCAGCGTTAGCGCCGCAGATGTCCCGCAGCAAGCGCCGGCTGGGCAATCCGCCGTACGTGGGTCAGGTGGCGCACGACGTCGTTGGCGTCGACAAAGCGGAGGAAGCGCACGGCAAAGGCGTGCGCGGTGGCCGACGCGATGTCGAAGCGCAGGGCGCGCAGCACCTGCGTCTCCATCATGAGGACTTCGCGTGCCGTGAACGCGTTGTCCGTGATGTAGACCAGGCTCTCCACCAGCGGCGGCGAGATCTCCTCGAATTTGCTGGCGGCGGGCGGGCGGCGGGCACGACGTGCGAGGGCGTGCGACCGTGAGCGCTCGGCGACGGCTAACACGAAGACTGGCTTGCTGCACACGTACGCGGCCACCAGCAGGCAGGCCACACCCACGAGTTGCAAGCGGGCGCGCGTGACGTGCATGAGCGAGAGGAAGCGGTCGATGAGCGAGACGGTGATGTACAGCGTTTCGTGCGACAGCTCGAACTCTTGGCGCACGTCCACCAGCCAGTCGATGAGCATGGCGCGCATGCCGACGTTGATCTCCCGCTGGCGCATCATGTAGTTCAGCCGCGGGCGGCGGCGCGTCTACGAGGTGGTCACCGGATCGAGGCAGGCCAGTGCGCGCGTGAGCGATGGGCACGTGCGTTCGAACCGTTCGCTGCCAACGAATCCACGTACCTCCAAGTCACGCAGGTAGTAGAGCACGCGCGACGCGTACTCGCGCACGTCCTCGGGCCTCTCGGAGAGGACCGCGCCCTCCAGGTCGGCCAGCTCGTCCTCCATAAAGTCGTCCGAGTACGGGCCGGGGCTGGTGGCCAGGTCCGGCGACGACGGCGCGCCAACGGACGAGTCCCGCCCGTCTGAGTCGGGCACCACGGCATGCGCCGCGCCTGCCACGCGCCCAAGAGCGAGATCTAACCGTGCGGCGCCGGAAGGTTTAGCTCCCCAAACCGCGTGCAAATCATGGAGCACACATGGATCCGCATACCTGTGCGCAAGGTCGGCACGGTGGGGATGTGCACGGCCACGGCCGACGCCTGCGGCTGCGGCTGCGGCTGCGGCTGTTGCAACTGCTGCTGCGGCTGCGGCTGCGGCTGCGGCTGCTGCCGCTGAGGCTGCTGCGGCGCCACGGCGGGCGGTGGCCGCGCCTGCAGGATCGACGTGACGGCCGCCGTGGCGGTGCGCGCGATGGTGCCCAGCGCACCCAGCGTACTGGCGGGGGCGGCGGCCGGCGCAGCGGCGGGCTTGGGCGGAGCACCGGCGGGCGGCTGTTGGACGTTGGCATGGCTACCACTCGCGTCGCCGAGCGCTTGCCGTTTCCGACCGGGCGGCGGCATGACGTTGTCCGCCGAGTTGGTGCGCCGCTTGCCGGCGGGGCCGGCGCCCGCGCCGTCGTCGGTCAGGGCCGCCTTGGCCGCCAGCGTGTTCTCCTTGTCTTCCTCATTGGTGGCGGCGGCGGCCTGCGCCGCCGCGCGGGTGGTCGCCCTGCGGGTAGCGTCCGCCATGGTGGACGTGTTGCGCCTGGGTACTCGCTATAGGAAGGATGCAAGATGTAGTCTTCTGAGCGTCAGCGATCGCGCTCAAGAACAGCATTAAATACATTGACCTACCGGGTAGAAGGCACAGAGAGACGTGTCTTGGAGCACGTCGTTCTTGCGGCGGCGACGGATCTCGCTCGCGGTTTATGGAAAACTGCGCAGGCGTATAGTATATCTGAAACGCCTTTTTCTTTTCCTTCTGCCGCGCACGCGCACGCCCAACGTCCACCGACGCTGTGCGCGTCAGTCGCGCTGCTCGTAGTACGCCATCCACATGCGCGGCCGCCGCAACAGCGTCGACGGCCTGCTCAGCGCGGACGGCATGCCCGTACCTTGCCTCGATGTCGTTATCACAACGGCCGCTGCCCTCGGTGTGTCTGAGAGTCTCGGCGCTGGTGCACTGCTTCTGTCCCCAGAAAAGCGGTTACAGCATGCAAACCCCGCCCGTCGTACCCCCGTCCCTTTAACGACCCAGCTACGGCGCCGTCCAACGGCTGCTGCGTCGGCCGCGGCGTCGCCTGGATTGGCGCGGTTTCCGGTGTGTTGCAGGCACGTTACGTGCCCCTCCTTTCATACCCACCTCGCGTACGAGTATACCTACCACGCGCCCAGCCGCTTGTAGCTGTCCCAGTCCACCTTTTCCGCCGCGCTGGCGTCCGTTCGGGACCAGCTTCCCTAGGCGCCGCGTGCGGGCGACGGCGCGCGGCGGCGGCGGCGGCGGCGCACAAGAAAAAGCGGCCGTTATTTGAATTTTGGCGCGAAACGAGTCAGAAAATCTGTCAGACAGTGACACGGTGTCAGAGTAGGGCTAGGGGTATGAGGGCGGCCCAGCTCGGGCTAGGGCTCCGTGGGCCCATGCCGCTCTAGCCCGCGCGCCCGCCGACAGACCGCGGCGCGGCGTGTCGGGTCGACATCAACCTGCGTCTATCCCGCTACGGCATAGCATGGTAGTGTATTCAGAGGTGCAGCTTGCAGCTTGCTGAGATTTCGGTACAGTGGGGTGATGACAGGACTATTGTACGACGTACACGGATGCGGCTCGACGGCGCCACGGCTCGACGGCAGCAAAGAATATGAGAGTACAACCCAGACAGATGCAGAGACTAGCGGCGCTCACGCTGGAAGTAGGCCAGCATGATGTACGCAGCGACGCGGAAGGCGACAAAGAAGACGGCGAGGAGGGACAGGTCGCGCGCCAGGTTACCCTCGTCGAAGCCGATCTCGTCGAGCGGGTCCCGCACGTCGTAGTCGCGGTGCTGGAACTCGATGATCATGAGCGACTCGAAGCCGTAGTAGAAGTAGGACGTGAACACGAGCCACTGCAGCGGCTCCGGCAGGTTGTCCGGCGAGACGATGAAGCCGCCCGTGAGCAGCGAGTACACCAGGACGATCATGTACACGGCGACGGCCATGGTCAGCGTCGACACGCTGGCGGCGACAAACTGGCTGAGGGAGAAGCCGACGTTGATGACGAGCGTGACGGTGGCGAGGAAGAGCGCGAAGGAGGTGGCGTCCGGGTAGAGCCCGACCATCCAGTAGCAGACGACGCTGTAGAGCAGGACGATCGTCACGAGGATGGGGAACTCGACGACGAACGTGGCCAGGAAGTAGGCGATCGTGCTGTAGTAGCCGCCGGCGCGCTCGCGGATGAAGAGCGCGCGGTCCTCGATGTACTTGCCGATCGCGGGCAGGCAGAAGAGCGAAAAGACGCACATGACAAAGAGGATGGTGTTGATGCGGTTCTCGATGCCGGCCTCGTCGTCCGGCAAGTCGAAGAAGATGATGCCCACGAGCAGCGCGATCGCCAGCGCCGCGATCGTGCGGACCCACATGACCGCCGGGTCGCGCACCGTGGCCAACCACGTGCGCGACGTCAGCACGGCCAGCTGCCGCCAGGTGGACACGGCGTACGCCGACGGGCTGCCGCCGCTGGCCCCCACGTCGTCGTCGCCCGCGTAGTTCACGGGCTTGTAGCCCGCGCTCCGCGCCGCCGCGCCGGCCAGCAGGCCCTCCGTGAGGGTGCTGCTGGTGGTGAGGCCGGCCAGCGACGCGCTGTGCGCGTCGATCGCGGGCTGCCGCGGCTGCCGCTCGTCCAGCCACGCGAGCGTGGCGGCCGCGAGCTCGGAGCGCCGGTACTCGGCGGGGAAGTCGACCGACCGGAGCGGGCTCGCGCCGGACGCCAGCTTGTCGGCGGACGCGCCGCCGTAGATGTCGCCGTCGGCGGCCTCGTCGTCCTCCTCCTCCTCCTCCTCGTGTCTGCTGTTGTTGGACCCCGTGCCCGCGGTAGCGGCCGTGGCGTCCCGGAGGGCTGCCGAGGCGTCGCGCGCTTCGACGGCGTCCTCCAGCAGGTCCAGCAGGTAGTCGGCCGGGTTGGCGAACTGCGGGCACACAAAGCCGAGCCGGCCAAAGTAGGCGACGGCGTCCTTGGCGGGCCCAAAGTAGACCGTGTGGCCGCGGTCCAGCAGCAGGAGCCTGTCAAACATCGCAAAGACGTTGGAGCGCGGCTGGTGGATGGTGCACACGACCGTGCGGCCGGTGACGCGGCACAGCCGCAGGATGGAGCGCATGACGTTGAGCGCGTTGCGCGCGTCGAGGCCCGACGTCGGCTCATCGAGGAAGAGCAGCGATGGCGACGTCACCAGCTCCGCGCCAATGTTGAGCCGGCGGCGTTCGCCGCCCGAGATGCCGCGGCTGAGCGGCGTGCCCACGCGCGAGTTGGCCACCTTGCGCAGGTTCAAGATCTGCGTTGGCAGCCGGCACAGCGTGCAGGGGGGAGGGGAGACCGCGTGGTTAGCGCCCATCGCAAGAAAAACGCCGATCTCCAGCCGCCGATCTCCAGCCGCCGACGCCGTACCTGCAGGATGCTCTGGACGGTGGCGGCGCCCTCGCGCTCGTGGACGTCCTTGGGCATGCGCAGCGCGTGCGAGTACATGAGCGTCTCGGTCACCGTGAGCATGCCGAGCAGCACGTCGTCCTGCATGACGTAGCCGGACAGGCGGTTGAAGTTGCGCGGCACCGGCCGGCCGTTCACGGTGATCTGGCCCGTCACGACGCCCTCCTTCTGGCGGCCGGCGAGCACGTCCATCAGGGACGACTTGCCGGCGCCGGAGGCGCCCATGATCGCGAGGCAGTGCCCAGACTCCACGTAGCCCGAGATCCCGTGCAGAATCTCGGTTGGCCGGTGCTTCTCAGCCGCGGCGGCCGCAGCGTCGCGCGACTGGAACGCGGCGGCGATGCGCTGCCCGAGCGGGCGCGGCGGCGCCACCGTGTAGACGATGTCGCGAAAGGCCAGCTCCATGGGCTCAGCGCGCTGAAAGCCCGCGGCCGACGACGACGTCGCCGCCGCGCCGAGCGGCGACGACGCCGCCGCGCCCTGCGTCGCCATCGTCGCGCGCGGCGTGGCCCGGTTGCAAGCCGTAGGAGAGCCGCGTTGTATGTCGCGCGGTCTCCCCGTCCAGCGTCCACCCGGCTCCTGCGGTGGCCCTCGTGCCCGCAGCCAACTTGGACAAGGTGGCCCTGTTGGTGCCCGGATTTGCCTTCTTGCTCTTCAACATCGGTTGTTTCCTCGCGGTCTAGTTCCCCTCCCCTCTTCGCGCGCTCTCGGCAAGAGTCTCGCTCTTCTCGCACTTCTCCGCTCTGAAAGCGTCGTGGTGTCCCCGTGTCTTTCCAAACTGCGCCGTCTTCTCGATCTTCCGGCTTTTCTCTTCTCTCTTCCCTCACTTCCCTCCGCTCGAATCTCTTCTCTTGCCGCGTTCCCCTCCCTCGTCGCCGCCTCTTCTCGTGCTCTTCTCGTGCTCCTGCCTGTTCGCCGTGCTCTTCCGGAGCTCTTCTCGTGCTCCTGCCTGTTCGCCGCCTCGTCGCCCCCTCTTCTCGTGCCCTTCTCGTGTTCTTCTCTTCGGTTCTGCCTGTTCACCGCCTCGTCTCGTGCTCCTCTCCGGCGCTTCTTCGCGTGCTCCTGCCTGCTCGCGCTCTTCGCCGCCGCTTCTCGTGCTCTTCTCGTGCTCTTCTCGTGCTCTTCGCCGCCGCTTCTCGTGCTCTTCGCCGCCGCTTCTCGTGCTCTTCTCTTCTTCGTCTCGTGCTCTTCTCTTCTTCGTCTCGCGTCGGTTCGCTGCGTCGTTTTGTCCCCGTGTCTCTGCCAGCGGTCCTTAATTGCATGGCACGTCACCGTCAGCGACGCCCGTTTTTCAGCCGCATTTTACCAGGGCGGTGCTATGACGTCATTCGTCATCGGTGCTGACAGAAGAAACAGAGAACAGAGGACGCAGAAGAGGAGGACCAGGAGGAGGACGAGAAGAGGAGGACGCAGAAGAGGAGGACGCAGAAGAGGGCGAGAAGAGGAGGGCGCGGACGAGGGCGCGGACGCGGACGAGGACACGGACGAGGACACGGACGAGGACCAGGAGGAGGACGCAGAAGAGGAGCTCGGACGAGGACGAGGACGAGGACGCGGACACAGACGAGGACGCGGACGAGAAGGAGGAGAAGAGGAGGACGAGGACGCGGAGGAGGACGAGGATGAAGGATAGAATGGTAAGTGAAACGTGAAGGAGGATAAAGAGCGCGGCGAGGAGAGAAGTGCGAGAGAAGAGGAGTAAAAACGCTGGACAAGAAGAAAACGCGGAAGATGATTAGTGAGAGAGGTGGAAGAGAGGGACGTGGCGCTGGACGAGGCTAAGGAGACCGCAAGGACGACGAGCAGCTGGAGGAGCATTGGGTGAGCCGTGGGTTAGAGGAGAGAAGACCGACGGGATGCGTCAAGCGTTCCATTTCGTGTGAGTACGACGCAGAGGCAATGGTCGCCATCATGAACCTGGAACGGAAGCTCGCGGCGCTCGGGGTGCCGAACCCCGCCAGCGTCAACATCAACAGTACGCCCGCACTGCCGTGCAGCCGCCACACAAGCGACCGCAGCGGACTGACACCTGCTGCTCCTTCGTAAAACGCTGGCCGATGCAGACGACCTGGACTTGACCGCCCTGGTGCTCTGGCTGGACGACAAGGTCTTCCATCAGCTCGCGCCGGAGAAGCGCACCGAGCTCGTGGCCGAAGCCACGGCCTCGCCCCGCAACGGGCGATGGGACGTCCATAACACGGTACTGTGCCCCGCCTTGGCGCGCGTTCGGAGCGCGTCCCATGCTCCTCATGCTTCTGCGCTTCACCACGGACGACGTTGGCGTGCTCCGCAGTACGCCGCGGCGTTGGGCCAGCCGCACCGGCTGCCGGACGACCGCGCCGCCTGGACCGCGTGGCTGCTGGGCTATGCCTTGGCTGCCACGTGCGCCGTCGGGGAAGCCGAAGCGCCGCCAGCGGCAGAGCCCGACGCGGTGTCCCCCGCCGGTACGGCGCGAGCCGTGCCAGTCTGGCGGAGGCATTTCACCATCGACCTTGACATTGTACGGCCACACCGCCCTCGCTCTTGCCGGGCCCGCAGCCATCGAGCACCTAAAGGCGATCTTTGCTCGGCTGGACATTTCGCAAGTGAACGGCGTGGACGCCGCCGTCGACGTGCGCATATCTGCCTCTGGGGCAGCTTTTGTGCAATCGGCTGCTAAGCGCTGCTGGCCTGGTTGCTTATTGCGCGACGCCGCACAGGCCCTGTGGCAGCTGGTGGAGTACGGCGGCGTGAACCACTTTGGCCTGCTCCGGGCGCAGCTGCGCGCCGCCAGCGAGGTGGGTCCCTGGGGCGGTGGCGTTGGTGGCGCGCCCGCGCCGCTGTATTCACGTTCCGCCCTTCCAGGCGCAGTGCGGTGCGCCCGGAACAGACCGCGATGAGCACGGATGTGGCGCCCAGCGTGGACATGCCGCTGGGCTTTAGCACCAACGACGACGTGGTGAACCAGCTCGCGCTGATCCTACGGCTCCTCTACGTGGCCGACCTCCGGGCCCTGCAGACGCAGGCGAACGAGATCATCGCCTCGTGCCAGGCGCTCGCGCGCTCCGCGCTCGATGATCCGCGCGCCAACGTTCAGCTCGGCCGCGGGCGGCACGGCCGGTAGACCTACGTACGGGATGTACAGCTTACTCTAGAGGGTGCTTTAATGCCCAAAATGAAATGTGCGCTTTGTACATTTGTCTTGAGCCCGCCCATGGCACGGTGGGCATTAGAGTTCGTCCTTGGCCTCGGGAGCGGCATCCGCGCTCTGGTCGCTCTCGGCGTGTTCGTCGGCCGGGGCGCCCTCCGCCGACTCCGTCGCGGGCTCCTCGCCCTCTGCGCCGGCCGCGGTGGCGTCGTCGGCGTTCGCATTCTCGGCACCGCCCTCCGTGCCCTGGTCGGTGTTGCTCTTGGCGTTCTCGTCGGCGGCCTTGTCCTCCTCGCTGGCCTTGCCCTCGGTGGCCTTGTCCTCGGAGGCCTTGTCCTTCGGGGCCGCCGTCTCAGCCTTCTTGGCGGGCTTGGGCTTGGGCTTCTTCAGCAGCGCCAAGATCTCCTTCTCCAGCTGGCGGGCGCGGCGCTCGAGCTCGCGCACGGTGATGGCGGCCTCTTCGTGCGCGGCCTTGCCTTCCTGCGCCGCCACGCCGGCCGTCAGCCACTCCTCGGTGGCGTTGACGGACTCGGTGAACTGCGCGGCACGCCCAACCAGAAGGCAAACCTTGCACTCACGCTCAGCACCCGGTGTCTCTGCCCAGACCACAGGAGGAAGCACAGCGCGTACTTTTGTGACGTCCTCGGTGGTGTACCACGGGTTGGGGTCGTCGTCCTTGACCAGCTTGGTGACGTTCTGCGCCGCCTTACGGGCGAGCGCAATCAGGCGGCGCACCTCGTCCACCGCCTCCGGCCGGCGGCGCTCCTCTTCCTTCCGCACCTCCACACGGTCCAGCAGATCCTGGTAGAGCGTGGATTTCACGCCGTCCGCAGCGAAAAAGGAGCGGCGTTAATCATGTCCGCCCGCTGTGCCCTGTTAGCGGTGGGGCGCTCCGCACCTTGATGGGCTCGGCCTTTTCCTTGTACTCGTGCGTCTCGGCGCTGTCGCCGACCTCATCGAACCACGCGTGAGCCGTCTCAACGTCGGTGTTCAGACTGCAGTGCGTCATGACCGTAGTGAAAAAAGTGTATCGCATGAGAAACGAGGCTCTGCCCACGGCCTCAATCTGGCGCAGCAGCGCACCTGGTCAGCTCGTCGGCCGATGCGAAGGTGGCGGCGCCGGACGACTCCAGGAATGCCTTGGCCTTGTAGATAAGCGCCTCGAGGCCGTTGTACGCCTCGCTGTGCTCAGTCTTGAGGCGCTCGATTGTGTCCATCTCGGCCTTGCGCGCCCGCACGGCCTCCTTCTGCGCCTCCGTCACGCCGGCAAAGCCCACTGGCACCCACGTCGTCTGCAACTTGACGCGCTTCGTCACGATGCGCGTGGTCGTCTCCGTCTCCTCGGCCGTCGTCGCCGCGTCGCCGCCCTCGGTGGAGGCCGCCGGCTTGGCGTCCTCGGCGCTGGCCTCCCTGGCCGGCTTGGAGTCGCCGCCGCCCTGGCTGCCGGCGTTCTCGCCGGCGTCGGTGTCGGCGTGGGCCTGGTCGCCGTCCTGGTTGTCCTGCGGGTCCTGCTTGGACTCGTCGCCCTCCTTCTTCTCGTCCTTGCTCTTGCCCATACCGAGGTAGTCGTAGATGTTGTCTGCAGGTCCGACAGACTAGACAATGTCAGCCCACGGTCGCTTAGCCGGACCCGGGCCACGACGGTCCGGCCAGCGCGGCACGCAGCGCGTACCCATCAGGCTGGGCTTCTTCTTGGGCGCCTCCTGCGTCTCCTCAATCTCAAAGATGGCCTCGGCCTTTTGCACCCGCACCAAGCCGCTCGTGTCCAGCTGCAGCACCACCGAGACCTACCCAAAAACGCGCGGCGCTCGCTGACCGAGGCTTGCAACCGTCACGTCAGTCGGCAAGCTCGCCACGGTGCGGCAACGTTCGAGCCTTCGCCGCCGCCGCACCTTGGTTGGCTTGGTCGTCCGCTTGATGTAGTAGGCCACCTGCTCCGAGTCGAAGCCGTCGACGTGCACCGTGGCGATGTGGCGCTGCGACGGCTGGAGGCTCGCGGGCGCGCCCTCGGCCGCGTACACCACGTCAAAGCTGAACGGCGCGTCGCGCAGGAAGGAGACCTGCTTGCGCTTGTTGAGCGGCGAGAACGCCGGGAAGAGCACGCGCTCGGTGATCGCGTCCTCGGCGGCGGCGACGGCGCCCGCGCCGGTCTCGTCCTCGGCGGCGGCCTCGGTGGCGGTCTGCTCGCCCTCGTCGTCGCCGTCGGCGGGCTTCTCCAAGGACTCTTGCGCAGACGGCGCCGCGGGGCCCTGGAACCGGACGTTGATCTGGTACGGCTGGACGTCGACCAGCTTGACCTCCTTGACCTTGAACTGCCGCGACAGCTCCGCCGCCTTGAACGCGGCGCCTGGTGAACATGAACCGAAAAAAATGTTTGGCAGGGTTGGCGGAAAGCGTCAGTGGGGGGGTTCAACAGTGCTGCAACCTTTGATGCGCTCCCCACGCACCAAGTGCAGCAGCCTCGTCGGCGTTAATGTTCTGCGCCAGGTCACTGAGTCGGCCCGTTGCTCGCGACCAAAAACCTACGGCCGCGCCCCACGTCAGACGTGCGCCAGCAGCCAAGACGCTCGGGGCTGCGCGGTTGGTCCGTACCGGCCCAGGGTCTCCTTGAGTACTGCCTGCACGCGCGGAATGCGCAAGCCGCCGCCCATCAGGACCACGGCCGCAACGTCGTCCTGTGCGGCCGCCATGCCAGGCGAGCTAGAATCGTGGTGCCCGTCAATGTATCTGCAGTAGCGTCCTACCTCCCACCCCGTGCTGCCTCCAGGTCGAACCAGGGGGATGCCAGAGAGCTCGGCCACCTGGCGAAGTGGGCCTGGCACACGCTCAAACAGGTCCGCGCACAGCTCCTCGAACTCTTGGCGCGTAACCCGCACGTTCAGGTCCACGTCGTCCAGCAGTTGCTCCACCTAGCTCAAACGACGCCGCGGCACAAACGTTACTCGAACGCATTAGCCGCGCACATAGCATCAGCGACAGCCGCGAGGACGCCTTGCACGCACGCGGCCGTAGGACTCCTGGTTGGCGGAGAGGATCTGCTTCACGCGCGTGGCCTCCTTCAGCAGCTTGGCCATCGCGCGCTCGCTCTTGAACACGTCCGAGGTCACGCCCTTCTGCTTCGAGAAGAGCGCCGCCAGGTGCTGGCGCAGGCGCAGATCAAAGTAGTGCCCACCAAGTTTGCGGTCGTAGGCGACCGCTGGGCGTTCCCCGCCGACGGCAAGGGCGGCGAGGAGGCCGGCCCGCGCGTGAGCGCCCCAAGGATCGTGCGCCCTCCACGAAGGGCACTGCGTGGCGCAAGCCGACGTACCGCGCACTTCGTACTGGGCGACGCTTGTCTTGGTCTTGCCCTTGCCCTTTTCGACGGTCGAGTACGACACCAGCGAGGCCTGGGAGCCAGCCCACCCGTTCACCGGCTAGCATGCTCAGCCAACCTCTCGAGAATCCCCGCCACGCGGTGGAGGCGCGCCTACCTTGGTGCTGCCAGCGCCCATGTCGTAAAAGATGTAATGCTCCGTGTTGTTGAACTTGCGCGTGATGCCAAAGTGCAGCGCCACGGCCGTGTCGACGTTGAGGAGGTCCAGCACGTTCAGGCCGGCCAGCTGTGCGGCGTCCAAGATGGCCTGGCGCTCAAACTGGTTGAAGAAGGGTGGCACGGTGATCACCACGTCGACGATGCGCACGCCGGCGGCCTCCTCGGCCTGCTGCCGCGCGTGGTTGAGGAGCATGCTGACCAGTTCCTGCATGCGTACGTCCGCCCGGACCGATCGCCGGAGGGCGATCAGCAGCTGCTGCTGACCGGGCGCGCGGGGGGATGGGGGTCGAGGGCCGCTCCGCCGGGGCGCCTACCTCCACCAGCCACTGCTGGTCGCCGTCGCCGCGGAAGGCCACAGCGCCGCGCTCGTCGGCCTCGATCACGTTGGGCAGGCGGCTGTTGTAGTCGGCCACCACGGTGTCGTTCGCGTAGTGGCCCAGCAGATCCAGCAGACGTGAGTACGTGTCACGCGGGAAGCGGGTGAACTGGCGCCCCGCGCCCGCCAAGACGGAGCGCAAGCGACCGCGGTGAGGTGTGCGGCAGCCACCGCGTCCCCGCCGGGGAGCGGCGCACGGCGTACCAGGTTGAGGGCGTCGTCGCCAAAGAACCGCTCGTTCTTGCGGATGGACACGGCGGTGGCGGTCTTGCGCTTGGACTCGCGGTTCAGCACGATTTCCATAGGCACGCCCGGCTTGACCAGCGCGACCTTCATCCATTCGGTGCCCAGGTCAATGGCCGCGACGGCCGCGTCGGCCCGCGGCAGGCAGGCCAGTGCCAGCAGCAGGGCCGCCGCGGCCGCCAGGAGCCAGTGCAGCCGCGCCATCGTGCCGGCACCGTCTCAGCGCGTCTGCGCGGCGGCCACGCCCAGCAGCAAGGCCGCCGCTACAGCTGTTCAGCCTGCCGTAGTACCGTACGACGCCAGACGCCACGGGCTGGGGTGACCGCACCTTGGCTAAAGTCTGGCAATGCCCGCGGCGTCGCTGGGCAGCAGCCAAGCCGTCCACACACGCGCGGGCGTCCGCAGCAGGCCGGCGGGCGGTCGTCGGCCTCGTGTTCTTGCGCAGGTGCGCACCGGTGGGGCTGCGTCGAGTGCCTCGCGGGACGCTGGGCGCCGTGGCGGCGTGTGGACGTGGCAGGTGTCGCGCGGCGGTTTCGGGGCCGCTCGTCGCCGAATCCGCGCAGCCGTCGCCGCTGCCCCCGAAACGTCCTGTCCGTCGGTATCCTCGGCGGCTTCACCAGCGTGGTCGGCGGCCCCGCCAGGTGCTCCGCGTCCGGCAGCAGCGCGGGTCCCAGGCAAGGGTCCGAGGCCTCCGGCGTCCACACCACGTCGTCGTCCTCCTCTGCTCCTCTCAGGCTTCGTTCTGACGTGGCGCACGCTGATTGGCCGGCGGATGAAGTGACGTCATTCGTCCAGTTAGATGATGTCATAGAGGCCGCGACGGTCCGGGGCCGCCCGCGCGCGACCGCACACATGCATGTCGCCGCCAGACCTGGACTCGTCAGACTCCTGCGTCACCGCCGGCCACGTTGCTGGAAGCAGCAGCTGGCTGGCGGTCGATGCGGCGGCCTGCTGCGGCTGATGGTGCCTGTAGGTAGCGTCCGACTAGCGTGGATGATTTTTCGCTTGGCGACGCGGACGATGACTGGACGCAAAGGTGCGGGGACGGTGGATGCTGCTGGATGCGGCCTGCATGGTGGGCGCGGCGAGGGTTGCAGCCGAGCGCTGGGCGGCAGGCCGATTCCAGCTGCGGCAGCGGCATGTCGCGTGTCGATCAACAGGAAGCGCTATCTGGAACGATGTGGGCACTGCGTCAAGCCCCGTCGCGCGTCGAATGCGTCGAAATTCGGCGCCGCATCCGACGTCGACTTGACGTCAGCTGCATATGTATGGACCGGCCTGGACGGGGACGGGGCTGAGGACGGCGCGGCTCAGACACACGTACGTCGCCGACGAAAACAAAGCCTAAGCGACCCTCCTTGGAGGCGTGCTAGCCCGCCGCCACCCGTCCCAAGAGACAACATGCCGTTCACCAACCGAACATTCGTCAAGACCTGGTGCGACATGCACGCCAGCTGCCCAGCCGTTTCAGTCTTCAACGGCGCTAACACGCGCGGGTGGGGTTGGGCGGACCACGACCTCAGGTACGAGCCGGCGGCGGTGCCGCTGTACGCTGCCCTCGCCGGCGTCTTCTCCTTCGCCGGCTGGACCATTTACCGCCAGCTTGCCAGCAACGAGGTCGTGCTGCGCCACCACTCGAACCCGTTCCCGTGGCAGAAGGTGGACCCGAACGCGGTGCCGCCGGCCAAGCGCGCCGTCCACGACACCATGATTGCCAATGTCAAGGCGAGCGGGGTCAACAAGCCCGTCGGCGAGGAGCCCCTCACGGGCGCCAGCAAGGAGGTGCCTAAGCATTGGTGACCGTAGATATGCAGAGAGAGTTAGAGACGAGACAAACCGCGTCTATCCGACAGCTGTACAGGCATCTATGAAACAGTGAGAGAAAATGCTCAGTGCGCGCCGCCCGCAGTGCTGGCGTGGTAGGCCGATGCGCTGGCGCTGTCCATGTACAGCGTCGGTTCATACTGCCGCGGCGAACGCGAAGCATGCGACCCCGAACGTACCGTCAGTCGATCGCGTCCTTTGCGGTTAGCCGATCCACGCCCGGCCACAACGCGCACCCGCTTCGACGGCGACGCCCGCTGCGGCAGCGCCGTGAGCCCCGCAGACGGCCGAGCGGCCGTCGTCGTCGGCACAGGCGCCGCGCCAACCGCTGGGGGACCAGCGGGTGGGGGCAGGCTCGACTCGCGTTCGCGGGCCGGCTCGCGCGCCGCGGCGGCGACCCAACCGCTGTTGCCAAAGAACGCCGACGGGCGCGGCAGCGCACTGCTGCCCGTGCCCGCGGCGGCATCACGCAGGCCCGAGCCTCCCAGCGCGTCGCCGTGCGACATACGGCGATTCCAGTCCTGGCCACCCGCAGATCCGTTGCGTTGCGCGTCCACGCATGAGCACGGGCGCGCCCAGACGCGGGCATCTTCGGCCCTGGGGCGCACCTCGTCCGCCGGGCCGCCCGACGCCGCCAGCGGCGGGAGCATGCTGGCGCGGAGGGAGGAGCGGTACACCTTGCGCTTCAGCGCGCGGTACTTGCTGGCCAGCAGCTCGTTCTTCTCCTCGCTGAGGCGCAGCGCCATCAGCAGCGCCTCCGACTCGTCCATCGTCGTGCGCGTGGACCGGAGCGCGGCGCTGTCGTTGGCCCGCGACCCCGCCGTAGCGCCGGCGCCCAGCGTCGCCGAGCTCTCCGACGCCGATGGCCCCCCGGCCGTGGGGCGCGGGCGCGGCCCGGCGCGGCCGCTGCGCTCGACCACGCCGGGCCGCGCGCCGCCGCGCCGGTTGCCGCGGTCCGTCCCGCCAAACCCGCTGTCGCGGTCCTCGCGGTCGCCGGCCGCAGCTGGGCCAGCGTGGGAAGCGGCAGCGGCGGTTGGCTGGGCAAGCGAGGCCGGCGGCGCGCGAAACTCGCGCGGCCGCCGCGGGGCCGCGCCATCGGGAAACTCGAGGAGGTCCGAGGCCGTTTCAATGTCGGACGGCTCCGCCGCCTGGCTGCGCCATCGCCCGCCGTCCGCGCTGGGCCGGCCCGCGGGCGCCCGCGGCGCCGCAGCGGGCCCCGCCACGCTGGCCCGACTGGGCCGCTCGGCGAGGGAGCTGGTGGGCCGGTGCGATGCCGAGAACAACGTGGCGTCGCTGGCGGGTGGCCGGCGGTGGGACGACGACGGGCGGCCGGAGGGCGCTGCCTCCGCGCGGATCGGCCGCCGCGCGGCCGCCGCCGCTGACACCGCCGGCTCGGGCGCCAGGGCGCTCGCGGAGAGCTCGTCGTCGCCCGCGTGGGCGGCGGCGGCGGCGTCGACGGCCGCCGGGGTGTGCCCCGCGGTGCCGCTGTCGCGGCGGTGCGACGCCGCCGCCGCCGCGGGCGCTGCGGGTGGCTCCGGGGCGCGGGCCGGTTGCGCCGGTGCGGTCGCCGCGGCGGCCAGCGCCTCGCGCAGCGCCGCTTCCAGCTCGGCAATGCGGCGGTCCTTTTCGTGGATGAGTGGGTGGTCCAGCGACGTTGGCGTCGTCCCGGCTGTAGCTGCGCGGGCGTGCGCCTCCGCGAGCTGTGCCCGCAGCTGGAGTGCCAATGTGCCAACGCGCGTAGGGCTGCTGACGCTGACGCGTAAGCCCGACGCGAAGCGCGACGTCGTGCGGAGCGCCGCACTGTCGGCCTACCTCGGCCACCTCGCGGGCGTGCTGGCTGCGCAGTAACTCTTCGCGCTCGGCCGTCTCCTTGAGCAGCTGTTGGGTCGTGCGGACGTGGTCGCGCTGCAAGTCCGCCATGGCGCGCTGCACGGCGGCCCACACCGTGACGGCACTGTTCGCCCGTGTCGTTAGAGCTTGCTGCTGGAGCTCGCGCGCGTGTGGCCCGAGGCCCCGACCTGGTGCCGCTGGCTGAGGTCGGTCAACGCCGCTAGGAGATCGCGCACTTGCGCTTGCAGCGCCTCCACGTCGCTCCGCTGCGTCTCCACGACGGCCGCCCTGAATGGGAGGGCGCGCCCTGCCTTGTCGGCAGAGCTGCCTCGCGTCAGCCAACGCCCGCAGCGACCCGGCACCAGGCCGTGCCTCCACAGACCGAGTCTCGGGCAGCTTCGGTGCCGCGGCGGCGCCGTCCGTCCCATTGGGCACAGCCGCGCGCGGCCGCGACGCCGCGCCGCGCGAGGGCGGCAGCGGGATCGGCTCCATGTCGTCCCAGTCGTTGGCGGACGCCGCGCTACAGACCGTCGGACGCGTTTCACGGGGAACGTGTCAAGGTTTCATGCTATCACTTGCGTGCGGCGGTAGCCACCGGTGCCTTACCTGGCCGTCTCAACGGCGATCCGTTCCCAGTCCACGGCGGTGGTCATGGCGTCGTTGCTCTTCTGGCGGTTACCGCCGCCGTCGCTGCTGTTGTCCCCCCAGCGGCGCGAACCCGCCCCACTCTGTGTGCCGCACCCGCTCCAGCACGGCGCCAGCGACTCGTCAGTTGGGCCGATCTCGGTTGCAAAGCATGCGTCGTAGCTGCTGCCAGTCCGCGCCCATCATGCGGCTCCCGATGTCGAGCCTGGCATAAAGCGGTGTCGAACAACCGGCCGACCGACCTGCCACGGCAATAGCCTGCCAGGGGCTCCAAGCCGCTTCAAGGTGCCCACCGGACCGGGCCGGTGGCGCGCCCTGTCGCCGTCCTCCACTGCCGCCGTTCCAGCCACCACAACCGTTTAGACGCTGCACGCCGTGCCACCGGGCATCCTCCCCTTCTCCTCCGCGACTATTCCTCCGCGCAGCGCCGCTGGAAGCCGCCTTCCAGCCGGTGCCGCTGGGCCGCCGCCGTGCCGCCCTGCCGCCCGTCGCCGACGCACCACCGCCGCCCGATGACGTCATAGGCATCCCACGTGACTTGTGCACGTGATGCTGTGCTGTCAGAGAGCAGTGTCAGAGCGGGTGCCCCTCCAGCTCAGTGTTCAGTCTCTGCTTCTGCACCGCCCGCTGGATCCGCCACGGCCTTCGCGCCCGGCGAACGTGTGGTACGTCCGCGCCGCGAGCACACCGCAGCGGCGGCGGCGGCGGCGGCAGCAGGGGGCCGGCGCGTCCGAGGGCATGCTGGAGCACGGGGGAGCTGAGCACGCGCGCGACGATGGGACGATGGCGATGTCGGCGGCGCGCGATGGAGGATGGGGATGGACGGCCGCTGCGGCCGGCCCAGCCCGCTTCGTACCCGAGCCATCGTGCGGCGGCTGGTGGCCATCGGCCGACGATCGGCGCAGTGCGAGGAGCCGACACGGCTCCTCGGCCGTGGTGCGAACCGCTAGCGCTGGATGGACGCGCGTATGGACGCTGGCCGGGCGACGGCGATGCGATGGCGGCGGCGGTCTGCGCGGCCATGGCCATGCGTCAGCGCCATGCGGCAAAGGGCCCACGGCCGGCGGGCAGGAACGCGAGGCAGGCTGAGCAGAGTGCTGGCATGCGGGAAAGGGCCAGTCTGGTCTTGCTGGTGCACGGCGTTTCGGAGCGACCGATGCCCTCTGCTAGAGCCAAGGATCACTTCCCCTGGACGAAGGCTGACCAACTCCTGTCTCCCCTCTTGCTCTGTCTGCGCGCGGCGTGCGGCACAGCGGCCACCATGCAGATCTTCGTGAAGACCCTCACGGGTAAGACCATTACCCTTGACGTCGAGTCCTCGGACACCATCGACAATGTCAAGGCCAAGATCCAGGACAAGGAGGGCATCCCCCCGGATCAGCAGCGCCTGATCTTCGCCGGCAAGCAGCTGGAGGACGGCCGCACCCTCTCGGACTACAACATCCAGAAGGAGTCGACCCTCCACCTGGTGCTCCGCCTGCGCGGTGGTGTCATTGAGCCCACCCTCCGCCTGCTGGCCGCCAAGTACAACTGCGACAAGATGATCTGCCGCAAGTGCTACGCGCGCCTGCCGCCGCGTGCCAAGAACTGCCGCAAGAAGAAGTGCGGCCACACCAACTCCCTGCGCCCCAAGAAGAAGCTCAAGTAAACTGTTGGAGCCGGGCGCGGCCGGCGTGCGCGGCTGTGGCCGCGGACGCTGGCCGTGTACATGTAAAGCTGGTGGAATACACCCACTTAACCTAAACGCGGACCCGGAACGCCGCGGGGCTGGCGCATACGTCTGCGCGTCGTGCGGCGCCGCGGGGGCGCTGCGCGCGCGTCCGGCGGGCTGGTTGCGCTCTTTGCATTGTTCGTTCCATTAATAACTAGCTGTACACAGGCGACGCACTCGCAACTCGGTCCCGCCGGCCCTCCTCGCGCAGCACTATCCCACGAGATAGTGCTTGAGGACGACGCTACTAATGTTGACAAAGAACAGCGACACGACGTAGAGCACAACGTAGATGCCGCACGGCAGCAAGAACGTCTCGGTGTACTGCAGGAACGGCAGTGCTGCGCGCGACCGACCAAACCCAGCGCTGGCGCAACGAGAGCGTGAGCAAATCCGCACGCCGGACCGGACCGGCCGCCGCCCACGCGCGTACCGCTGTAGCCGAGGAAGGTGATGTACTGGTAGTAGGACAGCGCCACAAAGTAGAGCGTGTTGCCGAGGAGCGTTGCCAAGAAGGTCGGCTTGGTGAGGATGGGCAGGAAGAAGAACTGGAGCAGGTAGAGCAGGAGGAGGATAGGCACGAAGCCATTGCAGTGCACGTCAAACGCATACGCCCACTCGACCTTTTGCTCCACCGAGTGCACGGTCTGAACGCGCAGGAACCGGTTGCAGAAGAGCCTGGCGCAGCCGGCAGGGCGCACCCGGGGCTGGCCATGCAGGGTCGCGTCAGCAGCCGGCCCAAGCGAAAGCCATCGCGGCGCGGCGCGGCGGCACGCCGCGTACCAGGCCAGCGTGCTCACCACGATACCGACGAGGACAAAGTCCACGAGCACCATCGACACGATCAACCGCAGTATTCTTGGGAACGACAGGCCGTACGCCACGCCGTACAGCACCGCGCACGCTTCGAGCCACGACAGCCACCGCCGAGGGGAGCGTCCGCGTGAGCGCATGAGACGGTGGCCACGGGCGCGGCCCTTTCAGCGACGTACTGCTGAGAATGCCGACCATGATAACGACAAACGCAGGGTCGTCGCGCGCCCACTGGTTCTTGGTCTCTGTCAGGCCGGTGCGCCCACCAGCACCGCAGCGGACGGTCCACGCGCAGTGTCAGCGCAGGCCCGCTTGCCACGCCCGCGGCGCCCGGGCGCGCGCGCGCGTACGCTTGTGCAGGTACAGGTCGCGGTACCTGGCGCGACCGCCCGCCCGCCCAGCGTGCCCACGCGGTCGCACGGGAACGCTCGTGAGCCTCCGACGCGTCACGCCCACCCCAAGGAGCACCGTCCCAGCTCACGTACGCGCGCTGCTGCGAGAAGAGGACGTGGACCATCTGCCACATGGCGACCTCAAAGTCCATCTGCGAGAAACGCACCAGGCGCTTCAGGTACTGGAGCAGGCGCGCCGGCACGCGGCGGACGCCGCCGCGCTTGAAATCGCGGCCGAGGCTCGTCGGGCTCACCGTGGGCAGCACATTGACGCCGGCAAACAGCTTGCCGGCGGCCGCCGAGGCGGCGCTGCCGGCGGCCGCGAGCGGCATCCCGAGTGGGCTGGTGGCCAACGCCGGCCCCGCGCTGCCAAAGCCGGTGCCGTGGCTGCCGGTGCCGCTGGCAGACGACAGCGGGCCGAGGCCGGGCGCGGCCGCCGCCATGGGCTGCGGCTGGGTCAGGTGGCTGCGGCTGCCCACACGCGCGCGTGCCGGGGACGCCGACGACATGCGGGGCGCGTCGCGTCGCGTCTCCCCCGCCGCCGGCCGGAGTGCGTGGTATTCCCGCACGTGCTCTCTGCCACAGCGCCCCCGACCCCACGTACGCGCCAGCGGGGTGCGTGCGTCAGCGGTCGGCCGTCCTCCGCGTGCTGCGCCGGTGCCAGCGCGGCCGTTTCGCGGCAGCGTACGGCGTCCCGGCGTGCAGCGCCGTTCGATCAGCGGCCACCGTTCCACGCGTGACGAATGCCGATGCGCTGCGTGCAGGACACCAGGCCAAACAGCAGCCGCTGCGTCGGGCGCTGATGAAGCGGCGGCAGCAGCAGCAGCAGCAGCAGCAGCGGCGGTAGACGAGGAGGCGGCGGTGGCGGGCGGAGTCGGACGGCGCCTGCGGCCGACGCCCAATCGGCTGTTTTGAGGGGCACGAGCGCAGTGGACTCTGACGCGTCGGCCGCCGCCTGCGGCCGCACGTCCCGTCGTGGGCACCTGCGGCATGCCCCGGTATGTGCTACGGCCCACACGCGAGTGGAACGCGCAGACCAACAATGGATGGCGCAAGCCGTCATGTAGATACAACACACGACACGCTGTGCATGAACGATTAGCATTAGGAAGCGCAGGCATGCGACGCCACCCGACCCCCCCCACGCACATGCGACGTGGGCTAGAACATGCTGCAGCCGGCTTTCGTAGGCGGCGGCCCGCCTGGGTACATCGGCCGGGTCGGTGCATGCTTCCTGCGCGTGCGCCGGACCTGCGGCGCCGTCGCATAGCTCAGGCGCGTGCGCTCCAGCTA
>Ga0180216_1001032_pt1 | contig 26117 bp, 24 predicted proteins | sample eDN3rd37CBELigMG_FD_128879 | JGI IMG/M metagenome (GOLD analysis project Ga0180216, IMG submission 128879) | Enriched Miracle-Growth compost microbial communities from Emeryville, California, USA - eDNA 3rd pass 37_C BE-Lig MG (version 2)... ... | reverse complement strand
GTCGCACCTCCGCGACCATCCGGACGGCGCGCTCGCGCAACTCGACCGGGTACTTGCTGGGACGTCCCATGAGACTGATCCTTCCAAGGAATCCAGTCTCCGGACATGCCGGGGTGACTCAGTGCCGCTTCTTCATCTTCTTGGGCAATCCGACCTTTGCGCCTCGAGCCGGGTTGGAAGCAATGCGGCGGTCGTGAACAGCGTCGTCGAGGATCGATGCGAGAACGCCGAACGCGCGGATCACGACAGTCGCGCCGGCGGTCTCTCGCATATCGCCGACCCATGCCTTGATATCGGAGTACGTCACCTGGGCCACCTGCACGGAGCCCCAGCGCGGAAGCACTCGTAATCCGCACGGACCAGGGCGATCAGCGCAGCGTAGTAGAAGACCTCGCCGACAACGGGGGCGACGCGACCCGGCTCGAAGAGAAGCGCGGCATCGAGCGCTTTCCGTATCGCGTCCCACGCCTCATCGTGCGCGCCCATGTCCAGCGCGATGAGGGCGTCCAGAAAGTCGAGGTCCCTCTGTGACGTATCGGCCCGCCGGCAGTCAGCGACCGACTGGCGCGCGAGGGCCGACTGGCCGGCGAACACCGCGAGATACGCTTGCGTCCACAGTGCCCGTCGGCGCGTATGCGGATGCCCCGCGGAGCCCTCCAGGACCCGTGCGAGCAGGTGGAGGGCGGTGGTCACCTCGGACTGCGCGATCCAGAACATGCGCAGGTCGCTGAGGATCAGCATGACGGGTTCAGGATCGGCGTCGTCCTGCTCCAGGTGGGAGCGGATGGCGTCCAGGATCGTCTCCTGGTCACGACCTATGCGATCGAACCAGCGTGCCTGGTTCTCCGAGAACAGCTCCCGTCCGGCCTCCGCCGCGACGTCCACCAGCTTCGCAAGGGTGCGCGCGCGCAGCAACGGGAGTGAGCCGTCCGAGGCCACCGCCCGCATGCCCCGCGTCCGCAAGGGAGACAGCATCCGGTAGCGGACGTCGTCGTCGAACCGGACGACCTCGAGGATGCAGTCGTCGACCAGCTCCGTCACGAGGTCCAGGATCTTTAGCGTGTCGGCGAACCCGCCGGTCGCGGCCACCAGATCGAGTCCGAACGAGCCGCGCAGCGTCGCGGCCGCGCACCAGAGGGCGCGCGCGTCGGGCGTGCACCGCGCGAAAGCCCGCGCCACCGCGCGGCTCACGCCTCCCTCGCTGAGGGGAACGGCCCGACCCTGTCCCGCGGCCTCATACACATCGCGGACACGAGCCGGCGAGTGAGCGCGCAAAGCAGTCGCGACGGCTTCTATCGCACCCGGAACGCCGTCGGTCAGGGCGCACAACTCCCACACGTCGCGCGCATTCCCCTCACTGAGGGCGAAGCCGGGTGCGCTCGCCGACGCGCGCTCCAAGAGCAGCCTCACCGCGGGGTCCCGCGCCAGCGCCGGAAGCGCCAGGTCGGATCCTCGGCGCGTGAATGGAAGCGGCCCCAGCGGGAGGAGGACCTCGCCCGCAACGGCGAGGCGACGCTGCCGCGTGACGATGATCCGCAGATCGGCATTCGCGGTCAGCGTCTCGTCGACCCACGCGGGGATGTCGTCGATGTCGTCCGCGTCGTCCACTACGAGCAGCTCGCTCTCGGTCGCCGATGTCGGACGCGGACCCGAAGACGCGCTGCCGTTCACATACGTGAGCCGAAACCCGGGAGGACGACGGGCCGCCCGGAGGTGATGGATGACGAGCCGTGACTTGCCGACGCCCGGTGCGCCGATCACCGTGATGAGGCGATGGGAGGATGCGGCCGATTTCAGGGCGGCCAGCTCGTCGCGCCGCCCGATGAAACTCGTCCGCTCGTCGGGGAGCGCGTCCCACATCGAGTGCATCATCGTCACCTCCGCACGGTGCTCCATCGCCTCCGCGCGCTGAGCCTAGTCCCGCGGCGGCTCGCTCACCCGCCGTCCGCCGGGTGAGCGTACGCATCAGCTCACGTGTTCTTCCTGGGCGACTAGGCGGATCACTGCGTGCGCCGCACACTGCACTCAGACGGCCGAGCAAGGATGCCGGCCACCCGACCTCGACGACGAGAAGGAGATCCGATGCCTCACACTCCCGCACCCGCCTGGGGTACCGGCGAGCCCATCGCCAGCGTGTTGTTCTCGCCGGGAAGCCCGCTGTACCGCGGTGCCCTCGCGACAGCTCCGTTCGGCCCCCTGAACGTGCCGGCGCAGTACACGTCGCCTCGCGACGAGTTTCTCGCCGCACGCTCCTCCGCATGGCTGGGCGTGTTCCTGAACACCAGCCCGGTCTACGACGTCTCCGGCCTGGACGCGGTCGCGTTCCTCAATTCCGTCGCAGTGAATCGCGATTTCGCCACGTTCGCCGCCGGCGCCTCCCGGCACATGCTGCTCTGCAACGACCGTGGGCAGTTGTTGGCGGACGGTCTTGCCGTCAAGCTCGGCGACAACCACTTCCGCACCTACTGGCTTGCTCCGGTGCTCGACTTCCGCCTGCGTTCGAGCGATCTCGATGTCCGGGGGGAGTGGATCCTGGATGAGTACTTCTTCCAAGTGGACGGTCCGAAGTCGCTGGAGATCTTCGAGCGTGTGACAGGTGCGGACCTGCGTGAGCTGCGCTTCGCCCACAACACCACCATCACCCTCGGCGGCGGCCCGGCCACGCTCCACCGGCTGGGCATGTCAGGAGCGCTGGCCTACGAGGTGCACGGTCATTCGAGCTTCGCGCTGGACGCGTACGAGCAACTGCGCGCCGCCGTCGAAGCGGCGGGGGGTGCGGTGCAGGGCTTCCTCAACTACGCGCTCGCGAATCACACGGTCGCCGGTTATCCGAACCAGTTCCAGCATTTCCTCTACCCCTACAACGAAAGCGGCCCCGAGCTCGCTGCCTACATGGCTCAGGTCCCTCAGCTCGATCTCGGTCTGGCGGGAAGCGCTTCCGACAATCGAGAGAACGCCTACGTCACGCCCTACGACATCGGCTGGGGTTCTTTGGTCGACCTCTCCCACGACTTCCCGGGGAAGGCGGCGCTCGCTCAGATCGCGGCGGCGCCGCCCCGGCGCGGTCACGCTCGTCAGGAATGCAGACGACATCGGCGCGGCCTTCGCGCAGCAGTTCCGTGGCCCGGGTGCGGTGGTGTACGACGCGCTCCACTCCGGCACGTTCACACTGGAGGACTTCTCCGGTCTCACCATGCGCATCGATGCGGTGGTCGCGGCCTCGGGCGAGCGGATCGGGGTCACTGCGGGACGGACGATCGACTATCTGGGCGGTCAGATGATCTCCCTCGCCTTCCTGGCGTCGGACGCCGTCGCCGACGGCGACATCGTGACTGTTCTGTGGGGGCGTGTCGACGGGCCGCAAGCGAGGATCAGGGCCGAGGTCGCCCCGATGCCGCACTATCGCGGCGAATACCGGAACGAGACCTTCCACCCCGAGGGAGCATCCCGGGCCTGAGTCCGACCACTCCGCGCGCCGGCGCGTGCGGGTCGGCGCCCCTCCTCGGAGGGGCGCCTAGTGGACTCATGGATGCGGTCGGCGTCGCGTCGGCTGAGGATGAAAGCGGTGAACGAGGCACATCCGCCCCGCACGCAACTCGACGACGAGGGGTTACTCCATGACAGACGCAGTGGCGGCGCCGGAAGGCACCGCATCCGGAGTCGGCGCTCCGATCGCCCAGGTGATCTTCGCGCCCGACAGCCCGATCTTCGAGGGCTCCAATGTGCAGACGAACATCGGGTTCGGCTGGGTCCCGGCGGAGTACTCCACGACCCGTGAGGAGTTCCTCGCCGCGCGGGAGACGGCCTCGCTCGGTTTCGTCCTCAACAACAGCCCCGTCTACGACGTCTCTGGGCCCGATGCCGTCAAGCTCCTCAACGCGGTGGCCGTCAATCGCGACTTCGGCTCGTTGCGGGAGGGGGCCTCCAAGCACGTCGTGATCTGCAACCAGGACGGCTACATCGTCGCTGACGGCGTGCTGTTCATGGTGGGACCCGATCGCTACCGCACCTACTGGCTCGCGCCTGTGCTCGACTTCTACGTCCGCACCGTCGGGGCCGATCTGGACGTCGAAGGGACCTGGGTCGCCGACGAGTACTTCTTCCAGCTCGACGGTCCGAAGTCGCTCGAGATCCTCGAGAAGGTGACCGGTGCCGATCTGCACGGGCTCCGCTTCGCGCAGAACGCCAAGGTCCGCCTGGCCGGCGCGGACGCCGTCGTGCACCGGCTGGGGATGTCCGGTGCGCTGGCTTACGAGGTACACGGGCCGTCCCACGCCGCCCGTGAGGCGTACACCCAGCTCCGGGCCGCCACCGAGGCTGCCGGCGGCAAGCCGCAGGGCTTCTGGAATTACTCGTTGGTCAACCACACGGTGGCCGGCTACCCGAACCAGGTCATCCATTTCCTCCCGCCCTATCGGGACAGCGGGCCCGAGCTCGCCGCGTATATGGAGCACGTGATCCCGTTCGACATCGGAACGCACGGCAGCGCGTCGGATGTGAAGACGAACGCGTTCGTCACCCCGTACGACATCGGCTGGGGCTACCTCGTGAACTTCGATCACGAGTTCCCCGGCAAGGAGGCGCTGCAGCGCATCGCCGCCGACCCGCCTCGCAAAGCGGTCACGCTCGAGTGGAACCCCGATGACATCGCAGCCGCATACGTCGCCCAGTTCCGCGGCGAGGACGCCGTCTACTACGACCGCATGAGCAACGATCCGGTCATCTCCGTGGAGGACTACGCGAAGGGCCGGATGCGCATCGACTACGTGCTGAAGGACGGCGAGAAGGTCGGGCTCGCGACGGGGCGCACGCCGGCCTTCCTCGAAGGGACCATGATCTCTCTCGCCTGGATCGATCGGGAGTATGCGATCGAAGGCACCGAGGTCACGGTGCTGTGGGGTGACGTCGGACACCCGCAGATCGAGATCCGCGCCACCGTCGCCCGTTTCCCGTACTACAACGGCCCGTACCGGAACGAGACGTTCGACACCGCCGCCATTCCGCGGGCGAACGCCGCGGGCTGACGCCACGGCCCGGTGTGACGGGGACGGCCGGTCGGTGCCGTCCCCGTCACGCATGACACGACCTGAGGAACTATGACGCTGACCTTCTCGCACACGACGGCGGCCCAGCGTGTGCATTTCGGCGCCGGCCGGGCACCGGAGCACGTTCGCGCCGAGGTGGAGCGGGCGGGCGCCGCACGGGTCATGCTGATCGCCGGCGGCAGCTCAGCCGCCGTTGCGGCGCGGATCACGGAGGGCGTGCCCGTCGCCCTCGTCTGGACGGACGTCGCGCAGCATGTCCCGGTGGAGGCTGCCATTCGGGCGCGGGAGGCCGCCGCATCCGCCGCCGTCGACCTCCTCGTCTGCGTCGGCGGCGGTTCGACCGTCGGCATGGCGAAGGCGGTGGCGTTGACGCATCCGGTGCCGATCATCGCGGTCCCGACCACGTACGCCGGGTCGGAGGCCACGGACGTCTGGGGCCTCACAGAGAACGGCCGCAAGACGACCGGCTCGGATTCCCGTGTCCTCCCGGCCGCCGTCGTGTACGACGTCACGCTGACGGCGGGCCTCGACCCGCGTACCGCAGTGGCGTCGGCCCTGAACGGTGTCGCGCACTGCGTCGATTCCTTCTGGGCCCCGCGGGCGGATCCGCTGAACGCCACCCTGGGCGGCGAAGGGCTGCGAGCGCTGGCCATCGGCGCCAGAGCGATGGCGGCTGATCCGGCGCAAGAATCCGGACGCGAATCCGCGCAGTACGGGGCGTACCTCGCCGCCGTCGCTTTCGCGTCGGCAGGGTCCGGCATGCACCACAAGATCTGCCACGCGCTCGGCGGCACGCTCGGTCTCCCACATGCCGAGACGCACGCCGTCGTCCTCCCTCACGTCGCGGCGTTCAATCTTCCGGCCTCGCCGGACGCACGTCGCCGCATCTCCGCCGCACTGGCAGGGGAGAGCGCGGGGCATGGCGCCGACGCGCTGGGATCGCTCCACGCCCTGTACTCGGATGTCGGCGCCCCGCGTGCCCTCCGCGAACTGGGGATGCGCGAGCAGGACATCGCCCTCGCCGTCGACGTGATCCTGCCGACGATCCCTCCGTCGAACCCGCGGCCCGTGGATGGCCGAGCTCTGGCGGCGCTGCTGACCGATGCCTGGGCGGGAGGGGCCGCGGGCTGACCACGGACGCCCGCGGGATCAGGACTCGGGCGGGAGGACGATGTCGAACCGTGTCGCCGCCCAGCGCTCCTGCGGCACGGAGCCGTCCGGAGCCGTCTCGCCTGCCGCATGATGGGTGAATGGCTTGATGAGGGAGGGCTTCACGCCGAAGACCGCGTCGTCCGCGAGCTGGGGGTCGCCCTCCACGAAGATGTGGGTGACGAGCCGCCGGTATCCCGGCGCGGTGACCATGAAGTGCAGATGGGATGCTCGCCACGGCGACCGTCCGGTCGCGGCGAGAAGATCGCCGACGGGGCCGTCATGCGGGATGGGGTACGGGGTGGGGAAGACGCCCCAGAACCGGTAGTAGCCGTTGTCGTCGGCGAACAGATGTGCCCGCCCGGCGGTGCGGCCATCGGCGTACTGCACGTCGTAGAGCCCGTCCTCGTCGGCCTCCCACACCTCGATGCGCGCGCCCGGGATCGGTTCTCCGGTGGTGGAACGGATGCTGCCCTCGACCCAGCACGGCTCGCCTACCGCGCCGGCGGCGATGTCCCCGCCCAGCTCCACGAGAGGTGCGTCCTCCGTGAAGAACGGTCCGAAGACCGTCGCCTCGGTGGCATCCCCATCGACCGGCTGGTTGATGCCGACGGTGAGCATGGACAGCCCGAGGACATCCGAGAGCAGGACGAACTCCTGCCGGCGATCGTCCGTGATGTGACCCACGCGCGTGAGGAAGCGCACCGCGGCATCCCACTCCGGTTCCGTCAGGCGAACGTCGCGAGCGAAGGCGTGCAGATGGGTGACGAGGGAGCACAGGACCTCGCGCAGTCGCGGATCAGGGGTGCCGTCGAAGCTGCGGAGGACGGCTTCGGTGACCTCGGCCTCGACGGCCGCCTGCTCGGGGGAGACGCCGCTCATCGGCTCGCCCCCGCGTGAGACCCGGCGTGCGTGGCCTGGTCCCGTTCCGCTTCGAGTGACCGGATGATGGCGGTGTGGTCGGCCCCCGTCTCCAGGCGCGCGGCGAGTTCGGCCCACCGCGCTGCGACCGCGACGCCCAGCGAACTCGGCAGCCCTGCCGCCTCTTCGAGCTGTGCCGCGATGCGCGCGTCCTTCTCGAGCAGCGTGGCGCTGAATCCGGAGGCGAAGGAGCGGGGGATGACGTAGCGCGGAAGCTTGAGCTCCGTGGATCCGCTGCGTCCGCTCGAGGTGTTGACGACGTCCACGAACGCCGTCGGGTCGACCCCGAAGTCCTGCGCGGTCAGGAGCGCCTCGCAGCTCGTGATGAGATGAGCCGCCGAGAGAAGATTGTTCAGCGCCTTGACCGCATGGCCGGCGCCGACCGGTCCCACGACATGGATGCTGCTCCCGATGGCCTCGAGCACCGGGCGCACGCGGTCGACATCCGCCGGCCGCCCGCCGGCCATCACGGTCAGCGTCCCATCCTCCGCGCGGGGGACGCCCCCGGAGACGGGCGCGTCCACGAAGGCGACTCCGCGCTCGGCGGCACGCCTGGCGAGTTCCTGCGTGCGCGCAGGTTCACTCGAGCTGGTGTCGACGATCACCTGGATCGCGCTGTCCGCGACCTCGAGGAGCTGCCCGACCACGACATCCACGACGTCGCTCGATGGCAGGGACAGCACGACGATGTCGCTCCGGGTGGCGAGCGCGGCGGCATCGGCCGCGATCGGCACCGCAGCGGAGCGGCGCGCGGCCTCCGAGGCGTCGAAGCCGATGACGTCGATCCCTGCGCGGAGGATGGCGGCCGCCATCGGCGCCCCCATGTGGCCGAGACCCACGAAGCCGACCGTCACGACTGCCCCTGCTCGCGGAAGCGACGAGCCCACACACCCGATTTGCCCGGCTGGAGGATGCCGTTCGGATCGAGAGCGTCCTTGAGCCGCTCGTTCAGTCGCAGCAGCGCGTGGTCGTTGAAGTCGAACTGGGAGGCGACCAGGTCCATGTGCTGCAGGTTCGTCCGATACACGGGGTACCCGCGGGAGCCCATGATCTCGGCCATCTTCTCGTAGTTGGCGTAGATGGCCGCGGTCTGCTCCTCGTCGTTGGGGTCGAAGAACACTGTGCTGATGTGGATGACCGAACGGGGAGAGAGCATGAGGCCGGAGAAGAACTGCTCGCCCGACTGGTCGTAGAGCTCGGCCACGAGGCGGGCGTTCTCGACGACCTCGCGGCCGCGAAGCGGGCCGACCGGCGAGAAGTCGAGGTGGGCGGTGTCCTCGCCGTAGACGCTCTTGAACAGATCGAGGATGTCCATGTCCGGAATGCCGGCCATCACGCGGTCCTCGTGGCCTGCGTGCGAGGTGCGATCGGCGCCGTCGTAGTCCCGGCGACGGAGGGAGACGGTGGGGATGTTGCCGAGGAGGTGTTCGACGTTCCGCCACTGTGCGTCGACGACATCCTGGCTGCCGTAGAGCGCGAACCGCGCCAGCCACTCCGTCTTGTTCTCGACGAAGCTCGGGTTCCCGTCGGCGTCCAAGCGCACGCCGCGCATGACCGTGGGGTAGTTGATGATCGTGCGGTCGAGCATGAGCTCGCGCAGGGCGTCCGTGGCGGCTTCCAGTGCCTCGTCGCCCGAGAACTCGGCCCAGCAGGACGCGTAGACCTCGGGACGGCGCTGCAGCCAGAAGCCGATCTTGGTGACGATGCCGAGGCCCGAGCTGAAGAACAGACCCTGCAGCTGAGGGCCGAACGCGTGCCGGTACACGTGCCCCGCTTCGCTGCCCTCCATGGCCCACATGCCCGTGCGCACGAGCGTCCCGTCGGGGAGGACGACCTCCATGCCGCACACGTTCTCGGCGTGGTCGCCGAGGGCGGTGTACCCGCGACCGTACTCGGTGCAGTTCGCGACGACGCTTCCCCATCCAAGGTCGGGGATCGACGTCCACGTGCGGCCGCCGGCGGCTTCCAATGCGTCGTACAGGTCGAACCATCGAACCCCGGGCTCCACCACGGCGTACGCCAGGTCCTCGTTCACCTCGAGCACCCGATCGAGCTTGCGCAGGTTGACGATCACCGACCCCTTCACGCGGGGAGCCGGCCCGCCGTAGGTGTAGTTCCGGCCCTGGCTGAACGTCCACAGGGGCACACCGTGCCGGTTCGCGATGCGGACGACCTCCTGCACCTGCTCCACGCTCTCGGGCATGACCACGGCCGAGGCATCCCACTCGTCCGACCCGCGGAACGTGTAGGGGTCGCGGAACTCTCGGACCGCGGCCGGGTCGGTGACGACCGAGTCGCGGCCGAGTACGGCGATGAAATCAGTGAGGGCGTCGTCGATCGCGGCGTCGCGGGGGAGGGTGATCGTGCTGGACATCGGTGTCTCTCCTCAGAAGGGCTTCTTTCCTCCTACTGTGTGCGTTCGGCTCGCCGCGTCGCATCCATGGAGCCCCTAGGCTCCCCACGCCGCACACTGGTGCCTCCACCGATGCGGGATGCGGTCACGGTCTCGGAGCATCGAGGCAGTCGACACAGGGATCGAGGATATGGACGCACTTCAGGGAAGGGTCGCCGTCGTGACCGGCGGCGCGAGTGGCATCGGGTTCGGCATCGCGGAGCGCTTTGCCGCGGAAGGCATGAAGGTCGTGATCGCCGACGTCGAGGCCGGGGCTCTCGAAGCCGCCGCCGAGACGCTCCGGCAGCGCGGTGCCGACGCGATCGGAGTGCGCACGGACGTGACGCGCCCGGCCGAGATCGAAGCGCTCGCCGAGCGCACGGTCGATCAGTTCGGTGCGGTTCACGTGGTGGTGAACAACGCCGGTGTCGAGGGCGGTGCGCTCTTCGGCGACATGTCGCGACGCACGTGGGAATGGGTCATGGGGGTCAACTTCTGGGGTGTCCTCGACGGCTGTCGGATCTTCCTGCCCTACCTCCGCGCGGCCGGCGAAGGACACATCGTCAACACCGCGTCCCACGCGGCGTTCGCCACGGGGCTGCCGACGTTCCACGCGTACATCGCATCGAAGGCCGCTGTCGCGGCGATGACCGAAAACCTCTCGCTCGAACTCGCGGCGACAGATCCGACGATCGCCGTCTCGCTGCTCGTGCCCGGCGTGGTGAAGACCCGCATGAACCAGTCGGAGCGGAACCGGCCCGCCGACGTGCCGGCGACCGATGAGGACACGCTGCGCCGCGCCATCCACGCGGATATCGAGCGCGCCACCGCGGCAGAGGGGCTGGATCCGGCAGATGTCGCCGACATGGTGGTGGAGGGTATCCGTGATCGTCGGTTCTGGCTGCTGACCCACCCCGAGCTGACCCTCGGCGCCGCTCGGGGAATGACGGACTGGATGGCCGGCGGCGAGCCCCCGCGTCCGCCCATGCCGGAGGACGCCGAGCGGCTCGGCTGAGCGCATGGTCCGCCAGCCGCCGCACCTCGCGCCGATCGCACCCGTCACCGTTCGGCGCGGGAGGTTCTGGATCCTTCCGGGCGAGACATCCGAGGATCACATGTTCGTCGAGTGGGAGGCGCCGGCCGGGGACGCCACCCGCCCTGTCGTCGTGTTCGTCCACGGTGGCGGGGGACAGTCCCTCGACTGGCGGCTGACGGCTGATGGACGTCCCGGATGGGTCGACATCTTCGTCTCCACGGGTCATCCGGTCTACATCGTCGACCGCCCCGGTCACGGCCGATCCCGCGGCATTGCGGCTCACGGTCCCGTGAACGAGCCCGCCGGTCCTGCGCAAGCCGCGTTCGTCTTCGCCGGCGGCCCCGTCGACCAGCAGACGCAGTGGCCGTGGCGGCGCGATCCCGCCGGTCCGGAGATCCGCGCGATCGCGGCGGGAAGCGCAGGCCTCCCCGCCGACCTCGGGGCGGCGCAGCGCAGCGAGGCCGACCGGCTCATCGACCTCCTCGAGCGCGTCGGTCCCGCCGTTCTCGTCACGCACTCGCTGGGTGCGTGTGCGGCATGGGTCGTCGCGGCGGAGCGTCCTGACCTCGTCGAGGCGGTCTTCGCGCTGGAGCCGGCGGGGCCGCCCTTTGCGAGGATCCCCGGCGTGGGCGAGCTGACCTGGGGGGTGTGCGCCGCGCCCCTTCCCTTCGCGCCCGCGCCGGGCGATCCTGCTGTCGTCGCGGCGGACACGACCGCGTTCGCGGTCCCGGGTCTGGCTCGCATGCCGATCGCGATCCTGGCATCGCCGGCGTCGCCCTTCCGGGGTGCAGCCGCTTCCGTCGCGGACTTCCTCCGGGCGGTGGGCGGTGCGGTGGAGCTCATCGGGCTGGAGCAGCACGGGCTGGAGGGAAACGGACACGGGATGATGCTCGAGGCCAACTCGGACGACGTCGCGCGCTTCCTCTCCGATCGCATCGTGGCGGCGGTGCAGCCGCGGTCCCGAAACGGCTGAAGTCGCATACTGTTCAGGTGGCAGCCGTGACACCGGTCCCGTCCGGCAGAGGATCCAGCCCGCCCGGCAGACAGGTCGAGGCGTGGGAGCTCGTCTCATTCGCCGACCACGCCCGAGTCGGCGACGGGCCGGCGCGGTTCGTCCTGGGCGACCGAGGCAGCGGCAAGTCGGCATTGCTCGCCGCGGTGGCAGAGCAGACACAGGCTCGGGCGGTCTGGCTCCGCCACGCCGCGCGACTGCGTGTCGCAGACGCCGCGCCCGGGGAGGTGATCCTCGTCGACGACATCCAGGATCTTCCGCCCGATGACCTGACGCGCCTCCTGTTCGCCGCCCGACGGCTGCCCCCGGGCGTTCGGCTGATCGCCGCCGGCGACACGCGGCTGCTGCCCCTCCTGTCTTACGCCGGGGTCGCTCTCATGACCCTGGACCCGCTCACGCCGGAGGTCGCCGGTCGTGTGGTGGACGCGGTGTCCACGGGACCGATCGCCGATCACGTCCGTGCGCAGATCATTCAGGACGCGGGCGGGAACCTTCGGGCCCTGCGGGACCTCCTGGATGCCCTCGACGACGAGCAGCGACGGGGGCGGCGGCGGTTGCCCGACCCGCTCCCGATGACGAGGACCGCGGCCGCGTACTGGCTGCCGCGCGTCACCACCGCCGAGGCGGAGGTCCTGGCGCTCATGGCGCTTCTCGGGACGACGCGACGAGCCTCGCTCGAGCGCTCGCCGGTCCTCCGCGCCGCCGCGGCGTCGCTCGAGCGGTGGGAGGAGGAGGGGCTCCTGCTCGCCGACGGCGACGGCATCCGCCTGGCGTCCCCGCTCCTTCGATCGGCGTCGGTGGGGCGGGTCGCTCCGGACGACATCCCCCGCCTTCACGGACTGGCGGCGGACGCCCTCGTCGATCCGGAGGTCCGCGGTCTCCGGCTTTGGCATCGTGCCTTGGCCCTCACTCGCGGCGACGCGGATGCCCCGGAGACCTCCCGCGAGCTGGCGCGGGCGGCCCCCACGGTGCACGGCCGGGCGGGCGACGGCACGGTGGGCGACGTCCTCGAGCGCGCGGCCGAGCTCGCGGGCGACCATGACTCCGCGTCACGGTACCGGGTTTCGGCCGCACACGTCGCATGGCGGGCCGGATGGCGGGCGCGGGCGCAGGCGCTGCTGAGCGATGCGGAGCCGCTTCCCGATGATCCGGACGTGCGGGCGACGGCTGCCTTGGTCACCGGCATGCTCGCTCTCGGAGGCGGTGATCCGCGAACCGCGACCGAACAACTGCTGTCCGGTGCGCGCTCCGCCGCGGCGATCGACCCCTCGCTCGCGCTGGATCAACTGGCACGCGCGACCGGCGCCGCGATCTGGGCCGGAGATGCCGCCGTGATGAGCCGGATCGTGGCGACGCTGCCGGCGGATCCGACGCCGTCGTTCTACGGACAGCTGGTGGACGCGACGGCACGCACGGCGGCCCGGATGCTGCACGGCGACCATTCGCAGGCGGCGGCCCTGCATCATCATCTCGCCGTGACATCGCCGTCGCTCACGACGCCACGGGAACTGATCTTCGCCGCGGAGACGGCCGGTCTGCTGGGGGACGACGACGCGTCGTTGATGCTGCTTCACCGCGCATCGCGGGCGGTCGAGGGAGCATCGCCGCGGGCCGAAGCGGCTTTCGCGCTGGAACTGCTCGCTCACGTGAACGTATGGCAGGGGCGACTGGATGCCGCCGAAACGGCCGCCGCATCGGGGCTCGTCCTTGCCCGGCAGCTGGACGAGCGGAGCGACGGTCCCTTCCAGCTGGGCTTGCTGGCGCATGTGGCCGCGTTGCGCGGGGATCACGGTGCATGTGCACGCTACGCGGAACGCGCGACGGCCGCGGCGGGCGGCGCCGAGCCCGCGACAGTCGCCTGGGCCCGAGGACGCGCCGCGCTCTCTCGCGGCGACTTCGACGCCGCCTGGGATCTGCTGCGGCCCATGACGCTTCCCGAGTCCCGCAATGCGATCGTCTCCCTGTACGCGGCGCCCGACGTGGTCGAAGCGGCGGCGGAGACCGGGCGATGGGAGGGAACGGAGAGTCTCCTCCGCGAGTTCGACACATGGGCGGCGGCGGGTTCGCCCTGGGCGCGCGCGGTCTCACCGCGGCTGCATGCGCTACGGGTCGGCGGGGACGAGGGCATCGCGTTGCTGCGCTCGATGATGGAGGGGCCACAGGGCGTGCCGCGACCGTTCGACGATGCCCGCACGAGGTTGCTGCTGGGCCGCGCACTCCGCCGGGCCCGACGGCGCGGCGAGGCGCGGGAGCATCTGCGGGCCGCGGCCGCTGCATTCGACCATCTGGGGCTCGCGGGGTGGTCGGCACGGGCGACGGCGGAACTGCGGGCCAGCGGCGAGGCCACCGCGCCCGGTGAGGCGCCCGAACTCTCAGCCCTCACCGCTCAGGAGCTCGAGATCGCGCTGCTCGTCGGCGACGGCATGACGAACCGTGCTGCCGCCGAACGGCTCCATCTGAGTCCTCGGACGATCGAGTACCACCTGTCGAAGATCTACGTGAAGCTGGGCGTCTCGCAGCGGGCGCAGCTCTCGGCACTGCTCCCCGCCCGCGGCTCAGACTGACGCGGCGGCTTCCATCCGGGCGACGACATCCGCCAACTCGCGGCGAGACCGGATGCCCAGCACGCCATAGGCATTGTGCAGATGGTGCTCGACCGTCTTCCGGCTCACTCCGAGACGTTCCGCGATCTCTTGATTGCTCGCCCCCTGCGCCACCAGCATCGCGATCTGCAGCTGTCGAGGCGTCAGCGGCGAGTCCTGCTCCTCGCGCCGCACCACCTCGTTCGTCGCATCCAGTTCCCGGGCTGCGCGCCCCGCCCAGCCCGCCGCCCCGAGGCGTCCGAAGATGTCGAGCGCGACGCGGAGGTCGGCCCTCGCATCGACGCGCCGTCGCGCGCGCCGCAGGGACTCTCCGCGCAGGAGGCGGCAACGCGCCTCGTCCAGCCGACGTCCCGTCTGCGCCGCGATCTTCGCGATCTCGTCCAGATCGCGCACGGGGTCGGGCCCCACGAGGGCGGCGGCGCGCCCGTAGGCCACCGACGCCCAGGACTCGGCAGGGAAGCCCTGCGGAAGATGCGCCCGCACCTCCGCGAACCGACCCTGCTCCCCGCTGCGCGCGAGGGCTTCCAGCAGGTCCGGGCCGGCGAGTGCAGCGATCACCGGGTGATGGACGTCGCTTCCGGCGCGAACGACATCCTCGAGCAGGGCGATCACCGCGGAGGGCTCGCCGTTCTGCAGCTGCATGCGCGCGAGCGCCCACTGGGCGTGCGCGGCGGCGAAGGGGAACTCGGCGAGGACGGCGAGTCGCATCGCCTCGCCGGCCGAACCGCGACAGCTTTCGTCGTCGCCGCGGTCGGCCGCGCTGTGGGCGCGGGCGGCGAACTGCAGTGCGAGTTCCCACGGTGCATCGGTACCGGCGATCGGTCGAGATCCCGCAGCGCCGTGCCAGTTCGACAACGACCGGAGCACGTGCCCGGTCAAGGCCTGGGGTGCGGTGAGCGTCACCGCGTCCACCACGTGCGCCACGGCGGATTCGTCGAGATCGAGCACGGCGGCGACGCCGGCGGCTACCACCTGTTCTCGGACATCGCCCTGAGCAAGCCCGACCGGCGTGCTCGACCGCCCGGAACGCAGGTAACGCGCCACGCGCGTCGCGAGCGCCGCTCCCGGCTCTTTCCCATCGATCACCGCGAGCAGATCGTCCGCCCAGTCGGGACGGCCGAACCAGAGGGCGACCTCGCTGGCGATACTGATGGCGCGCGATCTCTTCGGGTGCCCCGCGGGGAAGGAGACGAGGGAGGATCGGAGATGCTGCCGCGCGACGGCGGGGTGGCCGAGCTGTAGCTCGCGGCTCGCGTCGACCAGAGCTGCCCGCGCGAGCGACTCCGGGTCGGGACGCGCCGCCCGGGCACGCGCGAGCAACGCCGGCACCGCGAATCCCTCCTGCGCGTCGGTCCGGGCCTCCGCAGCCAGAGTCCACCGGCGTGCCGCACCGGCGGGGTGCAGCACCGCTGCGCGCTCGAGGAGTCGTGCGGCGGTGCCGGGACGTGTCGCAAGCACGCCGCCCGCCGCCTGCTCGAGAGCGTCGCCGAGAAGCCGGTCCTCCCCGTCGGTCGCCGCGGCGCGGAACCACAGAGCGTCGAGCTCGGTCACGGCGGATTCCGAGAGCAGCCGTGCCGACTTCCGCTTCTGCGAGGGCGGCACGCTGGTCATCAACGACCGGCGTACGGCGCTGTGCGTGAAGCCGATGCGGCCCCCGTCCTGCCGGATCGCGCCGGCCTTGGTGAGCGCGGCCAGATCGTCCGCCGAGAGGCGGATGTCCGCCGCGGAGACGCCGTCCCCCTGCCAATCGGCGATCGCGATGAGTTGTGCGGCGGTTCGTGCTGACGACGGCAGCTCGTCGAGGAGGGTCGCATACGCGGCCTCCAGGAGGGGCGTGGGTGGGTCGTCCGCGTCCGGCTCGCCGCGTCGAGCCAGTTCCGCCAGCGCCAGCGGATTCCCTCCCGCGAGTCTCACGATCCGCTCTGCTCCTGCGGGTGACAGGGCGGGCGCGATCTCGGCGATCAGCTCGGCGGCAGAGGTGTCGCGGAGCGGGGGGAGTCGGACGAGGACGTCCCCGGGTTCCCGCTGGTCCCGGCCGCTCAGGACCGTTGCGACGATGGTGGTCCCCACTGCAGCCGCGGCGTCGCGAAGCACCCGCCACGACTCCGCGGTGAACCAATGCGCGTCGTCCACGAGGAGGGTCCTGATGCCCGCCGCACGCAGATGGCCGCGCACTGCGGAGACCCCCGGCATCCGCCGCTCGCGTGGGAGGAGAAGGCTGAAGAGGGCGGCGGGGTCGTCGCGCTCCTGCCGCGCTCCCCGCAGAACGAAAGATCCGTCGCCCCCCGGCGCCGCCGATCTCAGCAGCGCACTGCGCCCGGAGCCGGGCGGCCCACTGATCCAGACCACCGTCACCCGCGGGTCGCCGCGGGCGGCGAGCACCGCCGACACCTCGGCATCGCGGCCGTGCAGACCGCCGGCGTTCGGCGCGTCTTCGCGTTGGTAGTGGGTCATCCGGGAACTCCTCGTCCGCAAGAGTAGCCCGACCGGTGATCCCACCGATGCGACCCCGGACCCCTCCCCCGGAGGATCGCCCTATGAACACATCAGACGTCATCGTCGCCGGTGCGGGCCCCGCGGGCGCGCTGGCGGCTCTCGGGCTGGCGCAGCGCGGCTTGTCCGTCGTCCTGATCGAGGAGCAGCCGGAGATCGTCCGGTCCCCGCGCGCGATGGTCTACTACTGGCACGTCCTGGACGGGCTCGATCGGCTCGGGATCCTCGACGACATGAACGCCGCCGGCATCCGGAATCGACGCTTCCTCCAGCGAGTCGGTCCGCACGGCGAGCAGGCCCTCGTCCCGCTCGACCCGATCCGCGAGATCAGCGCCTACGACTACAACCTCCACCTCGGGCAGCACGAAGTGGTCCGCATCGCCCTGGAACACCTCTCACGCTACGAGAACGCCACCGTCGTCCGCGGAGCTCGCGTCGCCGCCGTCGACGCCGACGATGAGCGGGTCGTGGCACGTGTGGACGGCGGAGACGTCGCGGAGTTCTCGGCATCCTGGCTCATCGGGGCCGACGGGGCCCGCAGCGCCGTCCGTTCCGCGATGGGGCTGTCGTTCGACGGCACCACTTGGCCGGACAGGTTCGTCGCCACGAACCTGTGGTACCCGTTCGGGGAAGCCGGCGGTCTCGGGATGGCGAACATGATCCTCGATCCCGAACACGGCTGCGTGATCGCGCAGATCGACGCGACCGGGCTGTACCGATGGACGTGGAGCGAACCGGCATCGCTTCCGGAGGAGAGCGTCGCCGAACGGCTGCCGGGCAGGCTCGCGGCGCTCGGCTTCGGGGAGCACGATTACCGGGTCGACGGTCTCACTCCGTACCGCATGCATCAGCGCAGCGCCGACACGATGAAGGCCGGACGGGTGCTTCTCATCGGCGATGCCGCCCACGCCACCAATCCCACCGGCGGATACGGCCTCACCTGCGGCATGTACGACGTCTTCGCTCTGCTGGACCCGCTGGCGTCTGTTCTGCGCGGGCGGGCTGAGGTCGCCGAGCTGGACCGCTGGGCCGACGAACGCCTCCGGATCTTCCGCGAGCACGCGTCGCCCATGGCGTCTCACATCAAGCACCTGGTGTACGACGAGACGGACACCGCACTGCTGCGGCGCTTCGTCGAGACCGCGGCCGACGTCTCCGACCCGGCCGCCGTGCTGCGGCGCCTGACCGGGATGAAGGTGCTGGCCTCCGGCGTGCCCACGCACCACGCGGAGCTCGCGGGGGCGGGCGCATGAGCCTGAACCAGGTGCGTGCACTCGATCACGAGGGTGTCGTCGTCGACGGCCGCGCACTCCCGCTCTCCGGGTCGTACGAGCGACGGTTCCGACCGGTCGTCGACGCGTTCATCGAGAACTATCTGACGGAGGACGAGGTCGGTTCCGCGGTCTCCGTCGTCGTCGACGGGCGGACGGTCGTGGACGTGTGGGGTGGGTGGACGGATCTCACCCGGGGGAGCGAGTGGGAACGCGACACGATCGTGTGCATGATGTCCGTCGCCAAGGGCGTCACCGCGATCGCGTTCCACATGCTGATCGACAGGGGCCTCGTCGACGTCGACGAGCCGGTCGCGCGATATTGGCCGGAGTTCGCTCAGAACGGCAAGAGCGGCGTCCTCATCCGCCACCTGCTGGATCACACCGCGGGCCTGCCGGTGCTCACGCCCGACAAGCTGTGGCACGGCGCCCTCTACGACCGGGAAGCGATGGTCGGCGCGCTGGAGCGTCAGGCTCCGCTGTGGGAACCCGGGACGGTCGCCGCCTACCACGTCCACACCCAGGGGTTCCTGCTCGGTGAAGTCATGCGCCGTGTCACGGGGTCGACCGTCGGGCCTTTCGTGCACCGCGACATCGCGGGCCCGCTGGGCGCCGACTACTGGATCGGGCTTCCCGCCGCGGAACACGCTCGGGTGGCTCGCCTCATGCCGGCGGCCGGTCTCCGACTCCTCGCGGCGAAGGACGGGGAGGCGCCCGACGCCTTGCGCGCCCTCGCCTTCTTCCAGAACCCCGACGAGGAATGGGAGACGACGCTCAACTCTGCTGCGTGGCGCGAGTGTGAGATGGCGAGCGGTAGCGGCCATGGCAACGCCCGCGCCGTCGCGCGGATCTACGGTGCGCTCGCCGCCCCCGGCGCTGTCGACGGGGTGAGCCTGATGACTCCGGAGTCCATGCGCCGGATGGCCACGATGCAGCACGACATGATCGAACTGCTGCAGGAGCGCCACTACCGCCAGGGACTGGGCGTTCTCCTGAACTCGCCGGGCGCCGTTTACATGGGGCCGAACCCGGCGTCGTTCGGGCACCACGGGATCGGCGGTTCCACCGGCTTCGCCGACCCCGATTCGCGGATCGGATTCTCGTACGCGATCAACAAGATGCACTCGGTCGGCGACAACGGCCCGCGTTCCCGGAGGCTGGTAGATGCTCTCTACAGCGTCGTCTGAGATGGGCGAGACGTACGTCGTCACAGCCGTCCGTTACGGGACGCTCGCAACCGACCGCAGCGATGTGTTCCTGAACTATCGCGATTACCGGGTCGATGACGCCCCAGCCGACATGGACTACTACTTCTGGGTGATCCGGAACGACGCCAGAACGGTCGTACTCGATACGGGCTTCGCGGTGGACGTCGGAACGCGGCGGGGGCGCGTGGTGTGCGTGGACCCGCGGGAGGCGCTGGACGCGCTCGACGTGCGCGACGAACGCGACACTCTCCTCGTGATCTCTCACGCCCATTACGACCACGTGGGAAACCTCGACCACTTGCCGAACGCCCGGATGCTGGTGGCCGCCCGCGAGTACGACTTCTGGGTCCGCCACCCGCGGCGCCTCCGGCTGACGGATCAGCTCGTGGAGCCGGCCGAACTGGCGACGATCCGGTCCGCCTACGCCGCCGGGCGACTTGCGCTGCTCCCTGACGGCGACACGGAGATCGCCCCCGGGATCCTCGCTCTCGCCGGCTACGGGCACACGCCGGGTCAACTCATGCTTCTGGTGCAGACCGAGATCGGGGGCCTCCTGCTCACCTCCGACGCCGTCCACGTGGACGAGGAGCTGTCCGCGAGAATGCCGTTCCGCCACATGTGCGATCTGCGCCTCTCCGCCGACACCTACGACCTGATCGATGAGATGACGGCGTCCGGTCGTGCGGCCCGGGTCGTCGCCGGGCATCAGCCGGGCCTGGTCGGCCGGCTCCCCGCCCATCCGCGGCTCCCCGCCCACTCCGCTGTGCTGAGCTCCCCATCCACCACCCCCACGAAAGAGGAATCCCATGGCACTGAATGAGCACTCCACGCACGCGGAGACCTACGAGGCGGGACTCGCCGTCCGCCGGGAGGTCCTCGGCACCGCGTACGTGGACAGGTCGCTTGCCGCGGCGAACGACTTCAACTCGATCATGCAGGACCTGACCACCGAGTACTGCTGGGGCGTCGTCTGGACGCGAGACGTCCTCGAGCGTCGCGAGCGCAGCCTCATCAACCTCGCGATGATGACGGCGCTCAACCGCCCCCACGAACTCGCGTTGCACGTCCGAGGCGCCGTCAACAACGGGCTGACGAAGAAGGAGATCGCCGAGGTCTTCGTGCAGTGCGCCGTCTACGCCGGCATCCCCGCGGCCCTGGAGTCGTTCAAGGTGGCCCAGTCCGTCTTCGACGAGCTGGAGACGGCCTCGTGAGCAGCATCCTTCGTTCCACGGAGCGCACACGATGATCACCACACCGGGCGCCAACGCACGCGACCACGCCTGCCTCATCGTCCACGGTCCCGATCAGCCGGGTCTGGTGGCGGCGGTGACGGGCCTGCTCACGCGCAACGGCGCGAACATCGTGACGTTGGATCAGTACTCGGACAACCCCGCGGGCGGTGCGTTCTTCCAGCGCGTCGTGTTCCATCGGCCGGACCTGACGGCCGCGTTCCCCGACATCGAAGCGGACCTGGAGAGCACGCTCGCTCCCCTGGGAGTCCAATGGCGCCTGACGGATCAGTCGGTCCCGAAGCGGATGGCCATTCTCGCGTCGAAGAGCGACCACTGTCTCCTCGAACTCCTCTGGCGCCATCGTCGGGGCGAGCTCCCGGTGACGATCCCCATGGTCATCTCGAATCACACCGACGTCGCGGAAGACGTCCGCTCGTTCGGCGTGCCGTTCTTCCACGTGCCGTCTCAGGGCCCGGATAAGTCGGAGGCCGAGGCGCGGATCCTCGAACTGCTCACCGGCAACGTCGACTTCGTCGTGCTGGCGCGGTACATGCAGATCATCAGCGAAGGGTTCCTGGATGCCGTCGGCGTACCCGTGATCAACATCCACCACTCCTTCCTCCCCGCGTTCATCGGCGCCGGGCCGTACAAGAAGGCGAAGGAACGGGGCGTCAAGCTCATCGGAGCGACGAGCCACTATGTGACCAAGGACCTGGATGAAGGACCCATCATCGAGCAGGACGTCGCACGGGTGGATCACTCGATGACGGCGGCTGATCTTCAGGCGCACGGCGCCTACGTCGAGCGGGCCGTGCTCTCCCGGGCCGTCGAGTGGCACGCGGAGGATCGTGTGATCGTCCACGGGAACCATACGATCGTCTTCTGACGCGACAACGAGGGAGGGGTTCGGGACGCGTCCCGAACCCCTCCCTCGTTCCGGCTCACCAGCCCAGATCGTCGGCCCGCGTCGCCATGCCGCCGATGACCGTACCGCCGTCGACCGAGAGCGCGGTGCCGATCACGTACGACGCGCCGCCGGAGCAGAGCCACAGGACCGCCTGCGCGATCTCCTCCGGCTCGCCCAGACGGCCGATAGGGGTTCCCGTGAGCAGGCGGTCGAGCACCGGCTTGGGGAAGCCGGCGATGAAGGGAGTGTTGATGGGGCCGGGGCAGATGGAGTTGATGCGGATGCCGAGCTCGGCCATCTCCTGAGCGGTGTGCTTCGTGAGGCCGACGACGCCGTGCTTCACGCCGCCGTACGGGGCGAAGCCGTAACCGCCGATCAGCCCGGCCGCGGAGGCCGTGTTCACGATGCTGCCGCCGCCGCGCTCGAGCATCGCGGGGATCTCGGCCTGCATGCAGTGGAACACGGAGGTGAAATCGACGGCGATGGTGCGGTCGAGGTTTTCGGCCGTCTGCTCCAAGCACTTGCCGTGCTGTCCCTCGATCCCGGCGTTGTTGTGGGCGAAGTCCAGCCCGCCGAACTCGGCCACGACGGCGGCGACCCCCGCTTTGACGGACTCGCCGTCGGCCACGTCGATGCGGAAGAACTTCGCCGTTCCCCCCGCATCCACGATCTCCTGAACGACGGCCTCTCCGCCGGCGACGTCGATATCCGACACCGCGACCGCGGCGTGCGATCGCGCGAAGGCATGTGCACTCACACGCCCCATGCCGGAGGCTGCTCCGGTGACGAGCGCTACTTTTCCGGTGAAGTCGTACGTGACGTTCATGATCTCGCTTTCTCTGCGACGGGTGCATGGTTCGCGATGCACTCCGCCATGGCGGTGCAGACAGAACTCGCTGCACCTCAACGATCCGCTCCGCGATCGTTGCTCGCATAGGTGGTTCCACGGGCGTGTCGGGCCATCGCGTCCTCCGGTCCCGCGACCGGTGAACGCATCGATGCGGGGTTCACGCCGTCGCGCGCAGAATGCTGAGCGTGGGCGCGTGAGTGCGGGCTCGAGGTCGCGCGACGACGGTGCCTGCCCTCGCATCGCCGCGGAGGCGGCGGTGACCCACGCGATGAGGAGATGATGATGATGACGGCGATCAAGCTGGATGGTGTGGCGACGGCGGCTGCGATCAAGGCGGAGTTGGCGGAGCGGGTGGCGGTGTTGAAGGCGCGGGGGGTGACGCCGGGGATCGCGACGGTGCTGGTGGGTGCGGATCCGGCGTCGCAGTTGTATGTGGGGATGAAGCATAAGCAGTCTGTGGCGATCGGGATGAACTCGATTCAGCGGGAGCTGCCGGGGGATGCCACCCAGGCGGAGGTGGAGGCGTTGATCGATGAGTTGAACGCGGACTCGTCGTGTCACGGGTACATCGTGCAGTTGCCGTTGCCGAAGCACATCGACACGGACGCGGTCCTGGAGCGGATCGATCCGGCGAAGGACGCGGACGGGTTGCATCCGACGAATCTGGGCCGGTTGGTGTTGAACGTGAATACGCCGATCACGTCGCCGTTGCCGTGCACGCCGCGGGGGGTGATCGAGTTGCTCGTGCGTAATGGGTATGACCTGACGGGCAAGCATGTGGTGGTGGTGGGTCGGGGGGTGACGATCGGCCGGTCGATCGGGTTGCTGTTGACCCGCCGTGACATCAACGCGACCGTGACGTTGACGCACACCGGGACGGTGGATCTGCCGCGGTATCTGCGGGAGGCGGATGTGATCGTGGGTGCGGCCGGGGTGAAGCATCTGGTGCGGGCGGTGGATGTGAAGCCGGGCGCGGCGGTGCTGGATGTGGGTGTGACCCGGGAGAGCGACCCGGGAACGGGTAAGTCGAGGGTGTTCGGGGATATCGCCCCGGAGGTGGCGGAGGTCGCCGGGTACCTGTCGCCGAACCCGGGCGGGGTCGGGCCCATGACCGTCGCGCTGCTGATGACCAACGTCGTCGAAGCCGCCGAACGCGCCACCGCCTGACATCCTCGAAGGACAGAGACAGGAGAGGAACGCCATGGATCTGGGCCTGAAGGATCATGTCGTGCTCGTGGTGGGTGGCACGGGACTCATCGGCCGGGCCGTCGTGGACGCGACTCGGTCGGAGGGGGCGGCCGTCCTGGCGGGGAGCAGGAGCGGCGACGGTGACATCACCCTGGACGCCCGCGACCCGGCATCCGTCTCCCGTGCGGTCACCTCGATCCTGCGCGATCACGGGCGAATCGACGGCGTCGTGGTCGCCGCGGCGCCCAGCGCCCGGACACTCGATCCTGCAGCGAACGCGGACCCGGACGCCGTCCTCGAAGCGATCGAGGCGAAGGCGATCGCTTTCCTGCGGGTCGCCCAGGCCGTGCTCCCGGCGATGCGCGAGCGCGGGTACGGACGCATCATCGGCGTCAGCGGCCAGAACGCCTGGCTCACGGGTAACGTGCGTGGCTCGGTACGCAATGCAAGCCTCATCGTGGCCGCCAAGAACCTCGCCGACACGGTCGCGGGGCAGGGCATCACCGTCAACGTCGTGAACCCCGCCACGGTCACCGAAGAACCTTCGTCGCAGGTCGCCCCCGGGCGGGGCGGGGACTCGAGCCCGCGTGACGTGGCGGCCCTCGTCACCTTCCTGCTTTCCCCCAACGCCGCGGCGATCAGCGGCGAGTCCATTGCCGTGGGGCACCGCGTCCACGGCGTGACAGTCTTCTGACCAGGCGAACGCGGAGGGGGTCCGGTCGTCGGGTGCGCGGGCGCGAGACCCCGCGTCAGCGCGGCATCAGCAGGGGAGCGAGTAGGTCGTCAGCATAATCGGGCGGCAGCGGGATGCGGGCGAGGACCCGATAGAGGATCGCACCGGTGAGCGAATCCGCGAGCGCGTCAGGGTTCAGATCCGACCGCACGCGACCCTCATCCTGCGCAGCGCGCACCGCCGACGTCAGCGCGGCATGGCTGGGACCGGTGCCGTGATGGTAGAGCGCCTCGGCGTCCGCGGAGTCGCTCGAGGCTGCTGCTGACAGTGCCCGCACGAGCGTTGCGTTCGTCGGGATCTGCATCGCCGCGACCCAGGCATGCAGCATCGATCGAAGATCCAGACCATCGGCGAGCGACTCGAACGGGGCGATGGTCCCGTCGACGACCGCCTCCGCGATGATGGATGCTTTGCTGGGCCACCACCGGTAGATCGTCTGTCTTCCGACCCCCGCCCGTTCCGCGATCGCGTCGATGGTGAGGGCTTCGTAGCCGAGAGTGGCGAGAAGGTCGGTCGTTGCTCTGAGCACGGCCTGACGTGCGCGCTGACTCCGCGGACGGCCGGGGCCCCGGGTATCGCTCATTTGCTCATTGTCGCCGAGGTGGCTACTCTCCCGTGAATAACGAGACATATCATCTCGAAACTAATCGGACGCAACGGCGCGGCAGGGGAGAACCTTCATGAATACGGACCGGATCTACCTCGTCCTCGTCCCCCTCCTCCGCCGCTCCGTGGTGCGCAGGGCTCGCCGCCGACAGGAGGCGTTCCAGGCTGAGCCCTCCTCCCCGGGGCGGGTCGTCTTCCTCGGGGACAGCATCACTCAACGGGGCGACTGGGAGGCGCTGTTCCCCGAACTGGCCACGCTCAACCGCGGCATCGACGGCGACACGACCCAGGACGTCCTGGCGCGCCTGGACGGGGCAATCGACAGGCCACTCGCCGTGAACCTGCTGATCGGAACCAACGATCTGCACACCGACAAGGAACTCAAGGACCCCGCCGGCATCGTCGCACGGCTGGAGCGCATCATCGCGGGTATCCACGGCCGTGCACCCGGGGCGATGGTCTTCGTGAACAGCATGATGCCGCGCACGGCGTTCTTCGCTCCCCGGATCCGCGCCCTCAACGAGCGGTTCCGCGACGTCGCGGAACGCACCGGGTGCGTCTACGTCGACCTGTGGCCGGCCCTCGCGGACGACGCCGGAGCGCTCCGCAAGCAGTACACGTTCGACAACCTCCACCTCAGCCCCGCCGGCTATGACGCGTGGAGTGAGGTCCTGCGCCCAGTCCTCGCCCCGTTCGCCCGCACCGCCACCACCGAAAAGGACAACTGATATGACCGACACCGCCATCATCACCGGAGGCGCCGGAGGGATGGGGTTCGCCACCGCGAAGCTCCTCGGGCGCGACCACCGGATCGTGCTCGCCGACCTGGGGCAGGAACGCATCGACCGGGCCGTCGCCGAGCTCTCCGCCCTCGGCATCGACGCGACCGGGGCTGTCGCCGACATCACCGATCTCGCGTCCGTGCAGCGCCTCTTCAACGACGCCGAGCGTGATGGTCATCATGTGCGGGCCGTGGTGCACACCGCCGGCATCAGCCCGCAGATGGGCACAGCGGAGAAGATCGCCCGCATCAACGGCATCGGCACGGTCAACATCGCCCGCACGTTCCTGCCTCGCACACAGGAAGGCGACGTCCTGGTCAATGTCGCCTCTGTCGCCGGGCACGGCCTCCCCCGACCGCTCGTCCCCGTCGCTGCGTTCCGGCTCGCTGAGACGCGCCCGGCGGCGTTCGAGCAGGCCGTGGCACGCCGGTCCTCTCTGGCGGGCAAGAACCTGCGGTCCGGTCTGGCCTACGCGATCAGCAAGGCCTTCAGAGGCGGCGTGAATCGCCCCGGCATGTCCGGAGAGTTGTTTGCTGGTGTCAGGCCACTGTTTCGAGTGGCTGGTGGTGAGCGTAGTCGAGTTGTTCGACTTCGATTGGGGTGAGGTCGTCGAGCGAGCCGTGGATGCGGTCGCTGTTGAACCAGGACACCCACTCGGCGGTCGCCGCTTCGACGTGCGCGATGTCCCG
>Ga0180216_1001031_pt1 | contig 26134 bp, 20 predicted proteins | sample eDN3rd37CBELigMG_FD_128879 | JGI IMG/M metagenome (GOLD analysis project Ga0180216, IMG submission 128879) | Enriched Miracle-Growth compost microbial communities from Emeryville, California, USA - eDNA 3rd pass 37_C BE-Lig MG (version 2)... ... | reverse complement strand
GAGACGTCCGGCTGGAAGGCGCCCGTGAGCACGTTGGTGCGGCGGAAGACGTTTCTGCCGTCGATGGAGATCTCGTAGAGGTTGAAGATCCCCGTCCGATCGCTGGCGAAGAGCAGCCGCTCGCCGTCGGGGAACCACGCCGGCTGCAGGTCGAGGGCGTCGTCGTCGGTCAGGCGCCTCGGCGGCTCTCGCGTCTCGAGGGAGAGGACGTAGAGATCGCGACCGGCGCCCGCCCGCTCCTGGGAGAAGGCCACGAACCGCCCGTCGGGGGAGATCCGCGGGGTGAAGAGCTGCCGCTCCCCCGGAGGCTCGTAGAGCGCCTCGGGCTCGGCCTTCTCGTCGGCGAGGTCCAGGCGCATCAAAGTCGAGCGCCCGCGGGCGCGGCGGACGAAGACGGCGAAGCGGCCGTCGGGCGAGGCGTCCGCCTCCCAGGCCCGGAGCCCCTCGGTCCACTGCGTCTCCCCGTCCTCTCCCACGAGGAAGAGGTCGCCGTGGAAGCGGTGGGTGCGGAAGAGTTCGGGCCGCGCCACGAGGAGGCGGCCGTCGGGGAGGGGCGCGAGGCTGCCGGTGGCGGGCACCTCTCGCAGCGCCCGGTCGCGTCCTTCGGCAAGGTCGAGCGCGCGCAGGTGGGGGCGGCGAATCTCGGAGGCCTCCAGGTAGAAGAGCGTCCTCCCGTCCCGGGCGAAGCGGGGCGTGCCGGTGTTCGCGCCGAAGCGCGAGGTCCACGCCGCTTCGGTGACGGGGCCGCGGAGGGCGACGGCCTGCGCCTGGCCCTGGTAGCGGAGGCGGCTGACTTCCACCCACTCCTCCCAAAGCGAGGCGAGCGAGCGGTCGGTGCTCTTCTTCCAGTGGGGGTCGAGGAGGTAGGGGAGGAGGCTGGAGCCGTAGGACCTCCCGTAGGTGCGCAGGGCCTCGTCGCCCCGGCTCTCGGCCACGTAGGCGAGGAAGCTTCCGCCGTAGAGGTACCAGGCGGTTCCCCGCGGCCACCTCAGGGGGCCACCGGTGAGCTGGCCGAGGGAGAGGACGCGATCCTCGAGGAAGTCCGCCCGCAGGAACATGTCCGCCAGCGAGGACCGCATCCGGCCGGCCGAGGTGAAGAGGGATTCGTGGTAGGTCGCGAGCCCCTCCACGAAGAGCCGTGGCTGGATGGCGTTGGTGTTGAAGAGATTGCCGAAGAGCGTCGTCAACCAGTCGGTGGCCCCGCCGGTGGTGCCGAGGTGTAGGACGTGCGCGTACTCGTGCGCCACGAGGATGAAGAGCCAGTCGTCGAAGTCGCCGAGGATGGAGAGGTCGTCCGGCGGGGCGGCGTGCAGGACGATCTGGGGGCGGCCGAAGGCGGTGGCCGAGCCGTTGGCGGCGTCGGTGTGGTCCGTGAGGACGACCTGGGTCTTTTGCTTGGGCCCTTCCCCGAAGAAGGGTACGAGTCTTTCGTGCGCCTCCTCCAGCGCGCGCAGGGCCCGCTGCGCCAGCGGGTGGAGCCCCTCGTGGAAGTGGAGGATGAAGTGCGGGGACTCCGCCGTTCTCCACCGATGCCCCGGAGCCACGGCCAAAGAGGGCGGCGGAACGAGGAGTAGGACGCTAAAAAGGAGGCGGAGGAAGAATTGGCGAGAGAGCATGGGAGACGGACCGGCGCCAGGCTATACGATTCCATCGCGGGCGCCGAGGGGAAGTCGCTGGCCGGCGCGGGCTCTTCCGTGCTCGCCTCCGCGATCGGATGCGCACCTTGGGGTGGCGAGGCGGAGGACCCGGTGGCGACGCGGCGAGAGACCGGCCATTCGCACGGCCATTTCCACGGTACGGATGCGGCGACGGCCTCGCGCATGCCCCCGAGGGAGCGGGCCAAGGAGAAGCGCTCGCTGCTTTGGACGCTGGCGGTCACCGCCTCCATCATGATCCTCGAGGCCGTGGGCGGCTGGCTCTCCGGCTCCCTGGCGCTCCAGGCGGACGCCGGGCACATGCTCGCCGACTCCTCCTCGCTCCTCCTGTCCGTCCTCGCCATCTCCTTCGCGTCCCGCCCGGCGGACCTTCGTCGGACCTACGGCTTCTACCGCGCGGAGATCCTGGCGGCGCTGGTGAACGGCGCGGCGCTCGTCGTGGTGGCGGCCCTGATCTTCTGGGAGGGGATCCAGCGGCTTCGCTCGCCCGAGGAGATCCGCGTCGGCACGATGCTCGGCGTGGCCGCCATCGGCCTCGTGGCGAACGTGGTCGGCATCCTGCTCCTCCGGGAGCGGAGCCGGGGCTCGCTCAACGTCCGCGGCGCCTACCTCCACGTGGTCGGCGACGCCCTCTCCTCCGTTGGCGTGGTGGTCGCCGGCCTGATCATCTGGGCGACCGGCTGGGTCTACGCCGACGCGATCGTCTCCCTGGCCATCGCAGTGGTGATCGTCTGGGGGGCGGTGCGCCTCATCCGGGAGGCGACCGACGTCCTCCTCGAGGCCGTGCCCGCCCACCTCGACCTGGCCGAGGTTCTCCACGCCATGGAGAACACCGAGGGCGTGACCCGCGTGCACGACCTCCACGTCTGGACCATCTCCTCGGGGATGTATGCGCTCTCGGCCCACGTGGTCGTCGACTCCTGCGACCTCCCCCGAAACGACGAGATCCTCCGCGACCTGCGCGAGACCCTCTCGTCCCGGTTCGGCCTCGACCACGTCACCCTGCAGATCGAGACCCCGGCCTACTGCGGGGAGTGAGCCCGGCCGCCCACCGCCCTTGGGGCCTGGGCTTAACTTCGACTTACGTACCGTGAGATGATCCGACTCGCCGGGTCGCGCTCGTCCGTCGAGATCTCTCGTGGGCGAATCCTGGCGAGTTCCCGCTTTCACGACGTAGGGGGCGTTCGGTGTCATGAGGGCTCGATACGGATTTCTGCTGGCGGTGTTCGCGCTGTCGGTGGCGGGCTGCGGGGGCGGTTCCGGCGATTCGGATTCCCACGGGGCTGGAACCGGCGGTGCGGGTACCGGCGGGATTGGCGGCGGGGGAGCGGGAGGTGTGCCGACCGGAGGAACCGGTGGAATGTCGACGGGGGGCCAGGGTGGCGAAGGGGGTTCCGGAGGCACGGCCGGGAGCGGGCAGTGGGGGACCGGAGGATTCTCCTCCGATCCGAGCGCGTGGCGCGCGGTGCACGTCGAAGGGGAGTGGGAGAAGGAGCAGCTCATGGAGGGGGATGTCTCGAAGCTGCCCTTCAAGCCGCTGAAATGGGAGGCGAACTGCGGTTCGCACTGTGAGTCCGCCGTCCTCGCGCCTGAGGCGAACGTCATGGCCCTTAACGCCGTCCTTGGCGCGGTCCGCGACGAAGAAGGGGTTTCGGTCTACGCCGCGAGTCGACAGGGCGTACCCGATCCTCCACTTGGAGCCGTTCTGTGGCGGGGCATTCGACTCTCCGACGGAAGGACCGTTGGGGCCCTCCGTCTCCAGCCTCTCGTTTCCTATGCCTATGAGTCACCAGGGCTCTTCTTCATCGGCCCATCACCATCCTATGTCGTCGTGCTATCGAATCACCGCTTTCTCCGAGGCTCGTTCCATGCGCCTAGTCGGACCTGGGAGTGGAAAACTCCTTTCACCGACTCAATCTGGGGTGGTTTCTGGTGTACGCGTTTCGACGTAGACACGACGCCTCCCGCCCTCATCGACGCCTGCCCGGCCGGGGTGATGGTTCGGGATCGGCCCGGCACCATCGACGGGGAGCTGGTTCCTGATTCCCGGTACTCGTACATCGCAAGTGGGTTTGGTGGCATGGCCGTCTGGTCCCAGCTCCCGAATGACTCGTCCTCTTCCGGGGTCTGGGGGTGGACTCCGGAGCGTGGGGTGTGGAAGGTGGCGGAGATTCCAGGCAACGTTTGCTCGCTCTCCTTGACCGACGATCGGCTTGTCGGGGTGCGAGGAGGACCGCCAGAGCGCGGGGGGCTTTGTGACGACAGCTTGGAGTCCCCTCAAATTTTCGTCATGCCTCGCGAGGGAGGGGGGCGAATCGACAGTCCTCCATTTTCGAAGCCCTTCAAAATCGATATTCGTGCATACGGTGACTACGCCGCGGCCTTTGCGTCCAAATACGTCGAGAAGGGAAGCGAGCACCATGTCCTGCTGATCCGACTCACGGATTGGAAGATTCGGCGCTTCCGTCCTCGCCCGGAGCGATATGTGTCGTCGCTAGATGCCATCGCGGTGGACGGCACCCACTTCTACTACGTCGACGAGATCATGAAACCGGGTGAGTACCCGTTGGTCGACCGGGTCTACCGCTACCCGCTCTCGGCCTTCGACTCGATCGGCGAGCCCTTCGATCCTTGGGAGACCGAGCCTCCGGCGCCCTGACCGCCGCCTTACGGATGGATGACGAGGTGGCGCTGCGGCTCGGTGCCGATGCTCTCGGCGGCGAGGCGGTGGCGGGAGACCATCCGGTGCTGGAGGCGGCGCACGGAGGGCTTGCGGGGGGCGAGGGCGATGGGGATGCCCTCGGCGAGGACGCGCTGGATGGCGTGCTCGGTCTCCTGGACCGCCTCGCGGAGCTCGCTCTCCTCCAGCCCCTCGGCCACGTGGAAGGCGTCCTGGAGGGCCCGGCGGATGGGAGAGGAGCCGTTTCGCTTCACGGTGTAGACGCGGATGCCCCGCCGCTCGGCCACGCGGCGGAGGCGCCCGTCGTCGGCGCGGGAGCGGAGGGCGAGGACCAGGTCCGCGTGCTCGAGGCGCTCGACCACGGTGGCGTCGAGCCGCAGATCGCGGATCGCCCGCTCCACCAGCATCGGGCTCAGGGCGTAGGCGCAGATGCGGGTGGGCCCCATGTGGGGGCGGAAACTCTCGACCGGCTCGGGCGGCTCCGGCTCCACCAGCGGTTCGGTGACCAGCTCCCCGTCGGGGCCGGTGACCCGTCGCTCGCCGCCCACGGCCTTGCCCGCCAGCAGCCGGTCCACGGCCTGGGCGGTGTCCGGGTGGACGAGGAGCTCGTCGCGTCCCAATAGCTCCACCACGATGTCGAAGGTGGGGGGCGCGCGGCGCTCGTTGATCGTCTTGGGCGTCCCCCGGCGGCGCGCCTCCTCGTCCCCGAGGGTGACGGTGTGCACCCCGCCGACCAGATCCGAGAGCACCGGGTTCATCACCAGGTTCTCGAGGCTGTTGCCGTGCGCCGTGGCCACGAGCTGGACCCCGCGCTCGGCGATGGTACGGGCCGCCGCGGCCTCCGCCTCCGTGCCGATCTCGTCCACGATGATGACCTCGGGCATGTGGTTTTCCACCGCCTCGATCATCACCGCGTGCTGCCGCTCGGGGTTGGGGACCTGCATCCGCCGCGCGGAGCCGATCCCCGGGTGGGGGATGTCGCCGTCGCCCCCGATCTCGTTGGAGGTGTCCACCACCATCACCCGCTTGCCCGCGTCGTCGGCGAGGACGCGGGCGACCTCCCGAAGCTTGGTCGTCTTCCCCACCCCCGGCCGACCGAGGAGGAGGATGTTCCGACCGCTTTCCACCAGGTCGCGGATGGGCTCGATGGTGCCGAAGATCGCGCGCCCCACCCGCAGCGTGAGGCCGACGATCCGGCCCTGGCGGTTTCGGATGCCCGAGATGCGGTGGAGGGTGCGCTCGATCCCCGCGCGGTTGTCGCCGGTGAAGGCCCCGAGGTTCGAAACCACGTGGTCGAGGTCGTCCTGGCTGACCACCTCGGCGCCGAGGTCCACGACGCGACCGGGAAAACGCGCCTGCGCGATCCGACCGAGGTCCATCACGATCTCGATCAGATCCTCGTGCGGGATCTCGTCGATCGCCCGCTGCAGCCGCTCCGGCAGGATCACGAGGAGGACGCGAAGGTCGTCTGGTGCGGTGATCGCCACGGTGATGGATCCTCTCCCCTAACGATGCGCAGACCCGCGGGAGGATGCGCGATCAGCGCTTCCCCAGGAAGACGTTCACCTTCGTCGGAGCCCTTCCTGCCTCCGGGTCCTGGCGGCGATTCTGGAGCGCGCTCACCCGGGCGTAGAGGCCCGCCTCGTCCTTGCCGTCGACGACGACGAGGAGGAAGCCGGCGTCCTCGGTGCGCTTGCGGGACACCTTCACCCCGTGCTTGCCGAGCTCCGCCTCCCAGTAGTCCGCCACGGCCTCGGGATCCAGGTCGGATTCCAGGGCGACCTCGTAGTGCTGGACGCCGTCGTCGAAGAAGGAGCGGCTCTGACGGACCCGGTCGCCTTCCATCAACGCGTAGGGGAAGCCGGGGGGAGGATCGGCCAGCGGCTCGACCCGCTTCGCCTCGGGCTGGGGCTCGGCCTTCTTCTCCGCCGGAGGCGGGGTGGGGGAGGCCTGGGGACGGGACGCCTGGGGCTCGGACTTCGAGCATCCGGCTCCGAGGGCCAGCGAAAGAGCGAGGAGGAGGGGGAGAGTGGCGCTCATGATCCGTTTTTGCATAACGAGAATCGGCCGGGCCGTCCACCATCCGGCTTGACCGCCCGTGCCGGGAAGGATAGCTCCGCGGAGGCATTCTCGGTCGAGAATCTGCGGGACGGACGTCGTATGGGCTCGGTGCGGATCATCGCGGGAGTGGCGAGGGGGCGGAAGCTGACGGTCCCCGAAGGGCGTACGATCCGGCCGACCCCGGATCGGGTGCGCCAGTCCATTTTCGACGTCCTGGGGCAGTTCTTCCGCGGCGAGCGGGTTCTCGATCTCTACGCGGGGAGCGGCGCCATGGGCTTCGAGGCGCTCTCCCGCGGGGCCTCCCGGGCCACCTTCGTGGATCGGGATCGCGAGGCCCTCCGGGCCATCGAGACGAACGCCCGGAAGCTGGGGTGGAGCGAGCGGGTCCGCGTGGTCGCGGCGGATGCCGAGGCCCACGTCCGCGGGGCGGGGCGGCTGGAGTACGAGCTCGTCTTCTTGGACCCGCCCTATCGCACGACGCCCGAGCCTTCCCTTAGGGCTCTCGCCGAAGCGGGCTTGCCCGACGGCGCCCTCGTGGTCGCCGAACACGATTCGGATTGGCAGGCCGGCGAGGCCTACGGCAGCTTGCGGCGGTGGGACCATCGGCGCTACGGGACCACCGCGGTGACCTTCTTCGAAGCGCGAAGCGAGGACGCGCCATGAGTCGACTGGCAATCTATCCGGGCTCCTTCGACCCGATGACCAACGGGCACCTCTCGATCATCCACCGCGGCCTCAGGGTCTTCGACGGGCTGATCGTGGCCATCGCCTACAACTCGAAGAAGACCCCGCTCTTCTCGGTGGAGGAGCGGATCGAGATGCTCCGCGAGGCCATCGGAGACGACCCCCGCGTGGAGATCGATTCCTTCGAGGGCCTGCTCGTCGACTACGCGAAGAAGCGCCAGGTCACGACCATCCTGCGGGGCCTTCGCGCCGTCTCCGATTTCGAGTTCGAGTTTCAACTGGCGAACATGAACCGCAAACTCTATCCCCCCTGCGAAACGGTCTTCATGATGACGGGGGAGGATTATTTCTTCATCTCTTCTCAGTTGGTCCGCGAGATCGCGTCCCTCGGAGGATCGCTGGACGGCCTCGTCCCCGAGAACGTCCAGCGGGCCCTCGTCCAGAAGTTCGAGCGAAAAGACGAATAGGAGATCCTCGTGAAGCTCAGCCGCCGTGCGCAGTCGGTTCAACCTTCCCCCACGCTCGCCATCACCGCCAAGGCCAAGGCGATGCGGGCAGCGGGAGCGGACGTGATCTCGCTCTCCGCGGGCGAGCCCGATTTCGGCACCCCCGACCACGTGAAGAAGGCCGGGATCGAGGCCATCGAGTCGGGATTCACGCGGTACACGGCCACGGCCGGCGCGCCGGAACTCCGCAAGGCGATCGCGGAGAAGCACCGGCGGGAAAACGATCTCACCTACGACCCCGCCACCGAGATCGTCGCCTGCGTGGGTGCCAAGCACGCCATCTACGGCGCGATCCAGGTCCTCGTGGACGAGGGCGACGAGGTCCTGGTGCCCGCGCCCTACTGGGTGAGCTACCCGGACATGACCCGGCTCGCGGGCGGCACCCCGGTCGTCGTCCCCTGCCGCGCCGAGGACGGCTTCGTGGTGCGGGCGAGCGAGATCGAGTCGCGGATCGGCGAGCGGACGGTGGCGCTGATCCTCAACAGCCCCTCCAATCCCACCGGCGCCGTCTACCCGCGCAAGGCCCTCGAGGAGATCGCCGAGGTCGTCCGCCGCCACCCGCGCCTGGTGGTGATCTCGGACGACATCTACGAGCATCTCATCTACACCGGCGATCCCTTCACCAACATCCTCAACGTGGCCCCCGACCTCCGCGACCGGACCATCGTGGTCAACGGCCTGTCCAAGAGCTTCTCCATGACGGGTTGGCGGATCGGCTGGGCGCTCGGACCGCGGGAAATCATCGGCGCCATGCAGCGCCTCCAGGACCAGTCCACCTCCAACCCCTCCTCGATCACGCAGATGGCGGCGATCGCCGCGCTCTCCGGGGGCAACGACTTCGTGGCCGAGATGCGCGAGGCCTTCGACGAGCGTCGCCGCTTCGTCCAGCGTCGGCTCTCGGAGATCCCCGGCGTGAGCTGTCCCGAGATCGGCGGCGCCTTCTACGCCTTCTTCGACGTGCGGCCCCTCCTCGCGAAGAGCTTCCGCGGAGAGTCGCTCGGGGAGAGCAGCGCGCGTTTCTGCGAGATCCTCCTCGAGGAATTCCACGTGGCGATGGTGCCCGGCGTGGCCTTCGGGGCCGAGGGCTTCGTCCGTCTCTCCTTCGCCACCTCGCTCGACGCGCTGGAGAAGGGTCTCGACCGCCTCGAGTCCTTCGCGAGGGCCCTCGAGTAGTTTCCGATCCCCTCCTGCGAAAAGGGGACCTTTCTGTTACATAGGGCGCCGGCCGAGCGCGGGGCGAAGGCTCGTCCATGCCACCGCCACCGGCTGGAGGATCGATGCCGCGGCGCACAGACATTCGAAGTGTATTCGTCGTCGGGTCGGGTCCGATCGTCATCGGACAGGCCTGTGAGTTCGACTATGCGGGGGCGCAGGCCTGCAAGGCCCTCAAGAACGAGGGCCTGCGGGTGGTGCTGCTCAACTCCAATCCCGCGACGATCATGACCGATCCGGAGATGGCCGACGCCACCTACATCGAGCCGATCACGGTGGAGACGGCCGAGCGGATCCTGGCCAAGGAGCGGCCCGACGCCATGCTCGCCACGCTGGGCGGGCAGACCGGCCTCAATTTGGCCAAGGAGCTGGCGGAGCGCGGCATCCTCGAGAAGTACGGCTGTGAGCTGATCGGCGTCACCCTCGAATCCATCCGCAAGGCCGAGGATCGCGAACTCTTCAACGAGGCCATGGAGCGGATCGGCCTCGAGGTCCCGAAGAACGGCGTCGCCCACAACCTGGAGGAGGCCCGGGCCATCGTCGAGAAGACGGGCTTCCCCGCCATCCTCCGCCCCTCCTACACCCTGGGCGGGACCGGCGGCTCCATCGCCTACAACAAGGTGGAGTTCGAGGAGAAGGTGAAGGAGGCCCTGGCCGCCTCCCCGGTCGGCAGCGTGCTCATCGACGAGAGCGTGCTCGGCTGGAAGGAGATCGAGGTCGAGGTCGTCCGCGACACCACCGACAAGATCCTCGTCGTCTGCACCATCGAGAACGTGGACCCGATGGGGATCCACACCGGCGACTCGATCACCATCGCTCCGGCGCTCACGCTCACCGACGAGGAGCTCGCCCGGCTGCGGGACGCGAGCGAGCGGATCATCCGCGAGATCGGCGTCACCTGCGGCGGCTGCAACATCCAGTTCGCCCTCGATCCGAAGAGCGGGCGCATCGTCGTCATCGAGATGAACCCGCGGGTCTCCCGCTCCTCGGCGCTCGCCTCGAAGGCGACCGGCTACCCGATCGCGAAGTTCACCGCGCTCTTGGCCATCGGATACACGCTCGAGGAGATCGAGAAGGAGGCCATCCCCGGAGCGCCCGCCACGCGGGAGCCCTCCCTGGACTTCGTCGTCACCAAGGTCCCGCGCTTCGCCTTCGAGAAGTTCCCGACCACGGACCCCCTCCTCACCACGCAGATGAAGAGCGTGGGCGAGGCGATGGCCTTCGGCAAGACCTTCCGCGAGTCCTTCCAGAAGGCCCTCCGCTCCCTGGAAACGGGGAGCCACGGCCTCGAATCGCCCCTGGGCAAGCGGCCCCTCGAGTCCTACTCGGACGCGGACCTCGAGAGGATCCGGAGCGAACTCAAGCGGCCTTCCTCCGAGCGGATCTACTGGGTGGCGGAGGCCTTCCGCGCCGGGATGGAGGGCGCCGAGGTCCACGCGGCCACCTCCATCGACCCGCACTTCCTCGGCGAGATCGCGGCCATCGTGGAGGAGGAGCGACGGATCGCCCGCGAGGGGCTGAAGGACGCCGAATCGCTTCGGGCCTACAAGGCCCAGGGCTTCTCGGACCGCCGGCTCGCCTTCCTCACGGGAACCACCGAAAGGGAGGTCCGCAGGCTCCGCCACGACCTGGGGGTCGTCGCCGCCTTCCGGAGGATCCGCGCCTACGCCGGCTCCGCCGAAGGCGAGGTGGCCTACCTCTACTCCACCTTCGGCACCGACGCCTGCGACGCGCGACCCTCGGAACGCCGCAAGGTGATGATCCTCGGCGGCGGTCCGAACCGGATCGGGCAGGGCATCGAGTTCGACTACTGCTGCGTGCACGCGAGCTTCGCCCTCAAGGAGGCGGGCTACGAGACGATCATGGTCAACTGCAACCCCGAGACCGTCTCCACCGATTGGGAGACCTCGGACCGCCTCTACTTCGAACCGCTCACCCTGGAGGACGTGTTCGAGATCGCGCGGCTGGAAAAGCCCGTGGGCGTGCTCGTGCAGTTCGGCGGGCAGACCCCGCTCAAGCTGGCGGCGGCGCTGGACGAGGCGGGGATCCCCATCCTCGGCACGCCGGTGGACGCCATCGACCGCGCGGAGGACCGGGAGCGCTTCACCGGCGTGGTTCAGAAGCTCGGTCTGCACCAGCCCGACAACGGCCTCGCGCGATCGGCGGAGGAGGCCCTCGCCGTGGCCCGGGACATCGGCTTCCCGGTGATGGTTCGCCCCTCCTACGTGCTCGGCGGGCGGGCCATGGAGATCTGCCACGACGAGCGGCAGCTCGAGGAGTATCTCAGCCAGGCCGTTCGCGCCTCCGAGGAGCGGCCCGTGCTCGTGGACCGCTACCTCCGTGACGCCCTCGAGGTGGACATCGACGTCGTCTGCGACGGCGAGCGGGTGGTGATCGGCGGTGTCCTCGAACACATCGAGGAGGCCGGCGTGCACTCGGGGGATTCGGCCTGCTCGCTGCCGCCGCATTCGCTCCCCGAAGACATCGTCCGAAAAATCGAGACACAGACGGCTGCCATCGCCCGCGAACTCGGCGTCGTGGGCCTGCTCAACGCCCAGTTTGCGGTGCAGGGTGAGAAGATCTACGTGCTCGAGGTGAATCCGCGGGCCTCTCGCACCGTCCCCTTCGTGGCGAAGGCCTCGGGGGTTCCGATCGCCAAGCTCGCGGCCAGCGCGATGGTGGGGCTGCGCCTGCCCCCCGAACTCTCGGACCGGCCCACCTTCCAGCGCTTCGCGGTGAAGGAATCCGTCTTCCCCTTCCGCAAGCTCTCCGGGGTCGATCCCGTGCTCGGTCCCGAGATGAAGAGCACGGGCGAGGTGATGGGGATCGACCGGAGCTTCGCCAAGGCCTTCTGGAAGAGCCAGCTCGCCTCGGGCAACGCGCTTCCGAGAAGCGGCCGCTGCTTCATCTCGGTCCGGGACGAGGACAAGCCGGCCGCGGCGGAGATCGCGAGGCGGATGGTCGCCCTCGGCTTCGAACTCATCGCCACCCGTGGGACCGCCCAGTACCTCCTCGAGCGGGGCATCCCGACCGACATGGTGCTCAAGGTGGCCGAGGGGCGTCCGCACGTGGTCGACAAGATCCTCGACGGGGCGATCCACCTGGTCTTCAACACGACCGCCGGGAAGAAGGAGCTGGAGGACAGCTACTCGATCCGCCGGGAGACCCTGAACCGCGGCATCCCCTATTTCACCACCATCGCCGGCGCGCGCGCGGCGGTGACCTCCCTCGAGGAGACGCAGGGAGGCGAGGTGGATGTATTTCCCATCCAGGAGCTCTACGAGGGCAGAAAAGCAAGCCGGGTCGGTTGACTCCGATCCCCGGGGAATGCGATCCTGAAACCAAACTGGGCGGCCGCTCCGAGAGGGAGGGCGACCGCCCGCTTTTTTGGTGAGGCCATGTCCGAGAAGATTCCGATGACCCGCTCGGGACAGCAGAAGCTGATGGACGAGCTCAAGAGGCTCAAGACCGTGGAGCGGCCGTCGATCGTTCGGGAGATCGAGGAGGCCCGGGCCCACGGTGACCTGTCCGAGAACGCGGAGTACAAGTTCGCGAAGGAGAAGCAGGGCCACATCGAGGGCCGCATCCAGCAGGTGGAGGACTGGCTCGCCCGTGCGGAGGTCATCGACGTCTCCCGTCTGAGCGGAGACAAGGTCGTCTTCGGCGCAACGGTGACCCTGCTCGACGTGGATACCGAAAAGACGGTGAAGTACCGCATCGTCGGCGAGGTGGAGGCGGATCTGAAGCAGGGCCTGATCTCGGTGACCAGCCCTCTGGCTCGTTCCCTCATCGGACGTCAGGAAGGCGACGAGGTGGTGGTGCGGACGCCCGGCGGCGAGCGGGTCTACGAGATCCTCGAGGTCGCGTTCGTGGAGCCCGAGGAGACGCCCGCCGAGCCGTGAGCCTTCGGGAGCTCCTCGAGCGAAAACTCTTTCCTCCCCTGCGTTTCGCGTGTCGCGGAGGGGGGGAGGGGGCTGCCCACCTGCGGGGGCTTTCGGCCCTCTGTGGGGCGATCGCCGAGGAGGCGGAGAAAGCCGGCCATCCGCACGAGGCGCTCTCGAAGCTGGTGGAGGCGGCGCGCGCCTTCGACCGCGCCCCGGCCGAGCACCGTGCGGACGAACTCCGATCCGTCCTCCTCCGGGTGCGGGAGATGGTGGCCCTGCCGCCGGAACTCGCCGCCTTCGCCGGGAGCCCGAGCCCGAAGGAGAAGGCCGAAGCGCCCGCGGGGGAGGCCTTCCAGCTCCAGATCCAGGATCCCACCCCGCCTCCGCGCCGCCCGCCGGCCCGCCGGGCGCCCTCCCGTCCCGCGGTCGAAGCGGAGACCCACGCCCCGGCGCGGATCGTCGTCCCGGCCTACGCCGCCCCGCTCGCGCGCATCCCGCTCTCGACCCTCCCCGGCGTCGGTCCCAAGATGGAGGCCGCCCTGGCGAAGAAGGGGATCCAGAGCGTCGCCCACCTCCTCTTCGACCTCCCCCGCGCCTACCAGGACCGCCGGAGCGTGAAGCGCATCCGGGATCTCCTGCCGGGCGAGAAGGGCCTCACCTTCGGGCGGGTGGTCTCGACCCAGGAGATCTACGTCCGCAAGTCGCGGCGAAAGATCTTCCGCGTGGTGATCGAGGACGGCGCCGATCGCCTGGCGCTCGCCTTCTTCCACGTTTGGCCCGCTTTGGTGCGCCGCTTCCAGCCGGGGAAGAGCTTCTTCGTCTGGGGGGAGGTGAAGCGCTTCGGCGGAAGCAAGCAGATCGTCCATCCGGAACTCGAGGAGGCGGAGGAGCGGGACGGCGGGGCGCTCTCGGCCGGGCGGATCGTTCCCGTCTACCGGGGGATGGACGAGATCGGCCAGGGCAGGGTGCGGGCGGTGGTGGAGGAGGCCCTGCGCCGCCACCTTTCGGAGATCCCGGAGATCCTGCCCGAGGCCCTCCGGCGCGAGCGGGGACTTCCCTCGATCCGCGAGACCCTGGAGCGCATCCACTTCCCTCCCGGCAAAGCCGACGTCGAGGCCCTCTGCGCCGGGGCCTCTCCCTGGCACCGCCGCCTGGCCTACGAGGAGCTCTTCCTCCTCTCGGTGGGTCTCGCGCTCAAGGCGAAGGGCGTGCGGGTGGAGCCGGGCCACGCCTTCGACACCTCGCCGGAGCGGCTCTCGCGCGCGCTCTCCTTCCTGCCCTTCTCCCCGACCGCGGCGCAGCGCCGGGTCATCGAGGAGATCGCCCGGGACATGGGCGCCCCCGAGCCGATGAACCGCCTTTTGCAGGGCGACGTGGGCTCCGGGAAGACGGCGGTCGCGCTCGTGGCCTGCCTGCTCGCGGTCTTCGACGGTCGACAGGCCGCGGTCCTCGCGCCCACGGAGATCCTCGCCGAGCAGCACCACCGCAACTTCTCGCGCCTCCTCGAGGGGAGCGGCATCGACGTGGCGCTCCTGGTCTCCACCCGCGGCGCCCGCGCCGCGAACGAGGCCCGGTCGCGGATCGCCTCGGGACGGGCGCGGATCGCGGTGGGGACCCACGCGCTCCTCTCCGCGGCCTCGTCCTTCGAGGATCTGGGCCTGGTGGTGATCGACGAGCAGCACCGCTTCGGCGTGGAACAGCGGGCCGAGCTCATCGCCAAGGGGAAGAGGCCGGACGTGCTGGTGATGACGGCGACCCCCATCCCCCGAACCCTCTCGCTCGTCCTCCATGGGGAGCTGACGCAGTCGGTGATCGACGAGCTACCGCCGGGGCGGACCCCCGTGCTCACGAAGGTCCTGCCGGCGCGTGACCGCGAGAAGGCCTACCGCCTCGTCGAAAAGGAACTCGCCGCGGGCCACCAGGCCTACGTGGTCTACCCCCTCATCGAGGAGAGCGAGCGGAGCGATCTGGAGGACGCCACCCGAGGCCTGGCGCTCCTACGGGAGCGCTTCCCGGGACGGCGCCTCGCCCTCTTGCACGGGCGGATGAAGGCGGAGGAGCGCGACGAGGTGATGGACGCCTTCCGCCGCGGCGAGATCGATCTCCTGGTGAGCACCACGGTGGTCGAGGTGGGGGTGGACGTGCCCAACGCCACCGTGATGGTGGTGGAGAACGCCGAGCGCTTCGGCCTCTCGCAGCTCCACCAGCTCCGCGGTCGGGTGGGGCGGGGCGGCAAGAAGAGCGCCTGCCTCCTCGTCGATCACGGGAGCGCCGAGGGGAGACGCGCGAAGGAGCGTCTCGCCACCCTGGAGCGGAGCAACGACGGCTTCGTCATCGCCCAGGCCGACCTGGAGATCCGCGGCCCCGGCGAATTCCTCGGCACGCGGCAGGCGGGCCTGCCCGAACTCCAGCACGCCGACCTGGCCCGCGACGCGCGCCTCCTCGAGCAGGCGCGAAGCGACGCCTTCCACCTCGTGGGCCGCGACTCGGATCTCGCGGATCCCGCCCACCGCCGCCTCGCGACCGAGGTGATGGAGCGCTTCGCCGAGCGCATGAGCCTCGCCCGCGTGGGCTAATCGTTCAGAACGAGGAGCCGGGCTCGAGGAGGAAGGCCTTCTCCTCCTCGGTACTTTCGCGGCCGAGGATCGCGTTGCGGTGGGGGAAGCGGCCGAAGCGATCCACGATCACCTGGTGGCGGATGGCGTAGTCCAGGAACGAGAGGTAGCGGTCCCTCACGCGCTCGGGCGCGGCGTCGGCGAGGACCCGGTAGAGGGCCACGGAGCGGGCCTGGAGTTCCCGGTCCTCGGCGTGCTCCAGGGGGAGGTAGAAGAAGCTCCGCTCGATGGGGCTGAGCGCCTGGTCGTGGCCGAGTTCGAGCCCCTCCAGGACCAGCGCCTGCGCCTTGGGATCCTGAGCCCAGGCCTCGGGTTTGCCGCGGTGGATGTGGCGGGGGAACTGGTCGAGGAGGATGAGGAGGGCCATCCGTCCGTGCGGGGTCTCGGCCCAGTGGTCGAGCTTGCCTTCGGCGGCGGCCCGCGCGTCCTCGCCGAAGCGCTCGATCACGAGGCGATCGGTTTCCTCGGAACGCCCGAACCAGAGGTCGTAGCGAGCGGGATCGAAATCCCAGCCGCGCTCGTCTGGCGGACCGAACCAGAAATCGAGGATCTCGTCGGCGCGCTCCATGATGGTCTCCTTCTACCGGCTCCCCCGGTCGTCGAATCTCGCTCCGCCCGACGGTAGCGCGGATCGGAGCGGACCGATACCTCCGGGAGGCCATCGCCCCTCGGACCGAAAATTGGAGCTGCCCCACGGGAGGGGATCGGCTAGCCTGCGCGCGATGCAGGCGAGAGGGTGCTTTTTCGTATTCGAGGGGCTCGACGGCTCCGGGACCACGACCCAGGCGGAGCTCTTGGCCCGCAGGATCGAGGAGAGCGGGCGCAAGGTCCTCCTCACGGCGGAGCCTTCGTCGGGGCCGGTGGGGCGGCAGCTTCGGGCGATCCTCGAGCGCAGGCTCGCGCCCACGGGGGGTGGGGATTGGGACGGCCGCGCCCTGGCGCTCCTCTTCGCGGCAGATCGCCTCGATCACTTCCTCGGGGAGATCCGACCGGCCCTGGAGGCGGGCGTCCACGTGGTCTGCGACCGCTACGTCCTCTCCTCGGTGGCGTACCAGGGCATGGCCGCGCCGAGGGAGTGGATCCGCTCCCTCAACCGCTTCGCCGCCGCCCCCGATCGCACGCTCTTTCTGAAGGTTCGCCCCGAGGTCGCGCTCGCGCGCCGGCTCGGCGAGAGCCAGACGCCCGAGCTCTTCGAGACGCTCCCGCAGCAGGAGCGGATCGCGAGGACCTACGAGGAGGCCGCCCTCGAGCTCGAGGCGCGCCACCGCGTGCTCGTCCTCGACGGCGAGCGCCCCGCCGGGGAGATCGCCGAGGAGGTCTGGGCGCTCGTCGAGCCCCTGCTCAGCCGGTGACGACCAGGGGGCGGTCGGCGTGGGGGTGCTTGAGCACGGTCGCGCGCACACCGAAGACCTCGCCCACCCGCTCCTCGGTCAGGACCTCCCAGGGGGTGCCCTCCGCCGCGATGGTCCCCCCGCTCAGGAGGAGGAGGCGATCGGCGTAGGCGGAGGCGAGGTCCAGGTCGTGGAGGATGGCGATCACGCCCGTGCCCCGGGCGCAGAGATCCCGCGCCACGCGGAGGATGGCGTGCTGATGCTCGAGGTCCAGGGCGGAGGTGGGCTCGTCGAGCAGGAGCGCTTTCGGTGTCCCCTCGGGCGTGCCGGCGAGCTGCGTCAGCACGCGCGCGAACTGGACCCGCTGGCGCTCGCCGCCGGAGAGGGTGGGGTAGAGCCGGTCGGCCAGATGCCAGGCGCCCACGGCGCGCAGCGCCTCCTCCACGATGCGGTCGTCGCGGGGGTGGGGCTCGTGGGGGATCCGGCCCATCCGCGCCACCTCGAAGACCGTGAAGGGGAAGTGGAGCGAGGACTCCTGGGGGAGGAGGGCGAGCTGCTTGGCCCGCTCTCGGGCGGGGATGGTCCCGATCTCCCGGCCGACGAAGAGGACCTCGCCCTCGGCCGGGGGGAGTTCTCCGCTGAGGGCCGCGAGGAGGGTGGACTTGCCTGCGCCGTTCGGCCCCAGCACGCCCACGAATTCGCCGGGATCGACTCGGAGATCGATCCCCCGCAGGATCTCGCGCTTGCCTCGGCGGAGGTGGAGATTCCGGACTTCGATCACCACGCGCCGTGCCCTCGTCTACGAAGGAGGAGGTAGAGGAAGAAGGGGCCCCCGAGCAGCGCCGTGAGCGCGCCGATCGGGAGTTCCGCCGGTGCCGCCACCGTGCGGGCCAGGAGGTCGGCCAGGAGGAGGAGGCTCGCGCCACCCAACGCGGAGGCCGGGAGGAGGGCGCCGTGGCCGGGCCCGAGGAGGAGTCGGAGGAGGTGGGGGACGACCAGGCCGACGAACCCAATGGTGCCCGAGGCCGCCACCGCCACGCCCACGCCGAGCGCCGTGAGGAAGACCAACCTCCCCTTGAGCCGCTCCACCTCCACCCCGAGGTGGTGGGCTTCCCGCTCGCCGAGGACGAGGGCGTCGAGCTCCTTGGCGGCGCGCACGGCCGCGACGAGGACCAGGCTGACGGGGACGCCCACCCAGACCACGTTCGTCCAGGTGGCGCCGCCGAGGCTCCCCAGGCTCCAGAGGGTGAGCGCGCGGAGCTGGGTGTCGGTGGCGAGGAAGCTGAGCAGGCCCGTGCCCGCCCCGGCGATGGCGGCGATGGCCATGCCGGCGAGGAGGAGCACCGTCACGTCGGTGGTGCCGCCGCGCTGGGCCAGCCGACGGACGAGGGTGGTGGCCCCGAGCGCGCCGGCGAAGGCGACGGCGGGCAGGCCCGCGTTTCCGACGAGGCCCGCGAGGCCGCTCCCGAAGACGATGAAGAGCGCCGCCGCGAGCATGGCGCCGCCGGAGATGCCCAGGAGCGCCGGATCGGCCAGCGGGTTGCGGAAGAGGCCCTGGAGGAGCGCGCCGCAGCTCGCCAGCGCGCCTCCCACGAAGATGCCGAGGACCACCCGCGGCAGGCGGATGCTCCAGAAGACCGCCGAGGCGGTGGTGTCCACGGAGGCCTCGGATACGAGCCCCAGCCCGGCGAGGACGATGCGCAGGATCTCGCCCGGCGCGATCGGCACCGCGCCGATCGACGCCGACAGGAGCGCCGCGAGCGCCAGGAGCAGGAGGAGGCTCCCGATCCCGATCCGCGCTCGCCGCGCCCGGCCCCTCGCCGGAAGCGCCAGGGGGTTCACCCGCTCCGAGGCCGCGACCCTCATTCGCCCTTCTTCGCCTCCAGGAGCTCGCGAGCGAGCTGGCTCACGGCCTCTCCGATGCGCGGGCCCATGCCGAGGAGGAGGGTGTCCTCGAGGACGACCATCTTCCGGGCCTTGCCCGCCGGGGTGAGGGCGAGGCCGGGAACGCTCCAGACCTTGTCCGGACCGCCGAGCGAGGCCAGGGTGCGCTCGGTGACGAGGAGGACGTCGGGCTTGGCGGCGACCAGCGCCTCGGTGCTGATGGGTCGATAGCCCTGGAAGGAGTCCACGGCCAGCTTGCCGCCCGCCATGGCGATCACCTCCGAGGCCACCGTCGCCTTGCCACCGACGTTCAGGACCGAGGGCGTGGGGGAGAAGAGGAAGAGCACGCGCGGCGAGGCGGGCTTCACCTTCTGCCCGAGCGCGGTGGCCTCGGCGACCTCGCGATCGAGGCGGGCGAGGAGGGCCTTTCCGGCCTCGGCCCGGCCGATCGCCTCGGCCACGGTGCCGATCCGCTTGCGCGCCGATTCGAGGTCCGAGACCTCGTCCACGGTGACGACCCGGACGCCGGCGGTGCGGAGCTGCTCGATGGCGGCGGGCGGGCCGGCGAGGGCGCTCGCCACGACCAGCGAGGGCCGAAGGGAGAGGATCCCCTCTGCTGCGACCTTCCGGTAGTAGCCCACCTTCGGCAAGCGCTCGACCTCGGCCGGGTGGCCGCTCGAGCTGTCCACGCCCACCACGCGGTCGCCCGCGCCCAGCGCGAAGACGAGCTCGGTGACGTCGAAGCCGAGGGTGACGATCCGCTCCTCCTTCCCCTCGGCGCCGGCGGCCAGCGGGAGGGAGAGGAGGATCGCGGAGGCGGCCGCGAGGGCCGCCTTCCTCGAGATGGCCTTTCTCAGGCGATCAAACACGGTGCTTTTCCTCGAGCTTGCCGAGAAGGGTCCGCCAGTTCGCGGCCTCGGGGATGCCCGGCTTCCGCTCTCCGAAGAACTGCGCGATGAGCTCGCCGTCGGCGTCGAAGAGCTCGATCGAATTCACGTCGCCGTCCTCGGTGGGCTTGGTCACCCGCCAGGCCTCGGCCACGTGGTCGGTGCGCAGGTGGAGGTTGAAGCCGTGGTCCATCACGTTGATCCAGGGGCCGAGCGGCTTGACCTTCTCCACGGGCCCCGTGTGGATCTGGATCATCCCGGGGTTGCCCACGAAGACCATGATCGAGGTGCCGTCCGCCGCGGCCTCCTCGAGCACCGCCGTGGCGACGCTCGGCGAGAGGCGAGCCGCGAGGCGATCGTCGGCGAGGCGGAGCGCCTGGAGACGGTGCACCTTGTACTTCCGGAGGAGCGGGTAGAAGTCGTGGGTGTCCTTCAGATCCCGCCAGCCCTGCAGGAAGGCCTCCTTGTCGATCTGGTCGTCGGGGAGGATCTCCTCCTTCGCCATGGGCTTGTCGGAGGGCGTGTAGGTCTCCTTGGAGGCGAAGCGCTCGACCAGGGCCTCGAAGGCCGCGACGTCGCTGCCGTCCTCGAGCCAGATCTTGTGGATGGCGTCGCCGGCGTGGTCGAAGAACTGCAGGCTCCGCCGGTGGTCTCCCTCGCGCTCCTCCCGCACCGCGAAGGCGGCGTGCCAGGGCGAGAAGAAGAAGCGGAGATCGATGTCGCGCGAGTGGAAGATTCCGCCGATCGGCGAGAACTCGGGCGCGGGGTAGGTGCCGCGCTTCTCGTGCACGCAGCTCTCGTTCCGCGTGAGCGCCATCACGGGACCGAGCGAGCCGATGGCCTCGAGGATTTCCTTGAACTCCGGCCGGAGCAGGGTGGAGTCGGGGCGCGACGCGACGAGCATCGCCTCCGAGATGCCGAGCTGGTCGGCGGCGTCACGGACCCGGAGCTTGGGATTCTCGCGGGTCAGCTTCTGATAGTCGGCCCAGATCGCCGCGGGGTCGAAGGGCCTTTCGATGGCGGTCGCATTCGTGCTCATCACTCGATCTCCATGAAGCGGAAGGCGGGGAATCCACTCGTTCCGTTCTCGTCGTAATAGCTGACCATCTGCACGGCGAAGGCCTTGCCCTCGGTGCTGATTACCACATGGACGCGCTCGCGGGGGGAGAGCCGGTGGGTCGTCATGTCGTATTCGTACCAGCCGCCCTCCTGGTGGAAGGCGAGTCCGGCCTCCTTGTCCCGGTCCGAGATCTCCGGATCCCAGATGTCCACCTCGTCGGCGCGGTAGCCGTCCTCGGGGATGGCCTCCACCTCCTCGAGGCCGATGCCGTCGAGGATGGCCACCTTCACCCCGGCGTCACCGTTCACGCCGATCAGGCTCCGGCGGAAGGCGAGATCCCAGCCGGCGTCGATCCCGGTCGTCTCCCCGGAGTCGAGGTCGAAGTAGACCCACTCCTCGGCGTCGGTGGCGTCGATGACGACCTCGGTGAACTCGGGGCCGGGGAGCGGGGTCTCCTCGCCGAGCTCCTTGACCACGAAGGTGGGGTGTCCGGCCTCACCGTCCTTGTAGTAGGAGAGGAGCTGGACGGCGAAGGTCTTCTCCTCGGCGTTCACCACCACGTAGACGCGCTTGCGGGCGAAGAGGCGGTGCGTCGTCGTGTCGTACTCGAACCAATCGCTTTCGCCGTGGAAGGCGAGGTCGGGGAGGTTCTCGTCGGTGAGTTCGAAGTCGTCGGCCGTGTAGCCATCCTCCGGGGCCTCGGTCACGTCCTCGAGGTCGACGCCGTCCACGAGCGCCACGCGGACGCCGCCCGGACCGTTGGTGGCGATCCACTGCCGACGGAAGGCCAGCTCCCAATCCGACGCCTCCTCCACCACCTCGAGCGTGTCGAGGTCGAAGTAGACCCAGGCCTCGGAATCGGTCGCGTCGACGACGATCGCGTCCTCCGGGATCTCCGGCTCTTCGGGCTCCTCCCCCGGCTCCTCGGGCTCTTCGGGCTCGACCGCCGAATCGGGAGGCTCGATCTCCTTCATCTCGAAGGTGGGGTAGCCGGAGGTCCCCGCAGCGTCGTAGTAGTCGACCATGCGGATCGCGTAGGCCTTCCCCTCGGTGCTGAGGACCACGTAGACGCGGTTCTTCCGGGGCGTGAGCTGGTGGGTCGCCATGTCGTAGGCGAACCACTCGCCCTCCCGGTGGAAGGCGAAGTTCGGCAGGTTGGGCTCGCTGCGGTCCTCGCCGTCGCGCACGTAGCCGTCCTCGGGGGCCTTGGTGACGTCCTCGAAGCGGACGCCGTCGAGGAGGGCGACCGCCACGTCGGCGCCGCCGTTCGAGGCGATCCACTGCCGACGGAAGGCGAGATCCCAGCCGGAGTCCTCGTCGGTGGTCCTCGCCGTGTCGAGGTCGAAGAAGACCCAGGTGTCGTCCGAGGTGGCGTCGATCTGGATCAGGCCGGCGGGCGGTTCGGGCTTCGGCTCGGCTGCCGGCCCGTCGAGTTCACACCCGGTCGCGAGGACCAGGGAAAAGAGAATCATCCATCCAAGTCGGAACGATTTCATGCAATGACCTGCCTTGGTTTCTCCACTCAGTAGGTGAAGGAAAGTCCTGCCCAGTAGGAGCGCGGGCGGATGGGGAGGGTGTCGACCTGTCCGGCGTCGAAGACGTTGTCCACGCCGCCGAGCAGCGAGACGCCCTCCACGATCGGCTGCTGCGCTCGAAGGTTGAGGAAGACGTAGGGATCCCCGACGACCTCCCGCTCCCCGACCTCCAGCGGATAGAACTTGCGCTCGCTCACCCACTCGCCACGGGCGGTGAAGGTGGGGCCGAAGTCGGTCCGCCAGGTGGAGGTGAGGGTGATGCGGTGGGGGGCCCGTCCGTCGAGCACGCGATCCTGCGTGAGGTCGCGGGCGTCCGTGTAGGTGTATCCGAGGTCCAGCCGGAGCTGTCGCGCCACCCGCAGGCCGACGGTGGTCTCCACGCCCCGCGACACCGCGCGGCCGACGTTGCGATAGCCGAAGATCATCGACCCCGAGGGCCCGCCCTCGTCCAGGGGAACCGAGAGGATGAGGTTCTCGAGGTCGTGGTGGAAGAAGTTCACGTCGAAGCGCAGCCAACGCGCCGCCTGCACCGTGGCGCCGAGGTTCGTGCTCCGGGAGGTCTCCGGCCGGAGATCCGGATTGCCTTCCACGCGGTAGCCGACGGAGGGGTTTTCGAACTCGACGAGCATCTCCCGGAAGTCGGGGGCGCGGAAGCCGTGGCCGTAGGAGGCCCGCAGGGTCAGCCAGTCGAGGGGCATGGCCCGCGCCGCCACCTTGGGCGAGACGTGGGAGTAGAACCACGAGTCGTAGTCCGCCCGGATGCCCGGCGTGATCGCGAACCACTGCGCGATCTGCCAGTCGTCCTGGGCGAAGACGGCTGGGCGGATCCGCCCGCCGCTGCCCTCCGGAAGGCGGGGAGACTCGACCGTCTCGTGGAGGAGATCGAAGCCGACCGTCAGGTGATGGTTGGCGAGCCGCTGGTCCCACTGAGCGCTTCCCTGGAGGAGGATGTCCTGCGTGCGCTGGAGCTGGTCGAGGGCGTCGGAGCCGCGCTGATCCTGGAGGAACTGATCGACGACGTAGCCGCCGTGCAGGGAGAGGGAGAGGGAAGCGTCCTCGGAGAAGCGGAAGCGGGGGCCGACCGTGAGGAAGATCTGGTCGATGCGGTTCGTGTTGTCGAAGACCGCGCGGCGTCCTTGCATCTGGTCCACGCCCGACTGCTCGCGGTGGAAGTAGTTCGCCGTGGCCGTCACGGAGAAGACCTCGGAGAAGCGATGCTCGGCGCGGAGATCCACGTTCGTGTCGTCGATCTCGCTGCCCGTGGTGCCGACGGCGTCGGGGATCAGCCGGTACGCGTCGTGGTGCCGATGCCCCGCGGTCAGCCTGAGGAGCGAGTCCTTGCTCGCGGTCGCGCCGGAGGCCGAGGCGCTCCAGCCCTGGGTTCCGCCGCGAACCTCCGCGTTGCCCTCCAGGGGGCGGCCGGCGCGTCGGGTCCGCAGGTGGATGACGCCGCCCATCGCCTCCGAGCCGTAGAGCGCCGAACTCGCCCCCTTGACGATCTCCACCTGCGCCACGTTCTCCAGCCGCAGGCGGCTGACGTCGACGCGATCGTTCTTGCGGCCGTTGACCCGCTCACCGTCGATCAGGACGAGGACGTGGCGCGAGGAAAGGCCCTGGATCTCGACACCGGCCCCGAAGGAGGAGGAGGGGTCCACGTGCACCCCGGGGATGGCGTCGAGGAGCTCGGCGAGGTCCTGGGCCCCGGAGGCCTCGATGTCCCGGCGGCCGATCACCAGGGTCTGGACGGGGGCGTCCTCGATCGAGCGCTCGGTGCGGGAGCCGGTGACCACGGTCTGGTAGCTCCCCTCCGTCATGGTGGAGGCCGCCGAAGGCAGGGCGGATCCACAGACGAGGAGGAGCGCGAGGGCGGCGGCGGTATGCGGGGGTCGGCGGTGGTTCGGCATCTTGGCTTCCTGAACTCGGCGCCCTCTGTAATTGAGAATGAGTTGCAGAGTCAAGAGCAATCATGCGTGCGCTCTCGCTTTTCGCCAGGCCCCGGTCGGTCGGGCCCGGGTGGCGGTCGCGCCGGGCGGCCGAAAGTGCCCACGATTCCAAGGGGATGGAGGAATTCGTCGAGAGCGGGAGCTACGTCGCCGTCGTCCTCGCTCTTCTGGGTGGGGCCCTGGGCCTCCCGATCCCCGAGGAGGTGGTGCTGCTCACCTCCGGCGCCCTCGCGAAGAAGGGGATCACCCGCTGGTGGATCGGCCTCCTGGTCTGCTACTCGGGCGTGCTCGTGGCCGATACGGCCCTCTACCTCGCCGCCCGGAAGCTGGGCAACGCGGCCCTCTCGACCCGGCGCTTCGGCGCGCTCCTCCCGCCGGCGCGGCGGGCGAAGCTCCGCCGCCTCTTCGAGACCCGGGGGCCGATGGTGATCCTCTTCGCCCGTCACGTCCCCGGCGTTCGCGCCGCCACCTTCGCCCTGGCCGGGATCGACCGCTATCCGCTGCGCCGCTTCCTCTTCTGGGATGGCCTCGGGATCCTGAGCAGCGTCACCATCGTCTTCACGCTGGGGCACGTCTTCGCCGGCGAGCTGGACGTCGTCCGGGACCGCCTGGCCGACGTCCAGGGGCTCCTCCTTGCCGGATTGGGAATCCTTCTCCTCCTCCTGGCGGTGCGCGCCGTGCGGCGGCGCCTCGGCCGGGCGGCGCGACCGGCCTGGGCGGGATCATTCGAGCTGCGGTCGCACGTCGCGGATCCACACCCGCAGGAAGGCCGCCGCCACCGCTCCCACCAGGGGGCCGAGGATCGCGCCGATCGGCCCGAAGAAGGAGAGGCCGCCGAAGACCGTGAGGAGCACCAGGAGCGGATGGAGTGAGCCGGTCGCCCGGGTGATCAGCGGGCGGATCACGTTGTCCACCGAGCCGAGCACGAAGAGTCCCCAGCCCAGGATGAAGAGGCCGGCGATCCAGCGGCCCTGGACGAAGAGCCAGACGGCGACGGGCACCCAGACGAGCCCCGTCCCGAGGATGGGGACCAGGGAGAAGAGGATCGAGAAGAAGGCCATCAGCGCGGCCCAGGCGAGGGCCTCGGGAAGGCCCACGATGGCGAAGGCGATCAGGCCGAGGGCCCCCTGGACGATGGCCGTGAAGAAGGTGGCGAGAAAGAGCGAGCGCAGGACCGCGGCGAGATCGGCGCCGACCTCCCGGGCATAGGCGGGATCCATGGGGGTGATCTCGACGATCTCTTCGAAGAGGGCCGGCCCGTCCTGGAAGAGGTAGTAGAGGCCGATGACCAGGATGAAGGAGCCGATGCCGATCTCGGTGAGCGCGCCCAGCGCCGGGCCGATCTGGCGGGAGAGGAGGGTGCCGAACTGGGCGGCGGTGCTGCGGATCGCCTCGGCAATGCCGAGGGCTTCCATCCTTTGGAAAACGGGGGAGAGAAGGCCGCTCAGCCGCCCCAGGCGCTGGGGGAAGGTGCCCTCGCCCAGGAGATCCGCGAGCCGCCCCACCAGCTCGACCGCCTCCGCCACGAGGAGGAAGGCGACCAGGACGCTCGGGACGATGACCGCCAGGAGCACGCCGAGGGAGGCGATGGCCGCGGCGATGCGCCTCCGCCCGCCGAGGCCGCTCGCCAGGCGCTCGTAGAGGGGGGAGAGCAGGGAAACCACGAGGATGGCGAGGACCAGGGGGCCGAGGAAGGGGAGGAGGACCCGGAGGAAGGCGACGAAGGCCAGGATGAATGCCAGCCCGAACGCCAGGTCGGACCACCGCCACTGCTCGTGCATCGCCTCCAGCTTAGCAACGTCTCCAGCCGAGGAGGGCGCGATCGCCGAGAGGGAGGGTCCGCGTGGCGCCGCGCGCCTGGCCGTCGAGGGAGAAGACCCATTCGGCCGGAGCCGTTACCACCCCCTGGCGGAGCGCGTGCATCAGGAGCCCGACGGCGGCGATCCCCATGGTGAAGCGGGCGTTCGTCTCCACCACGGGGCGGAGGACCTCCTCGCCGTCCGGACCCAGGAAGACGAAGCCGTCGACGCCGATGGGCCCGAAGTAGCCGAGGGCCGCCACGCGCCGCGCCACCTCCTCCGCGGCGGCGCGCATCTCGTCGTCCCAGGGGGAGCCGGAAACGATCCGCCCCTCTGCGGCGTCGAGGCCCCGGCTGCCGAGGGAGACGCCCGCGGCCCGCAGGATCTGCCGCGACGTG
>Ga0180216_1001030_pt1 | contig 26139 bp, 28 predicted proteins | sample eDN3rd37CBELigMG_FD_128879 | JGI IMG/M metagenome (GOLD analysis project Ga0180216, IMG submission 128879) | Enriched Miracle-Growth compost microbial communities from Emeryville, California, USA - eDNA 3rd pass 37_C BE-Lig MG (version 2)... ... | reverse complement strand
GATCCTGCCAGACCAAGCAGCGACGATGAAAACGCCGTGCCCATCCCCTGCAAGGGGGCGACCAGTCCGGCCTTGAGGTCGCCAAACAGCTGACCCGTATTCTCGGAGGTGGCACTGATGGTACCGATGGCGGTGCCGACCGATTTGATCGTTTCCAGAAGGCCCCAGAACGTTCCCAGCAGACCGAGGAAAATCAAAAGCCCAACGAGATAGCGGCCAGTGTCGCGGGCTTCATCCAGCCGTGAGCCGATGGAGTCCATGATCGAACTCATGGCGGCCGTGGTCAGCGAAATCGAGCCGGTGCGATCGCGCAGCATCGTTGCCATGGGTGAGAGCAGCCGCGGCTGATGCGCTATGCTGATGCCAGGGTCGGCAATACGGAAGGCGTTGACCCACCGGATTTCCGGATAGAGCCTGAGAACCTGACCGAAAGAGTAGAAGATACCGAAAACCAGAACGGCAATAATCAAGCCATTCAGCGCTGGATTGTGCAGGATCGCCTCGAGCAGCTGCTGATAAAGAATGGCGCAGATGAATGCGACCAGCGTCAGAAAGATCATCATGCGGATCAGGAAGACGCCGGGTGGTGTCAGCGTCCGATGCAGCTGCGCCGATCCATAGTCGGATTTTCGCCTTCTTGCCATCTACGCGTCTCCGCAGTTTGGCTTGCCAATTGTGGCGGACCTTACCCTACCCTCGTGCCAGCGGAAACGGGCAACATCAAGCCGCGCCTTCTCGGACTGTATGGTGTGGGGGAATCGCTACGATTCAACCTCCGCTCTCCGACTGGAGAACGGGGAGCAGCGCCTTGTGGATAGCGCTGTTGGCAGCGATGATGTGCCCGGTGTCCAGCATGTGGTCGTTACCGTCCAGATCAGAGACGAGCCCGCCAGCCTCCCGGACCATGAGGATGCCGGCGGCCATGTCCCACGGCTTGAGGTTGCGTTCCCAGAACGCATCGAAGCGGCCCGCCGCCGTCCAGGCAAGATCAAGTGCCGCCGAACCCGTGCGGCGGATCCCTGCAACTTCATCCATCGTAGCCGCCAGCTCACGGGCAAACAGTTTGTGGCCCGGGCGGCCCCGGTGTGGAATGCCCGTTGCGATGACGGCCTCGTTGATGTTGCGACGGGCGGCCACGCGCAGACGCCGGCGGTCGTTCAGGAAGGCTCCCTTGCCCTTCTCGGCGGTATACATTTCATCGCTGATCGGATTGTAGATCAAGCCCGCTACCAGTTGACCTTCGCGCTCGAGGGCAATCGAGATCGTGAACAAGGGGATGGAATGCAGGACGTTGGTTGTTCCATCCAGCGGGTCGACAATCCAGCGATGGGTCTTGTCGGCACCTTCAACAATCCCGCGCTCCTCCATCACGAAGCCGTAGCCGGGGCGAGCCTTCAGAAGCTCGGAGTAAATTATGTTCTCGGCGCGGATGTCGGCGGCGCTCACGAAGTTCGCCGGACCCTTGATCGAGACCTGCAACTGCTCGACCTCGCCGAAGTCGCGCGTCAGGCTGCGACCTGCCTTGCGAGCGGTCGACATCATTACGTTCATCAAGGCGGAAGCGGGCATTGGCTCCAATCCGGGAAATCTTGTGGGCGCAGTGTAATCTGGGACGCCGCCAAAGAGGTGCGTGCGATGGCTGGCGGGCGATCAAGCATCGTGCCAGCGATGCTCGATCACAAATTCGCTGATGCGTCGAACCAATGCGTCTAGCGGGAAGCTCGGTAATTAGCAAGGCGGCGTACCGCGCGTTTGCGGACAGGCCTTGTTACTCTGGCAGGATGATCTCGGCCCGCTCACTCCATTCGAGAGCGGCCCGCTCGGCGTTGGCGCGGACCTCCGCCGGCAGTCTGGCGACCTCCTCGTCCAGCTCCTTATCCTCGAAGCCGGATGCCTTGGCGATCAGGCGCCACTTCGCCATCTCCAGCTGGCTCTTCTCAACGTTGACACCATCCCGATAGACGTAGGCCATCCTGTTCTGGGCGCCTGGAATTCCCTTCTCGGCGGCGGCCCGCAATAGTTCAATTGCCTTCGGGCCATCCTTGTTGAGGCCGTGTCCGCCAAGCAGCATCACAGCATAGTCATATTGAGCCGCGGCCATGCCCTGGGCGGCGGCCCGTGATATCCACATTGCCGCCTGATAGGCGTCTGCTTCCACTCCGGTGCCGGTCTGGTAAAGCGCACTGAGATCGTACTGAGCGGCTGCAACTCCCTTCTCTGCTGCATAGGCAATGTGCTGAGCCGCCCGATAGGGGTTTTCCGGCTTGCCGTCGCCCTTGAGAAACAACAGCCCCAGATTGTAGTTGGCTTCGGCGTGGCCGGTCTGCGCGGCTTTCTCGAACATCTCGGCAGCGGCGGCCCGATCCTGCTTCACGCCCCGGCCCTCAGCCAGCATCAAGGCTATCGCAAACATGGCATTGACGTCGCCAAGTTCGGCGCCACGTGTGTACCATTGGGCTGCGACCTCATCATCGGGCCTCACGCCATGGCCTTCGCTGTAAATCCGGCCAATCAGCGTGTGAGCTGCCGCATCGCCTTTGGCAGCGGCTTCCTCGGCAAGTTTGAGAGCAGTCAGATAGCGCCCCTGGTCGAAGGCCAGATAGGCGTCTTCGCCGGTTGCCTTCAGCTGGGGTTCAGCTCCCTTTATCTCAGGACCGGGCACCTGTTTGATGTGTGTGCTGGTTGATTTTTCCTTTGCCTTGGTCTTGGGAGAGCTAACGGATGGCCTGGTTTCACTGCCAGGGATCCGGAAGGACCAGGAACTGGTCTCCGCATTGGCGACAGGGTTCTGGCAGACTGCCCCGATCAGGAACACGCCGATGGCGCGCGATGACATTGTCACGGCTTTCTTCAATGTCATTCCCTTCTTCAATGGGTGCCCTTTTCAATCACCCGCCGGCGGCAGAACAATGGCTTCCAGGCAGGCGTCAGCCCAGGCCTGTAGGTCTGCCGGCGATAATCCCGGCGGCAAACGGCGCGCGACAAAGTCGGCCCCTGCGTTGGCCAGTTCGGCCGCACGTTCGTGATCGTCGACATCGAATGCGACGACGGGGATTTCAAAGATTTCGCTCCACCACTGGACCAGTTCGTACTGGCGCTGGCGGGCCTTATCGCGATCTTCAACGTAGGCCGGAATGCCAAAGCCGATGTAGTCGGCACCAGCTTCCCCGAGAGACATGGCTTCGTGGCGCGACCGGCCAACGTCAACCCCGACGATGAAGCGCTGGCCAAGAATTTCTCGAGCTTCTTCATACCGGCGGGCGATATCATCGCTCCAATCGAGATGAACGCCATCCGCCTTCACTGTGCGGGCCAGCCGGGCGTCGTTGGCGAGCAGAACCGCAGAGCCGCTGTCCTGTCCTGACTTGATGATCGGCAGAACCGCCTGGGCATCGAGTTCGAAGCCATCAGCCGGGATGATCAGCAGCGAAGCCGGTGCCGCACGAGCAAGCACGGGTTGCAGTCGTTGCAATGCCTGGCCATCCGGGCCGAGGGTGACGACAAGATACGATTGGCAGATTCGGGGTTCGGTTTGGTCGCCCATGTTTCTCTTGAATGTCGGGAGCGGAGTGGATCAGCCCGTTATCCAGGCGTAACTCCAACGCGAAAGCGGCAGAATAGCGGCCATAGCGCTCCGGTCGGCGAAGCTCCATGGCTGAGGACCCCTTCAGCATATCCCACGGGTGCGGCGGTTGAGATAAGGGTGTCTTCGCCCTTCTGTAATCAGAAAAACTCCATGTTTGAAGATCATAATTCCCGTTTCCATGGCGCATGAACCCTGTATCTTTTTTTGAGGGCGCAAACGGCGTAAACGGTGTTAGGATGACAACACAGATACGCCATCGGCGGAATGTTCACGCAAATTCAATCTCTTGCCGAAATCCCGTACTGATTTTCGTACACGGGATGAATGCGCCAAGAGAGAGTGTCGAGAGGTAAACCAATGTCACTTCGCATCGGATCCACGGCTCCCGATTTTGAGGTCGATACGACCGAGGGGCGTATTCGCTTCTACGAGTGGATGGGAGACGGCTGGGCTGTGCTGTTCTCGCATCCGAAGAATTTCACGCCCGTTTGCACAACGGAGCTGGGCTATATGGCGAGCCTTCAGGACGAGTTCGCCAAACGCAATACCAAGATGATCGGGCTCAGCGTCGATCCGGTCGACAGCCACATCTTGTGGAAGAAGGACATCGAGAAGGTCATGGGCCATCCCGTGAACTATCCGATGATCGGTGACAGCGATCTCAAAGTCGCCAAGCTTTACGACATGCTTCCGGAAGATGCTGGCGACAGTTCGGAGGGCCGGACTGCAGTCGACAACCAGACCGTGCGTAACGTCTTCATCATCGGTGACGACAAGAAGATCAAGGCGATACTCTCGTATCCAATGAGCTCGGGGCGTAATTTCGATGAAGTGCTGCGGCTCCTGGATTCCTGCCAGCTGACTGCCAAGCACAAGGTCGCGACGCCGGTGAACTGGAAGCAGGGCGAGGACGTCATCATCGTGCCTTCGGTCAAGGATGAAGAGGCCCGGGAGAAGTTCCCCGAAGGCTGGAAGGCGCCGGTGCCGTACCTGCGTCTGGTCCCTCAGCCCAAGGATTGATCTGCACCGCTGGTTAAAAGCAAAGAGGCGAGTGGTGGACCACTCGCCTCTTTGTTGTTTCGGCGTTACGCAACCGGATCATGCAACTCGCCGCCAGCATGAATCAACGTCAGGCTGCTTCCAGGGCGTCCTGCCATTTGCCGAGAGAAGCGAGCGAGTTCATCCTGGCGCGGTGCGCGAAGGCGCGCTGTCCAGCGGCGACGTTCTCGGATTTGCCCCCCCACGCCTTCAGCGCTGTGGCCTGCAATGCGCGGCCATAGGAGAAGGTGAGCGCCCATGGCACGTTGCCGATTTCATTCATGAGAGAGAGGTGCTGGGTGGCCTGTTCACAGGTCTGACCGCCGGACAGGAACGCAATGCCGGGGACTGCTGGAGGCACCGTCGCCTTGAGGCATTTGATGGTCTTCTCGGCGACTTCCTCGGGGCTCGCCTGCGTCGGGCAATGCTGACCTGCGATCACCATGTTCGGCTTCAGCACGATGCCTTCGAGGTTGACATTGGCGGCGCCGAGTTCGTGAAACACGATGCGCAGGGTCTTGTGAGTCACTTCGTAGCAGCGGTCGATGTCGTGGCGGGCGTCGGGGCCATCCATCAGGACTTCCGGCTCGACGATAGGCACGATCCCGGCCTCCTGGCACAGTGCTGCGTAACGGGCGAGAGCATGTGCGTTGCCGTTTATGCAATTCCAGGTCGGCAGTCCGTCACCAATGGTGATGACCGCGCGCCATTTGGCGAAGCGGGCTCCCAGGCTGTGGTATTCCGCCAGTCGCTCGCGCAGTCCATCGAGGCCTTCGGTGATCTTCTCGCCCGGGCTCAAAGCCATCGGCTTGGCGCCCGTGTCGACCTTGATGCCCGGGATGGCCCCGGACGACCTGATCAGGTCTGCAAGCGGGGTGCCGTCGGCAGCACTCTGACGCAAGGTCTCGTCGAAGAGGATGACACCTGAAATGTAGTTCCGCATGGCTTCATCGGTACGGAACAGCATTTCCCGGTAATCACGGCGGTTGTCCGCAGTCGACTCGAGCCCGATCGAGTCAAAGCGTTTCTTGATGGTGCCGGTGCTTTCGTCGGCGGCCAAAATACCTTTTCCGGGCGCAACCATGGCGATTGCAATATCTTCTAACTTGTCGGTCATCGGGCATCCTCCGTCGGCAACGTGCATCTTACTGGCGACTTAACTTGGTGGCGGGGCAAAGCCAAGTCCAGCCAGCGGGCTGGCCAGACTTGCCCGCATGCTTTTCTTGTTTTGATTAAATGAGCTTACCCATGGCGACGGCAGTGTCCGACATGCGGTTGGAGAAGCCCCACTCGTTGTCGTACCAGACCAGCACGCGGACCAGCGTTCCTTCCATGACCTTCGTCTGATCAAGGTGGAAGATGGCGGAATGAGGGTCGTGATTGAAGTCGATGGAGACGTTGGAGTGCGCCGTAGTGGCAAGGATACCCTTGAGCTGCTGTTCGGCGGCGGCAGAGATCGCAGCGTTGATTTCCTCTACGCTGGTTTCGCGCTTGGCAACGAACTTGAGGTCGACCACGGAAACGTTTGGCGTGGGAACGCGGATGGCGACGCCGTCGAGCTTGCCGGAGAGTTCCGGCAGCACCAGGCTGACGGCCTTGGCGGCACCCGTGGAGGTCGGGATCATCGACAGTGCGGCAGCGCGTGAGCGATAAAGATCGGAATGCAACGTGTCGAGCGTGGGCTGATCACCGGTGTAGGCATGGATCGTCGTCATGAATCCTTTCTGGATACCGACGAAATCGTTCAACACCTTGGCAACAGGGGCCAGGCAGTTGGTCGTGCACGAGGCATTGGAAACGACGTGGTGATCAGCCGTCAGCTGGTCGTGGTTGACGCCGTAGACGACGGTGAGATCCGCGCCTTGAGCAGGGGCAGAAACCAGAACACGCTTGGCGCCGGCGCTCAGGTGGGCAGCCGCCTTGTCGCGCTTGGTGAAGATGCCTGTGCATTCGAGGGCGATATCGACGCCGAGTTCAGCGTGCGGAAGCTCGCCGGGATCGCGGATGGCCGTGACCTTGATCGGCCCGGTGCCGATGTCGATGGAATCGCCGTTGACCTTTACTTCGCCTGGAAAGCGGCCGTGTACGGAATCGAAGCGCAGCAAATGAGCATTGGTTTCAACTGGTCCGAGATCGTTAATCGCTACAACCTGAATGTCCTGACGCCCGCTCTCAGCGATGGCGCGCAAGACGTTGCGCCCGATGCGGCCAAAACCGTTGATGGCGACTCTGACAGTCATTTTCGTTTTTCTCCCGGAGCGGTTGCAAAGCTCTTCGTGGCTGCGCATCGCATCGGCCGTTTTTTCTGACGGACGCGATCCGGGCAGCGCAAAAAGACAGGTAGTTCAGTTGAGCGGCTCAATTAAGTTTGCCCGAGCCGCGACTGTCAATGCGTAATAGATTTTAGGAGTGCACTATAGGAGGATCATTGACGCAACCGGCGTTGTTCGTTGACCGTCTGAGGGAGTGTCTTCTACTGTACTGGCGGACATGATTGATACGTCCGCTCCGTTCACTCCCTGTCAGGGGCTCCTTGCGATCCAGCCAGGGATATCCGGAGCTTCGGGGGTGTAGCCAGGGGTGCATCACACGGTCTTCGCAACATGCATAATCGTGCCGGATGGTGTTGATTCCCCGGAGTTTAGGTGACGCCAGGCCGGTGACGGGATTTGGGTAGGCTCATGGCCAAGACGGACCAGCAGGCAACCAAACGAGCGGCGCCCAGGAAGGCAGCCAAGACCCGCAAGCCCGCCAAGCCGCGGGTGACCCTGAAGCAGCTCGAAAGCGAGGCTCGGGCGCTCAAGAAGGAACGCGATGAGCTGCGGGACGAGTTGACGGCGGCGAAACAGCGCATCGCCGAGCTTCAGGCCATCAATGAGGACGCCGTCAACCGGATTGATTGGGTTCTTGATTCTCTTCATAGTCTCCTTGAAGGAAATTCATGATTCGCTTTGGTGCTCTTTGGGCTGCATCGGAACTTGTGCGAATTTCGGCAGGGGGTCATGGGGCAGGTACAAGTCACCATCAATGGTCGGTCATACCGGCTGGATTGTGCGGATGGGCAGGAGCATCGGCTGAGTGAGCTTGCTCGTTATGTCAATGAAAAGGTCGGGCATCTCGTTCAGAATTTTGGACAGGTCGGTGATGTCCGCCTGCTCATGATGGCTGCACTGATCACTGCAGATGAGCTGTTCGACCTGCGTGAAGCCTATTCCCAGCTCGAAGAGGCGCTGACCGCACCACCCCCCAAGCCCGAAGAAGCAGCCGAACCATCGCAAGGTCCGCGCATCGTGGCTGCAACTGCGAAGGTCGCATCCTGAAGCGTACCCCGGTCTGACGTGAAACGCGGGCAAGCGCTCCGGCAGACACGGATCGGCCGACCGGGAAAAGCATAACGGGAGCCGTTGCCGCAGAGAGCTCCCACTTTAACATTGCGTGCCAATCGCCTACATTAATCGCGCTGCGGGGTGCGTCAGGAACACAGATTCTCCAGGGCCTATAAGATCTGCCAGGGAGCTGTCCCTGTCCGAGACCGTGGTCTCGGGTATACGGCGCCCACCTACTTTGTAGGGACCCGGCGAGATCATCCGTTCCGACGGCCTTCGCGGCTCCTTGAAGTCTGGACTGGTCGAGTTTGGCCGCCTGCCACAGCCAAATTCTTGGCGCATGGCTCAAAACGTGTCATGGACTGTATCCTCAACATTCAACTGGCGTAGCTTGACGCCCAAAAAGACTTTCAGGGGGAACCATGACCATCGGCCAAATGACAGGTGACGTTATCGATCCGGTCGAAGCGAAGAAGCAGCTGCGCCGTGCCGGAAAAGAGATCCGGGGCCGGATTGTGAAATCCGCCGGCGCGGAAATCGCACAGAACCTGGCCAGGCATGGTCTCGACTTCTGCAAACCGTTTCCTGGTCCTGTTGTCTCCGGCTTTGCCCCGTTCGGGGAGGAACTCGATACGGTTCCCTTGATGACGCGGCTCATCGAAGAAGGCGCGACGATGTCGCTGCCGGTCATGGTCACCAAGGCGCAGCCCCTCATCTTCCGGGAGTGGAAGCCCGGCGATGAAATGAAGGAAGCGATGTGGGGGATCATGGAGCCGCGGGACGAGGCGCCGCTGGCGGTGCCGGACGTGCTTCTGGTGCCGTTGCTCGCTTTCGATTTGCGTGGGTACCGGATCGGCTACGGAGGCGGCTTCTATGACCGTACGATTGCGGGGCTGAGGGCGATCAAGACCATTGTCACCGTCGGCATTGCGGTTGATGAAATGCGCGTCGAAGCCGTTCCCCATGATGGCTACGATGAAAAGGTGGATTGGGTGCTGACGCAGAGCGGCCCGATCCGGTGTAATGGCTAAACCATGCGGTTCCTCTTTCTTGGAGATGTTGTCGGACGCTCAGGCCGGAAGGCGGCGATCGCTGCCATTCCGGAGTTGCGACGCCGTTATGATCTCGATTTCCTCGTCATCAACGGTGAGAATGCGGCTGGTGGCTTCGGCATAACCGAAGCCATTCTGATTGAACTTCTCGATGCCGGGGCGGATGTCGTCACCCTCGGCAATCATGCGTTCGATCAGAAGGATACCCTCGTCTATATCGAACGGCATGATCGTTTGATCCGGCCGGTAAACTATCCCGCGGGCACGCCGGGGCGAGGGGCGGGCCTGTTCAAGGCGCGCAATGGTGCCGAAGTTCTCGTCATCAATGTTCTGGGCCGTGTCTTCATGGCAGAGATGGATTGTCCGTTCAATGCGGTGGATGCGCAACTCGACGCCTGCCCCTTGAACCAGGGTGCTGACGTCGTTGTCATCGACCTGCACGCGGAGACGACGAGCGAGAAGCAATCCTTCGGATACTATTTCGATGGACGGGCAAGCGTGATCGTGGGCACGCATACGCACACGCCTACGGCGGACGAGCGTATCCTGCCTGCCGGGACGGCCTACATGTCGGATGCTGGCATGTGTGGCGATTACGAATCGGTTCTGGGGATGCTTGCGGAGGAACCGATCAGCCGGTTCCGCACGCGCATTCCGCGGCAACGCTTCGAACCCTCCGATGGGCCGGCTACCGTTTCGGGTCTCGCAGTCGAGATCGATGACCGCACCGGTCTTGCCACGCGGCTCAAGGCGGTGCGACTTGGCGGCGTGTTACAGCAATCGGAGCCCGAATTCTGGCTGAGCTGAGCATTTCAACCGGTCAGCACGGCGATCCGTCTTCCCCTTGACCGGTACTGGTCGCGTCGCGCAAAAACAACCTTATACGTTAGGCTTTGCGATGTCTTGCCGTGCTGGCGTTTACGCCTGACCTGGCGCCGGCAAGCCGCTGGAAGTTGAGGAGACCAGAATGGCTGGGCATTCACAGTTCAAGAACATCATGCACCGCAAGGGCAAGCAGGATGCCGCGCGAGCCAAGATATTCACGAAACTCGCCCGTGAAATCACCGTGGCAGCAAAAAGCGGCTTGCCGGACCCGGCGATGAACCCGAAACTGCGCCTGGCAATCCAGGCTGCCCGCGCAGAAAACATGCCGAAGGACAACATCGAGCGAGCCATCAAGAAGGCGCAGGGTTCTGACGCGGAGACGTTCGAAAGTATCCGTTATGAAGGTTACGCACCAGGCGGCGTTGCCGTGATTGTGGAAGCACTGACGGATAACCGTAACCGGACCGGGGCTGCGGTGCGCGCTGCGTTCAGCAAGCATGGCGGAAACCTCGGATCGACTGGTTCAGTCTCGCACATGTTCGATCACATAGGGGAAATCCGCTACGCCAGCGAGGCGGGGACTGCGGATGAGATTCTTGAAGCAGCGATCGAGGCCGGTGCTGACGACGCTGTCTCCGATGAGTCGGGCAATCTGATCACGTGCGCTTTTGAAAATCTCGGCAGTGCCGCCGCGGCGCTGGAGGAGAAGCTCGGTGCCCCCTTGAGCGTCAAGGTAGTCTGGCGGCCCAACCTGCTGACGGAAGTCGATGAGGCTCACGCCACCAGCATCCTGAAGCTTATTGCCGCCCTTGAAGACGATGACGACGTGCAGAGCGTCTCGGCTAACTTCGAGGTTTCCGACGAAGTGATGCAGAAGCTGACAGCCGCCTAGCGACCAGGGGGCCCGCGTCGCTGGGGCAGAAAGACCAAGCGGCACAGTGCAATGGCGGGCAAACGAATCAGCAGCTGTGATATGGCAATGGCATGTCACAGAAAATGGCTCGCATCATTGGGATCGATCCGGGGCTGCGGCGCACGGGCTGGGGAGTCATCGATAGCGATGGCGTACGGCTCGTGTACGTGGCCTCAGGTCATATCGGCTCGACCAACGACGAGGATCTGGCCTATCGGCTTCGCGAAATCTACCAGGGAATCTGCGGGATTATCGCCAGCTTTTCGCCGGACGAGGCGGCGGTCGAGGAGACCTTCGTCAACGAGAACGCGCGGGCAACGCTGAAGCTCGGGCAGGCGCGCGGCATGGCTCTGCTCGCTCCCGCCATGAAGGGGCTGCGCGTGGCCGAATATTCACCGAACCTCATCAAGAAGTCAGTTGTCGGAACCGGCCACGCTGACAAGAAGCAAATCCAGGCAATGATCGGGTATCTGTTGCCCAAGGCCAAGTTCGGCAGCCCCGACGAGGCTGATGCGCTGGCGATCGCCATCTGCCATGCCAATCATCGGTCGAGCCCGCAGGCGCGGGCCTTGCGCGCGCTTCGAGCAGCGTCGTAGGAGAAGCTATGATCGGCAAACTGCGTGGGACGGTTGATGCTATCGGCGAAAGCCTTCTCATCCTGGACGTCAATGGTGTCGGCTATGAGGTGCAGGCGTCATTGAGGGCACTGCGCGGGCTTAAAGTCGGTGAGGAGGCCAGCCTGACCATCGACACTCATGTCCGCGATGACGCCATTCGTCTTTATGGTTTCGCCAGCGAAGTCGAGCGCACCTGGTTCAGAACATTGCAGAATGTACAAGGCGTTGGCGCCAAGGTAGCGCTGGCGGTGCTCGGTGTGCTCAGCCCCCAGGATCTGGCCACTGCGGTGGCGCTCGGGAACTGGGCGGAGCTGGAGCGTGCTCCGGGCGTGGGCAAGAAGCTTGCGCAGCGCATTGTCATGGAATTGAAGGACAAGGCGCCGAAACTGTCGGTCGCCGGCCTGAAGGGATCCGGGCCGGGAAGCGCAGCTGTGGCTGTCGAGGCGGTTGGGACAGGTAATATCGAGAACAATGCTACCGCGGAGGCGATCTCGGCGCTCACGAACCTGGGCTATGCACCTGCACAGGCGGCGCAGGCGGTGGCTATTGCATTCCAGGAGTTCGGCAGTGAGGCCGACACGGCCCAGCTCATACGGCGCGGGCTCAGGGAACTGGCCCGCTAGCCGGACAGCCTGGACGTAGCGTACGAACAAGCGAGAGGCTTCGATATGGAGAAGACCAGCAACCTGCAGCGGGCATTCTGGACGTTTCTCGGATATATGCTGGTTGGGCCGTTTTTCGGAGCACTCGCCATCGCGCTGATTCTCGGTGGAGCGCCATTCTTCGGACTCGGTGAGCTTCTGCCCACGGACTTGCCACCTGTGGGAGCAGCGACGGTGACCGTTTTCATCTGGTCGGTGATGCCGTCAGCCGTTGCGGCGATAATCGCCGTACCTTTTGTCCTGAGATGCGGCCGGTTCAGCTGGATTGGCGCTGCAGTCGCGGGAATTGCGGGATTTGCGCTGATTGCGATCCTGACGGAAATACCCTTCCGGGATCTTTTCGCGCAGCTCGCGTTTCTGGCAGGGCTGGTATCGTTGGCAGTGCGGCAGGCGCTCGTTGCCGGATCAATACTCGAAAACTGATCCGGACGTCATTTCGTCAAAGGTAAGGGCGGAAAGATAAACCCGCCCTAGGCGATGGATCTGTTTTTATCACCCTTAGAGGGCAGCTTCTTTACGCAGTTGCCGACGTCTTTTCGTCAGCGAACCTTGTCTCGCCGTCAAGAGCGTCAAGGACGTATGCCTTGACCCCTGGTCCGAGGCGCTGAAGGTTAACCTCCTGACCATTGGCAAAGCGTACGCCATCGTGATGAGGCCCTTCTTCGAGGCGGATAAAGGTCACCTCTTCCCGTGGGCCAACGCCGAGTTTTTCACGCACGTATTCCGGTAGTTGCTCGATAACGAGACGGGTGTCACAAGACATGCAAACCGCCGTTTCCTTATCGGACGGTGATACGAAGCCGATCGTGCTCGAGGGGAACCGATAGGTTTCATAGCTCTCGCCGGTGCGGGCCGGTGTAGTTCGATAAGTTTCGAGGGAATAGTCACACATGAGTGGATTCCTTCATGCTGAACTCTTACCAGGGTAGAGCCTCCCCGCTTGAAAGACATGGTAGGTGTCGACACAACCTACAATAGGGTGGTTTGCAGGGTTTGGGTCAAATCATGCTAGGAGCTAACGGCAGGGCTGGCTGCCTGCCCGTGGCTCCTATCGAGAGATGAGCTGTGTGGCTTTGTCCGACCGCCGTCGGATGCCTCTCGGAAGGCACCCCAAACCAATGAGACAGGGACATTTGAGGCCGAGGCTATGAGCGACCGCCTGGTGACATCGGCGAAACAGGAAACGGATGAGTTCGAGGCAACGATCCGTCCGCAATCGCTCGACGAATTTATCGGACAGGAGCAGGCCCGCGCCAATCTCAGGGTATTCATCCAGGCTGCCCGCGCCCGCGGAGATGCGCTGGACCATGTGCTCTTTGCTGGTCCGCCGGGGCTCGGCAAGACGACATTGGCGCAGATCATGGCTCGCGAACTGGGGGTCGGGTTTCGCGCCACTTCCGGGCCGGTGATCTCCAAGGCCGGGGATCTGGCGGCACTTCTCACCAATCTCGAAGAACGTGATGTCCTCTTCATCGACGAGATCCACAGGCTCAATCCTGCAGTCGAAGAGATCCTCTATCCGGCAATGGAGGATTTCCAGCTCGATCTCATGATCGGAGAGGGACCGGCGGCCAGGTCCGTGCGGATTGATCTTGCCAAGTTCACGCTGGTCGGAGCCACGACCCGGGCGGGGCTCCTCACCAATCCTCTGCGCGATCGCTTCGGAATACCGATCCGGCTCAATTTCTACTCAGTGGACGAGCTGCAGCGGGTCATCGAGAGGGGCGCGCGGGTGCTTGGCGCTCCCATGCTGCCGGAGGGTGCCCGCGAGATTGCGCGCAGGGCGCGGGGAACGCCGCGGATTGCGGGACGCCTGTTGCGCCGCGTGCGCGATTTCAGCGACGTGGCAGGCGCCAGGGCGATCGACGCCGAAGTGGCCGACAGGGCCTTGCGTATGCTCGAGGTTGACAGTGAAGGCCTTGATGCGCTCGATCACCGCTATCTCGAATGTATCGTGCACAACTATGACGGCGGTCCGGTCGGGATCGAGACGCTGTCGGCAGCACTGTCGGAGCCGCGCGATGCGCTCGAGGAAATCGTCGAGCCCTACCTTTTGCAGCAGGGCTTCATCGGGCGGACACCTCGCGGGCGCGTTCTGACAATGAAGGCCTACCGGCATCTCGGGCTATCGGGGCCGAAGCGGCAGTCGGTGCCGGAACTGCCGCTATTCAACGACGAATCGGATGAGGGTTCTGCCGGGGGCGGGATTTAGGACCTGTCGGGCAATACCTGCGGCGGCCTTTTCGGTGTCTGCCAGTTCATCAGCGGACGTAATATGGATCCTTAAATAATCGACTGGGGGCGAAACTGTTAAGCCGCAGGACTTTTCTGAAAGGCGGTCTGGCGTTAATCGGTGGCGGCACGCTTCTGGGCAGCTATGCGCTGGCCGAGCCCTTCCGGCTTCGCGTGACCCGGTATGAGTTGCGGCTGGCGAACTGGCCCAAAGAGCTGCGGCTGCGCGCCGCCCTGATTTCAGATCTGCATGTGTGCGAACCATGGATGAACCTGGATCGCGTCCAGCAGATCGTCGCCCGGACCAACGCGCTCAAGCCCGATATTATCCTGTTGCTGGGGGATTTCATCGCCAGCCAGCGCATGCGCCGCATCTCCCAACTGGTTCCCTACTCGCAAGCCATTCCCGCTGCTGACTGGGCCGGGGTGCTCCGGGGCCTCAGCGCGCCGCTCGGGGCACATGCCGTGCTCGGTAACCATGACTGGTGGTGGGACGAGGCTGCACAGGACCGCCGAGGTGGACCAACGGAAGTTGGGAAAGCCCTGGAAGCGGCGGGGATTCCCGTCTACCAAAACGATTGTGTGCGACTCGAAACCCAGGGCCGCCCCTTCTGGCTGGCGGGGCTTGGCGATCAGTGGGCCCTGTTTCCACCGCACCGCGCCGATGGCCGTTACCCGCCCATCCCATATCAAGGGCTTCACGATGTGCCGGCCATGCTCGGAAAAATCACCGACGATGCGCCTGTCCTGATGATGGCGCACGAGCCTGACATCTTCGCGGAAATGGGTGAGTTTGCAGACCGTGTGGCGGTAACGGTGGCGGGCCATACCCATGGCGGACAGGTGCGGCTGTTTGGTTTTGCGCCCGTTGTGCCATCGCGTTATGGGCGCAGATTCGTTTACGGTCATATCGTTGACAACGGCCGGCACCTGGTGGTTTCAGGAGGCCTCGGCTGCAGCGGGTTGCCGGTGCGCTTTGGTGTACCGCCTGAGATTGTCGCACTCGACATAGCAGGGACATAGAATGACGGACGTTTCCTGGCCGGATGTGGCCGGTCGCATCATCGAGGATGAGAAAGGGCGCAAACACGTCCTGCCCGTGCGGGTTTATTTCGAGGATACGGACGCTGGGGGCGTGGTCTATCACGCTTCGTATGTCCGCTATTGCGAGCGTGGACGTACGGATTTCCTGCGGCTCAGCGGCATTGATGCGAGAGGCCTGATCGATGGCTCGCAGAGCAGCGAGCCAGCGGCATTCGTCGTCCGACGCATGACCCTCGACTTCCGCAAACCCGCGCGAATGGATGACCTGCTGCTGGTCGAAACGCGCGTGCGGGAGCTGGGGGGCGCCTCCGCGACGCTCGATCAGGTCATAACACGCGACGGGGTGCCCATTTTCGGAGCGGAGGTCATGGTGGTGCTGGTGGCCATGTCGGGCAAACCGCTGCGGCTTGGCGGCATGGTGCGGGACGGACTGGCGGGCAAATCCGGCGCGTCAGAACCAAACACCTGACCGGCGCGGCAATAGGTATCGGCGGCCCGGCCCGCTCTCTGGTAAGTGTTCTGTGATCGATTCGATATATTCTGCCGCTGCGTGGGGCGAGCCCTTGTTTTGTCATATTGGGCGGCAAGAAGCGGTATCGGATACGGGGAGCCTTACGCAGGCAATGTGCACATCGGACACAAAGCAAGGTCGGCTTGAGGTTAACGGTCGTCCCTGCTTCGCCATGTGCATACCGGCGGGCCCAACAGCGAGCTATTGCAAAAGATGAATCCCAGTGAGCTGACGACGCAGAACCTTGAAGCTGCTCCGGCGGCAGGCGTTTCGTTTATCGAGCTGTTTCTGCAGGCGGATATTGTCGTCCAGGCCGTCATGGTCGGCCTGTTGCTGGCCTCGGTCTGGTCCTGGGCGATCGTCATCGAGAAATATTTCGCCTTTCGTCGTGCGCACAGGGAAAACGACAGGTTCGAGCAACTGTTCTGGTCGGGCCAATCGCTTGATGAGCTCTACAACGGTTTGGCGCGGGGCCATACGATTGCCATGGCCGCGTTGTTTGTGGCCGCCATGCGCGAATGGAAGCGTTCGGTGGAAGGCAGCACGCGGGCTCTCGGAGGCATCCAGCTGCGCGTCGAAAAGGTGATGGATGTCACCATCAGCCGCGAAATGGAGCGGCTCGACAAGCGGCTGCTCTTTCTGGCTACGGTCGGGTCGACGGCGCCATTTGTCGGCCTGTTCGGAACGGTCTGGGGCATCATGAACAGCTTCCAGGCCATTGCGATTTCCAAGAACACCAATCTCGCAGTTGTCGCTCCCGGCATCGCGGAAGCCCTGTTTGCCACGGCACTGGGACTTCTCGCCGCCATACCGGCGGTGATCTTCTACAATAAGTTTTCCGCTGATTCGTCGCGTGTCGCGCTCAGACTGGAAGGGTTTGCAGACGAGTTTTCCGCGATCGTGTCGCGGCAGATCGATGTGCGCAGCTGACCGGCGCGAGACCGAAGAGCTTTGCCACTGAGGGAACTCACGAATGGGCGCCAGTATAAAACCGGCTCATCAGGCTACCGGACGGCGGCGACGTTCCCGGCGCAGCGCCCCGATGTCGGAAATCAACGTCACGCCGTTCGTCGATGTCATGCTGGTTTTGTTGATCATCTTTATGGTGGCGGCGCCGCTGTTGCAGGTGGGCGTGCCGCTGGAGTTGCCACAAGCGCGTGGTAAGCAGCTGGAATCGAACAAGGAACCTCTGGCTGTCTCCGTAAAGGCGACCGGCGAGGTGTTCATTGGGGAAACCCAGGTCGAGATCGACGAGATCAAGGCCAAGCTCGAAGCCATCGCTGCCAACGGGTACGACGAAACCGTGTTTGTGCGCGGTGACAAGGGCGCGAATTATGGGCTCGTTGCGCAGGTCATGGGCCGGATCAGCGCAGGCGGGTTCAAGAAGATCTCGCTCGTTACCGACGTCGAGGAGGGGGGGTGAGAAGCGGTGTACTTCGGGCTCGCTATCTCCTTCGCGCTGCACGTCGGGTTGCTGGCCTGGGCGGTCGCCAGTTTTCATTCGACTTCCGAGCTGCCCCGAGCAGACTCGCCGACCATCGAAGCGGAGCTCGTTTCGCTGTCCGAATTTACACGGCTGAAGCAGGGCGATCCCAAGGCGCAGGAGCTCGAAGCCAAGGAGCAGGAGAACCCCGAGCCGCAAATCTCCAAGAAAGAAGCGCCCAAGCCAAAGCCGGAACTGGTCGAGCCTCCGCCAGCATCGGAACCACCGCCGGCCCCCGAGCCTGAGAAGACAGAGCCTGCCAAGGCAGAAACCCCTCCACCAGCTCCCGACAGGGCCGATCCCATTGCCGAGCAAATTGCAAGCCTGCCACCGGAGCCGTCGCCCGAGGAGCTGGCCTTGAAACTGGCGGCTGAACAGAAGGCCAAGGCGGAAGCCGAAGCAAAGCGGGAGGCCGAGCGGAAGGCCAAAGCCGAAGCTGAACGGAAGAAAAAGGAAGCAGAGCGGAAAAAGAAAGAGGCCGAACGCAAAAGGAAGGAAGCAGCGCGCAAGAAGAAGCTCGCTGAAGAAAAGCGTCTGCAGGAGGCGAAGAACAAGAAATCCTTCGCTGACCAGATGGCGGCCCTTATCGACAAGACCCCGGAGGAGCGGGGATCGCCGCGTTCCGGCCAGGCGCCGCGGCGGCCGACCGACTATGAAGGTCCGACCGCCGGTGAGCGCGAGGGCAGTGGCAACGAGCTGACGGCGCGGGAAGCCGATCTTCTCAAGGGGCAGATCAGCGCCCAGCTGCGCAACTGCTGGCGGCTGCCAGGTGGCGGCGGCGGCATTGAATCGGTGGTTGTCACGGTTCGCTGGCGCCTTCGCGAAGACGGCTCGCTCGACGGGCCGCCCGAAATTCAGAACGGGCGTTCGGATCCTGTCTTCCAGGCTGCGGCCCGTTCGGCTCTCGCCGCCGTAACGGAATGCGCACCGTTTAACCTGCCCCGTGATCGCTACACAGCGTGGCGAACCATCATCTGGGACTTCGATCCAAGGCACATGCTGTAGGGCATCAACGTCTCTGACGGACCGTCGCCAACGGCAGAACACGAGAAGGATTTCGTAATGACGTCAGCCCGGTTCACTGATCGCGCTGCTTCAGCAGTTTCGTTTTCGCAGAGGTTTGCCGGAAGCCTCATGGCCGTCTGCCTGGCCGCTTTTGCCGGGCTGGCCGGTGCAGGGGCGCCAGCATACGCCCAGGACGATGGCGGAGGCCTGCGCGGTACACAGCGGCAGGCAACCATCGCGCCAATTCCGATCGCAATTCCGCCGTTCCTCGGGGCCCACAGCAAGCTTGCGGCTGATGTGGCCGGGGTGATCGCAGCCAATCTCGACCGGTCCGGACTGTTCCAGACGCTGTCGCCGGCGTCCTATCTGGAACGAATCACCGATATCAATACGGTTCCGCGCTTTCCGGACTGGCGCGCGATCCGCGCCGATGCGCTTCTGGTCGGGCGCATTCTGGAGGCCTCGGAGCAGCGCGTTACGGCAGAGTTCCGCCTTTGGGACGTTGCGACGGGGCGTCAGCTTGCGGGCCAACGGTTTTCAACGTCAGGGCAGAACTGGCGCCGGCTGGGACACATCATCTCTGATCAGGTCTATCAGCAACTTACAGGCGAGACAGGCTATTTCGATACCCGAATCGTGTTCATCGACGAGACCGGGACGAAGCAGAAGCGCGTGAAGCGGCTCGCGATCATGGACCAGGACGGGCACAACGTCCGGCGGCTGAGCAGCGGCAACGAGCTGGTGCTGACACCGCGATTCTCCCCCAATGGACAGGAAATCACCTACATGTCCTACGGGCAGAGCGAACCGCGGGTCTACCTGATGAATCTGCAAACCGGGCAGCGTCAGGTGGTCGGCGATTTTCCCGGAATGACGTTTGCGCCGCGATTCTCCCCGGATGGCCAGCGCATCATCATGAGCCTGCAGGAGGGCGGCGGCTCGAGCATCTTCGAGATGGACCTTCGAACGCGTCAGAACCGGCGTCTCACCAGTCCTTCGGATGTCATCAACACGGGCCCCTGCTATTCGCCAAACGGGGACCGGATCGTGTTTGAATCGGACCGCGATGGCAGCCAGCAGCTCTACGTCATGAACGCCGACGGGAGTGGTGCGCACCGAATCAGCTTCGGGGCGGGCCGGTACTCAACGCCCGTCTGGTCGCCGCGTGGCGACTACATCGCCTTTACCAAGCAGCTCATGGGCCGCTTCCTTATCGGTGTCATGCATCCGGATGGCTCAGGCGAGCGTATCCTGAGCGAAGGCTTCCATAACGAGGGGCCGACGTGGGCTCCCAACGGGCGCGTCCTCATGTTCTTCCGCGAATCGCAGGGGCAGAACAGCGGGCCACGACTCATGTCGGTCGACGTCACCGGATACAACGAGCGAGTTGTTGAAACGCCTTCCTTTGCTTCTGACCCGGCCTGGTCGCCCCTTCTGAAGTGATTGGAAGCGGAACGCTACTTAACCCCATCTTTACCTATTTGGACGAGATTGAAATCTCGGTTTCAGGCGCATTCGAGGTCTGAATACTGCGTTTCCTCAGTGCTATCCATTGTCTTGTGAGTGCGTCGTGGGCACACTTTTGAGCCTGGAATACGGAGTGGTATTTTCGCATCAAGCCGGGTGGAAAACAGTAAGCATTGCGCGTCACTTCTTGATCGAAACACGCTCCGCCGGTACCCCATTATTCGGCTAGTGCCGAGAACCATCAGGAGAAGACCATGCAGGGTGTCAAGGGGCTGATCATTCTTTCTGTTGTTGTCGGCGCTGTCGCGCTGGGGGCTTGCCGTCGAGAAGTTCCTCATACGCCGATGAAGCTCGGTGCCGACGTTCCGGCATCCGCGCAAGTGGCTCGCTAAAATTGGCATCTGCCAGGAATTAAACTAGGAGATTATGAAATGAAGGGCGCTCTCGTAATTGCCGCTGTTGTAGCTGCTGTCGCACTCGGCGCTTGCCGTCGCGAAGTTCCTCACACGCCGATGAAGCTCGGCGCTGAGGTCCCAGCTCAGACCCAGGTTGCTCGCTAAGAGCTTTCGGGCGCTTGCTTCTTTCTGGAGTGAGCGAAGAGATAAAAGGCTGAATTGCCTTCGCGATATGCGATGGTAATTCGGCCTTTTTCTTTTTTGTTTTACGCTGTCCCTTATCCGGCAGGCTTGTTCACTGGGATAGAAAAAGCAGGGGAAAAGAATTCTCCGGTATTTGCAACAGCATTGCCGATCGGTTTTAGACGGGCGCGCCGATAAACGGCCAAAGCTGGAACAACGGCTGATCAAGTGTGGCGGCAGGACAATTCGTCTGTGCGCAAAACGCAACTCCCGCTTCAGTCGCGGCCGGAATCGGTCACAATTTCGTACGATGAAGAGATTAAGTGCGGTAACGATCAAGATATCCCGCGGGCATGATCGCCACCTCGTTGGCCTTGCCAACCAGAACGATCCGGGGAACAGAGAAGGGATTTAAATGGCCAGCATGCACCTTTTGCGTACCTTGGTACGAACGCTTGCCATCGTGTTGACTGTCGGCCTGCTGCAGGCTTGCGCAAGCAATGAAATGCAACCTGACGGCTCGCAGCTCGGGCCTGGTGCTGGTGCGGCCGTGCCCGGGTCGCAACGCGACTTCAGTGTCAATGTGGGAGACATTGTCTATTTCACGACGGACAGCTCCGATCTGACCCCTGAAGCCGAGCAGATCCTGCGGCGGCAAGCTCAGTGGCTGCAGCAGTATCCGCAGTACACGATCACGGTCGAGGGTCATGCTGACGAGCGGGGCACGCGTGAATACAACATCGCTCTGGGGGCCCGTCGTGCCACCACCGTTCGTAATTTCCTCGCACGTAACGGTGTAAACGCTTCGCGGATCCGCAAGATCTCCTACGGCAAGGAAAGACCTGTTGCCGTCTGCAACGATATTTCCTGCTGGTCGCAGAACCGGCGTGCGCAGACGGTTCTGAATTCCCGCGTTGCCGGCTAGCTGGCCTGATCGCGGCGGGGAGGACATGCGAGGACAGATGGCGTATGGCGGCTCTTTGGAGAGTACACCGTACGCCATTTTCATTGGGGGCAGACGTTTCATGCCTCCGGACGCCTGTGTAACAGGACGAACTCCCCGCATACTTTGGCCGCAAACTCAAAGCATTGTTCGATCCAGCCAAGATGGATGGGGCGTGTACGACGAGCGTTAGCGAGCTAATGGAATGTGGCGGTCTGTTCCACAAATTGTGCCGATGAATCCTATGCTCCTGTTGTGTGCTCTGATCATCGGGGTGAGCTCGGGACAGTCGATGGCTGGCGATGGCGTAAACAGCCACACCCTTGCGCAAGAGCAGCAGGTGGCAGGCGGGCCTTTGAACGGGGCGATACTTGGCGCTGGAGAGAATGGCCGCCGGAATTTGGATGACGCCGGTCAATTGTTGAGCAAGGCCATCGCTGCCTTCGAGGCGGGAAATGCGCCAAAGGCCCAGCGGACGTTCGAAGCCCTGGTTGGCAGCCATCCAACATCGCCGGAGGCCGACACCGCGAGGCGGTATCTGGCCCGGCTCTATGCTGTTCCCGCGACTGAAAAGGCGTCCGCACAACTTGTCGTTGCCGAGCAACAGCAGTCCTTGGTGAAAATGCCTGAGGATGCTGGCAACAGTACCGACAGCGCGAATTGGAAACCGAGCGAACGCTTGAGCGAACTTATGCGCGCGACAGTGGGTGATCGCGTGTTCTTTGCGCAAGGCAGCACGGATCTGGGGCTGCTGGCGCGCAATGTGTTACGCCGGCAGGCGGGGTGGCTCAAACAACAGCATGCGGGTGTCAGGGCGCTGGTCGTCGGTCATGCGGACGAGCCGCTGGACGATGAAGAAAATACAATTCTTTCTGCCCGGCGGGCTGAAGCTGTGCGTGCGCGCCTTATCGAGGAAGGTGTCGCGCCGGATCGCGTAAGCGTGACCGCGCTTGGACGCAGCGAACGTATTGCCGATTGTCCAAGTCCGCAATGCAAGGCACAGAACCGCCGCGTCGTAACGAAGGTGATGGAAAGCGCAGGGTTCGGGCCCGCCGACCGGCAGAGCTACTATCGGACACCAAAAGAAGGCGATGCCTCGGCTGGCTGGTGATTTTGAGGCATGAACGGGCGCGACGTTCAGATGGCGGGCAACCGGTGGAAATGTGGACAGTCAGGAAGAGCCACGTTCTCTCCCAAGGTGCGATGATGCTTCTCGCGTCCGGCTGAACCGTTCATATGGCGCCGGTGCGCCGGGATCGGGGACATGAGACCATCGGGCTTGGAACAGCGGGCGGCCGATGTGCTAGGGATACTGCTGAAATCTTACAAGTCTCAAAGGGACGAGCGGCTCAATTATGTTTCTCAGAATTCTTCGTGGCAGTTGCGTGCCGTTTGCCAGGGCGATTGCCGGTGGTGCTATGCTCGCCCTTGCCTTTTCGTCCGTGGTGGTTGCGCAGCAGGCGGGTAGCAACAGTGCTTCGAGCAATGCTGCCTTGGCCAAGCGGGTGGAGCAGCTCGAAGAGCAGCTTGTGGATCTGCGCGTGGTGATCGGCACCCTGGAAAGCCTTGCCCGCTCCGGAGGCGGCTCCAGTTCAGCGGTCGGCAGCAGTTTCTCAGGCAATGACGCTGCACGTCTGCAAGCTCTGGAGGCGCAGATTCGCACGCTGTCCGCTCAGGTCGAGCAACTTTCACGGCAGGTCGGAACAAGTGGTGGCGGGCAGCTCGCGGCGACTGACGCTATGCCCGGCATGGACAGTGGCCTGGGTATGGGAGGAGCCGGCGCGCCTGTGGCCCGGTCAGAATATGCTTCCCAGGACTTTGGAGGCTTTGGTTCGACCACGGTCACCAGCGGGGCCGATCCGGAAGATCCGATCGGAGGGCTGTTGAGCCAGAGCGGCGACACAGGTTTCGGTTTCGGTGCGCAGACCGCTGCGGCTCCCATGGGCGGCGGCGATCCGAAACAACTGTATGAGGCGGCCTATGGCTACCTGCTGCAGCAGGATTACGGGGCGGCAGAAGCTGCTTTCGATGATTTCCTCAAGCGCTATCCGAACGATCAGCTTTCTGGCAACGCTCAGTACTGGCTGGGAGAAACGTACTTTGTCCGTTCCCAGTACAAGGCGGCCGCAGCCGCTTTCCTGAAGGGCTATGAGAACTATCGCCAGAGCGCGAAGGCTCCTGACAGTCTCCTGAAACTTGCAATGAGTCTCGAACGGCTCGGGCAACGCGAAGCGGCCTGCACCTCCTATCGGGAGCTCAATTCGCAGTTTCCGAACGCTCCAGCGCATGTTCGCGACCGGGCCGCCACTGAACGCAGCCGAATCGGGTGCTAACTGCCGGAACATTTTCATGACGGCCAACCGTGTGAATGACGAGCCGATTGCGGATCAGGAGATCGAACCGCTTTTTACCCCGCTGGCGGATGCTTCCGTTCTGGTTCTGGCCGTGTCCGGTGGCGTCGACAGCATGGCGCTGCTCCACCTCATTGCACGCTGGCGCAGCTTGAGGTCCGGAGTGCATTTTCCGAGAGTCGTCGTCGCGACCGTTGATCATGCCTTGCGGCCAGAGTCGCGTGGCGAGGCGGAGGTGGTGGCAGCGGTGAGTGCACGGGTTGGCTTCGAGCACTCAATCCTGACGTGGGATGGCGACAAGCCGACACGTGGTGTTCAGGCGGCCGCCCGGGAGGCGCGTTACCGACTGCTCACGAGCTTTGCGAAACAGACGCTGAAGGAGAGCGCTGGCGCTTCAGATCCGGATGATATTCGCCCGGTTCTTGTGACTGCACATACTCAGGACGACCAGGCCGAAACCGTCCTCATGCGGCTTGCGCGCGGGAGCGGTTTGCAAGGGCTTTCTGGCATGGCGCCCCGCGTCGAGCGCGACGACGTCCTGTTGAGGCGACCCTTGCTGGATGTTTCCAAGTCGCGCCTGAAGGCGACACTCGTTGCCATGGGGCAGTCCTGGATCGAAGATCCGAGCAATGAAGACCTGCGTTATGAACGTGTCCGGTGGCGGGAGGCGCGAGCCGCTCTGGAGACGTTAGGGCTCTCTTCGGCAGCAATTGCGCGCAGCGCGCAGCGGTTGCAGCGCGTGCAGACGCTGGTGGCCGAAGCGGCCTCCCAGTGGATCGAGGCAAATGTCGACTTCCATGAAGGGGCGTACACGACGATCCGGCTGGAGGCATTCGAAAACCCGAGCGAGGTCGCGATCCGTGCGCTCCGGATCCTGCTGCAGTATCAGGGTGGAGTGTCGGCCAGCGCGGAGCTGTCGCAGATCGAAACGCTTGTGGATGTTCTGGCCACGGCGGCGGCAGCCAGATCAGATCTGCCGGCAACAACCCTGGGCGGGTGCATCATCGATGCCGCCGTTTCTCGCGGCACACTCGAGCCCGCCGTGCGGATTTTCCGGGAGTCCGGCAGCAACGGTTTACCCGTGCTGGAACTGGACGCTGGCGAGAGCGGGAGCTGGGATCGGCGTTTCAGATTCCACGCGGCTCCCGCGCTCGACAAACCGATCACCATCGCTGCGCTCGGAGATGAAGGCTGGGCCTTCCTGAAGAGGCAGAGGCCGGATCTCGCCGATATCGGCTTGCCTGCCCGTGCGGCGCAGACCCTGCCTGCCGTATGGCAGGATGAGCGTCTGACGGCCGTGCCTTTTTTGGGCCGGTTCGATACCCATTTGTTCGGATCTGACCTCATTGCATCGGTAACTATTCTGACACCTCAGCCGGGACAAACAGTCATTCTTGAGGGTTAAAGGCTGGAGAACTTCGGGAGGTGACGGTCATTCGCCGGGCAGGTGCAACATTGATTTGGCGGGACACTTGCCCATATGAGTGCCCATATGAGGCTCAAACTCACTTCAAGGTAGTGTTACCTGCAACCTTCGACATTGGCCATCGCCTTGCTTGATGTCCAACTTGCTTGGCAACGGCTTGGCAAACTCTTATCGTTACGCAGTCATCAAGAGGGTCGTCGGCGTTCGTAGAGACGTGCTGCTGATGAGACAGCCCGGGCATTGTCCCTGCCGCTGGGCTTTAAAGGGATAGAAATGAACTCTAATTTCCAGAAGCTCGCCATTTGGGTTGCAATCCTGGTTCTGTTGGCAGCGCTCTTCAATCTCTTCAACAATCCAGCGCAGAGCCGCCGTGGAGACGAGATCACGTACTCCGAGTTCCTGTCTGCAGTAGAAGCGGGCAAGATCGGCGATGCGACCATCTCGGGCAATCGTATCTCCGGTACGATGAAGGACGCTGGCGGGACGTTCCAGACCTATGCTCCGGACGATCCCGGCCTTGTTGAGCGCCTGCGCACGCACGACGTCAACTTCAAGGTTGCACCGCGCGATGAGGATGTTCCCTCGATCATGAGCGTACTGCTCAACTGGTTCCCCATGCTGCTGTTGATCGCAGTTTGGATCTTTTTCATGCGGCAGATGCAGTCCGGTTCCGGGCGCGCCATGGGCTTTGGAAAATCGCGCGCCAAACTGCTGACGGAGCGACATGGCCGGGTCACATTCGACGATGTGGCAGGTGTTGATGAGGCCAAGACCGACCTTCAGGAGATCGTGGAGTTCCTTCGCGACCCCCAGAAATTCCAGCGTCTTGGCGGGCGCATTCCGCGGGGCTGTCTGCTTGTCGGGCCTCCGGGTACCGGTAAGACGCTGATCGCACGGGCGGTTGCAGGCGAAGCCAACGTGCCATTCTTTACCATCTCCGGCTCGGACTTCGTCGAGATGTTCGTCGGTGTTGGTGCGAGCCGCGTTCGCGACATGTTCGAGCAGGCAAAGAAGAACGCGCCGTGCATCATCTTCATCGACGAAATCGACGCTGTCGGGCGGCATCGTGGCGCCGGACTG
>Ga0180216_1001028_pt1 | contig 26147 bp, 22 predicted proteins | sample eDN3rd37CBELigMG_FD_128879 | JGI IMG/M metagenome (GOLD analysis project Ga0180216, IMG submission 128879) | Enriched Miracle-Growth compost microbial communities from Emeryville, California, USA - eDNA 3rd pass 37_C BE-Lig MG (version 2)... ... | reverse complement strand
GGCGATGAAGTCCTCGTAGGCGATGGTCTGGGCGCGGATGAAGCCGCGCTCGAAGTCGGTGTGGATGACGCCCGCGGCCTGGGGGGCGGTGTCGCCGATGTGGATGGTCCAGGCGCGGACCTCCTTGACGCCGGCGGTGAAGTAGGTCTGCAGGCCCAGCAATTGGTAGCCCGCGCGGATCACGCGGTTCAGGCCGGGCTCGTCCATGCCCATGTCGGCGAGGAACACCGCCTTGTCCTCGTCGTCCATGTCGGCGATCTCGGCCTCGATGGCGGCGCAGACGGCCACCACGGGCGCGCCTTCGGCGGCGGCGTAGTCCTGCACCGCCTTCAGGTGGGGGTTGTCCGCGAAGCCGTCCTCCTTGACGTTGGCGACGTACATGGCGCGCTTGGCGGTGATGAAGCAAAAGCCTTTGATCATGGCCTGCTCCTCGGCGTCCAAGCCGAGGCTGCGCACCGGGCGGCCGGCATCGAGGGCCGCCACGATCCGCTCGAGCAGGGCGACGAGGCGGATGGCCTCCTTGTCGCCGGAATTGGCGAGCTTGCGGTTCTTTTGCAGGATCTTGTCGGCGGTGGCGAGGTCGGCCAGCGCGAGCTCGGTGTTGATCACCTCGATGTCGGAGACCGGGTCGATGCGGCCGGCCACGTGGACGACGTTCTCGTCCTCGAAGCAGCGCACGACGTGCACGATGGCGTCGGTTTCGCGGATGTTGGCGAGGAACTGGTTGCCCAGGCCTTCGCCCTTGGAGGCGCCGGCCACGAGGCCGGCGATGTCGACGAACTCGACCACGGCCGGCACGATGCGCTCGGGCTTGACGATGGCCGCGAGGGCGGCCAGCCGGGCGTCGGGCACTTCGACCACGCCGACGTTGGGCTCGATGGTGCAGAAGGGGTAGTTTTCCGCGGCGATGCCCGCCTTGGTCAGCGCGTTGAACAGGGTTGATTTACCGACGTTGGGCAGGCCAACGATGCCGCATTGCAGAGCCATGAATTCGATTATCCTCGTGAGTCGAAGGCGGGATCCCGGCCCGGCCTGGACGAAACTGGGATTGTACTGCCCAATGCCGGAGGATCAGCGAAACGGCGCGAGGTCTCCCGGCGCGGCGGCGCTGCGCCGCCGGCGCATCGGCCTGAACGGCCGAGGGCGCCACCCTCAGGCCGCCGCCCCCGGCGCGAAATGCAGGATCAGCAGCACCACCAGCAGGGGCCCGGCGTTGAACAGCGCGTGCAGCAGCATGGACGCGCCGATGCCCCGGCGCACGCGCATCCAGCCGAGCACCAGGCCGGTGAACCACTGCGGCAGCACGAGGAGGGGCATCAGCGTGGCGGGCATCTCATGCAGGTGGAAGTTGTACAGGTGCACGGCGCCGAAGGCGATCGACGAGAGGTGGTAGAGCCAGGGATACCAGCGCAGCACCTGGCGGCGCCGCGCCCAGGACAGGCGCCAGGCGCCGCGCAGGGGCGCGCCGGACGGGGACCAGAGGGGCGCGAGGCACAGCAGCAGCGCCGCGGCCGCCAACAGGCCCGAGGCAAAGCCCGCCCCCTGGACGATGACGGACGCCATCAGCGGGACGAACCACCACAACATGGCGGGCCGCCGCAGAGCGTGGCGGAAGGTGAGTTCCTCGACGATGGGCGCCCAGATCAGGGCCTGCATCCACGGCAGGTTCAGGAGGCTCAGGCGATGCTGGGCGCCGCCCATCTCGGCCGCGCTCACGGCCAGCGGCCCGAAGACGAACAGATTGGCGAGCCACAGCAGCGCGGCCCACTGGAGCAGGCGGGTGAAGCGGACGTTGGGGAGGAAATCCACCCAGACGCCGTGGCCGGCGGCGCGGCCCGGCAGGCGCCGTCCGGGCCTCGGGCGCAGCGCGAAGCGCAGGAAATCCATGAGCTCGGCGCGCAGGCGCGGCCGGGCCGGGAGGGCCCCGGCCCGGATCGCGCCTCGTCCGTCGGTCATGTCGTCCTTTTCCGCCGGCTCAGGCATTGGCCTGGTGGAGGCGCTCGGTGGCGCGATCGAACTGGCCGTCGAGCAGCAGGGGCAGCACCACGCGGCAGCGGTCGATGACGGCCTCGATGCCCGCCAGCTCCTCGCGCCGGGGCGGGTGCAGGACGAAATTCACGACCTGCTGGGCCAGGCCCAGGCTGCGCGGATGGCCGATGCCGATGCGCAGCCGCCAGAAGGCCGGCGAGGCCAGGGCGGACTGGATGTCGCGCAGGCCGTTGTGGCCCGCATGGCCGCCCCCGTGCTTGAGCTTGACCGCCCCCGGCGGCAGGTCGAGCTCGTCGTGCAGGACGAGGATCTGTTCGGGCCGCAGCTTGTAGAAGCGCGCCAGCGCGCCCACCGCCTGGCCGGATTTGTTCATGAAGGTGGCGGGCTTGGCCAGCACCACGGGCTCGCCCGCATGGCGCGCGCGCGCCACCCAGGCAAAGAACGCCTTTTCCAGCGTGAAGGACGCGCGAAGGTCGTCGGCGAAATGATCGGCCAGCCAGAAGCCGGCATTGTGGCGCGTGGCCTCGTATTCGGGGCCGGGATTGCCCAGCCCCACGATCAGGCGTATGGGCTCGGTCATGGGAATCCGAAAAGCCTACATGATAAGGCACGGCGCAGCCCGCGGGGGCTGCGCCGTGCCGGGACCGGCGTGGGCCGGGCGCGCCTATTCGGCGGCGGGCTGCGCGGGAGCGGCCGCGTCGTCGTCCGAACCGGTGCCCTTGGGCGGGTTGGCCTGGCCCAGCAGCGGGTTGGTGTCCTCGCCGTGGGGCACGAACTTGACGCCCATCGGCAGGGTGATGTCCGACAGGTGCAGGCGGGCGCCGCCGATCAGGTTGCCCAGGTCGACCTCGATGAAGGGCGGCAGGTTGGCCGGCAGGCAGGTGATGTCGAGCTCGGCGGGGCCGTGGGTGACGATCTGGCCAGCGAGCTTGACGGCGGGGCTGATGTCGGCGTTCAGGTAGTGCACGGGCACCTTGGTGGTGACGGCCTGCGAGGCGTCGACGCGCTGGAAGTCCACGTGCAGGACCAGCGGGCGGTAGGGGTGCCATTGCACGGCGCGCACCAGCACCGGCTCGGTCTTGCCGTCGAGCACCATGTCCAGGATGGAGGCGTGGAACTCCTCCTTGTTGAGGGCGTGGTAGATCTCGTTGTGGTCGAGCTCGATGTTGGCGGGCGCGGACTTGCCGCCGTAGACGATGGCGGGCACCCGGCCTGCGCGGCGCAGGCGGCGGCTCGCACTCGAACCCTGGACGCTACGCGAAGTGGCGGTGAATTTCATGGAAGACTCCAAAAACAGGGGCCGTCGTCGGGCCCCGCGATGCATGAGTAGCCTGGGCTACGAAAACCCCCCGGCCGCGACCAGCCGGGGAGGGAAAAAACCTTTCAATCGGCGAACAGCGAGCTGACGGACTCGGCGTTGGAAATGCGCAGGATCGTTTCGCCCAGCAGCGCCGCGCACGAGAGCTGGCGGATCTTGGGGCATGCGCGCGCCTCCTCGGACAGCGGGATCGTGTCGGTCACCACCACCTCGTCGAGGGCGGATTCGCGGATGCGCTTGACCGCCTCGCCCGAGAGCACGGGGTGCGTGCAATAGGCGTAGACCGAGCCGGCGCCGCGCTCTTTGAGGGCCTGCGCCGCCTTGCACAGCGTGCCGGCCGTATCGACCATGTCGTCCATGATCAGGCAGGTGCGCCCGTCGACCTCGCCGATGATGTTCATGACCTCGGATACGTTGGCGCGCGGCCGGCGCTTGTCGATGATGGCCAGGTCGGATTCGAGCTGCTTGGCCAGGGCGCGCGCGCGCACCACGCCGCCGATGTCCGGGGACACGACGACGAGGTTCTGGAAATTGCGGCGCCAGATGTCCCCGAGCAGGATGGGGCCGGCGTAGATGTTGTCCACGGGGATGTCGAAGAAGCCCTGGATCTGGTCGGCGTGCAGGTCCATCGTCATGACGCGGTCGACGCCGACGACCTGCAGCATGTTGGCCACGACCTTGGCGGAGATCGACACGCGCGCCGAGCGCGGGCGGCGGTCCTGGCGGGCATAGCCGAAATACGGGATGGCGGCGGTGATCCGGCCCGCCGACGCCCGGCGCAGCGCATCGACCATGATCATGATTTCCATCAGGTTGTCGTTGGTCGGCGCACAGGTGGGCTGCAGCACGAAGACGTCCTTGCCGCGCACGTTCTGGTTGATCTCGACCATGACCTCGCCGTCCGAGAAGCGGCCCACGGTCATCTTGCCCAGCGACATGTCGAGGTGATTCACGACGTCGACGGCAAGCCTGGGGTTGGCCGTGCCAGTGAAAATCATGAATCGGTCTTGTGCCATGGTGTCCCAGCCGGGTTGTCAAACGACAAGGCTGTTGACCAGCGTCCCGTGGGGGCCGCCTCAACAGCCTTTGATGTGCCTGATGCGCGCAGGCGTCTGGCTGGGGAAGAAGGATTCGAACCTTCGCATGCCGGAATCAAAATCCGGTGCCTTAACCAGCTTGGCGATTCCCCAACACTAACCACTGATCCAGTGCCTCAGAGGATGATCGTGCAGGCCGGCGCACGCCCACGCCTGCTGGATCGAACCATCCTCAAAGGACGCTATTTTACTGATAATCCGGTCTCGATGCATCCGCGCCTGGGCGAGATCGCCAAGCTGCGCAAAGAGGCACGAGCCCGATCCCGTCATGCGGGCATCGAGCCCCGCATCCCGCATCATCCGTAGCGCAGAAAGGACCTGCGGGTGACGCGAAAGGACGACATCCTCCAAGTCATTGCGCCCATATAGGCCCTGATGCCTGGACTGCCAATCAGCAAAGACCGAAATTTTGACCGAAGGCGTGTTTCTTGTCAAATCCTGCGCGGCAAAAACCTCGGCGGTCGACACATGCACGGGCGGGCGGACCACCAGGTAGCCCCGATCGGGCAGCGCCACCGCCGCCAGGTCCTCGCCGATGCCCTGCGCGAAGGCGGGCTGGCCGAACACGAACACCGGCACGTCGGCGCCCAGCGGCACGGCCAGGCGCATCAGGGCGGCGCGGTCCAGGCCCGTGCCCCAGAGGCGGTTGAGGGCGATCAGCGTGGTGGCCGCATCGCTCGAGCCGCCGCCCAGGCCGCCGCCGGCCGGAATGCGCTTGCGGTAGTGGATCCGCGCGCCGTACGGGACGCCCGTGGCCTGCCGCAAGGCGCGCGCCGCGCGCAGCACCAGGTCCTCGGATTCCGGCAGGCCGGGCGGAACGTCGCCCTCGCGCGAGAGCTCGCCGCCCTCGACGCGCTCGAAATCGAAGGCATCGGCCAGGTCGATGAAGCGGAACACGGTCTGCAGCAGATGGTGGCCGTCGGGCCTGCGCCCGACGACATGCAGGAACAGGTTGAGCTTGGCCGGGGCCGGCAGGTCGTACAGGCTGCGCATGGCCGGATGCGCCTACGGAGTGTCCGTGTCGGCGACCAGTTGCAGGCTGATCCGGCGCCCGGCCTGGTCGCGCGCCAGGCGCAGCCGCCCGGGGCCGCGGTCGTCGTAGTCCGAGAGGCTCACGGTCCAGCCGTCCTGGACCAGTTGCGTGACGCGCCCCTGCCCGTCGCGCCGGACCGAGGCGAGCGCGCTGCCCGTCCACGGCCGGCCCTGGATCCAGGCGCGCAGGCCCGCCACCGGCATGGCCTCGCCCCAGACCTCGGCGAGCAGGGCGTCCGGATCCTCGGCGCGCTCGCGCTCGCCGTTGGCCCGCTCGAGGACCGCCAGCCCGGGCTCGACGAGGATGCGGGCGAGCACGCCGCCCATGGGGCTGAGCAGGTCCAGGCGCAAGGCGGCGCCGGTGTCCCGCCAGGCGAAATTCCCTTGCGCGGCCTGGGCCGGGCCATCGGCCGGGCGCACCGAGACGGCGAAGCGGCCGGTGCGCTCGAAGGCCGGGCCGGTGCCGCCGATGCGCGCCGGCGTCGCGCAGGAGGCCAGCAGCAGCGCCACGGCCGCCATGGCCAGGAGGCGCAGCCATCTCATTCGGAGAGCTCCACCCCGAGCCGCTTGAGGGTCTCGAGCAGGGTCTCGTTTTCGGCGTCCTGGCGCCGGCCCTCGGCCCAGATGCCGCGCGCCTCCTGCTTGCGGCCCAGGGTCCACAGGACCTCGCCCAGGTGGGCAGCCACGTCGGCCGCGGGCAGCTTGTCGTAGGAACGCCTCAGGTACTCGAGCGCCGCCTCGTAGTCCTTGATGCGAAAGAGATACCAGCCCACGCTGTCCAGGATGTAGGGATTGTCCGGCTCGAGCTCGAGCGCGCGCTCGAGCAGGCCCTGGGCCTCGTCGAGGTTGCGTCCCTCGTCGGCGAAGGTGTAGCCCAGCGAGTTGTAGGCATTGGCGTTGTCGGGGTCGAGTTCGATCACGCGCCGCATGAGGGTCTCGAATTCCGTAGTGCGGCCCTGGCGCTCGAGCAGCATGGCGAGGTCGTACTTGATCTCGGCGGCGTCGGGCATGTCGCGATCCGCGGTGCGCAGGATCTGGATTGCCTCGTCGCTGCGGCCCGCGTCCCGGTAGATGGAGGCCAGGGTGAGCTGGCGCACGATGCGCTCGCGGCGGTCGGCCGGGCGGATGGCGTCGATGGTGGCGCGCGCCTGGGCGAGGTTGCCGAGCTTGCCCTCGAGCACCGCCTCGTGGATGCGCGCCTGGAAGCGCAGGGACGGCTCGTCGATCATCCGCAGTTGGCGGATGGCCTCTTTGTAGTCCTCGCGCCGCTCGGCGATCTGCACCAGCAGCAGGCGCGCGTCCGAGGCATCGGACTGGGCGTTGCTCGCGCCGTCGTCGATGGACTGGCGCCGCTGGTTCTGGACCGAGATGTAGTCGTTGAGCAGGCCGATGGCCACGTCGTAGCGGCCGGCGCGGGCATTGACCTCGGCCTCGGTGTAGAGCAGGTCGAAGTCCTCGGGCGCGCGCCGGCGCATGTCCTCGAGCAGTTGCAGCGCCCGCTCGAACTGGCCGCGCGAGGTCAGGCGGCTGACCAGCAGCAGGTGCAGCGCGCGCTGGTCGGGATGGGCGGCGAGATAGCGCAAGGTCTGGGCGACGGCCGCCTCCGGATCGACCCGCAGGCCGTATTCCAGCACGCGCTGCGCCGCGTCCTGCGAGTCGGGGTCGAGCGTCTGCGCGCGCCGCGCCTCGTCCAGGGCCCGCTTGGCGTCGCCGGCGGCCCAGGCCGCGTCCGCCAGGGCCAGACGCGCGAAGGACGAGGTGTCGGCCACGCCCGCCAGCGCCTTTTCCAGGACGTCCAGCGCCAGGTGCTTGTCGGCCATCTTGGATACGATGCCGGCGGCCTGCACGATGGCCTGGTCGCGGTCCTCGGCCTTCTGGATGCGGCGCGCCAGCGTCTGGGCCAACCCCTGCGTCTGGCCGTTGGAGGCCGCGAGCGCCAGCGAGGCGGCGACCGCCTCGGGGTTCTGCGGCTCGAGCAGGGCCCACTGGCGCGCCGCGCGCAGCGCCAGCGGGATGTTGCGCGCCGCCATCGCCATCTGGAAGGCGCGCCGGGCCAGCCGGGGATCGAGGGTGTCTTGCGCGACGCCCAGCAGCGTCTGCCCGGCGTCGTCGAACATGTCGCGCTGCGCGGCGATCTCGGCCACGAGGATGCGATACAGGATGTCGGGCGTGAGGGTGACGGCCGGCAGCTCGCCGCTACGCAAATGAATGGTTTCGACCGGCTCGGCGGGCGTGGCGACCTGCGGGGCAGCCAGGGCCGCCCCGTGTGCGGCGACCAGCGCCAGCAACACGGGGAACGCGGATACAGGAAATCTCATTTGCGGTAACCATAGCCGATACGCAAAGAAAATGCGTCAAGTGGCAAAATTGCACAATCGAATGAGGATGTTATCACCCTACCATGCCCGAACTGCCAGAAGTTGAAACCACTCGTCGTGGAATTGCCACGATCATGCCGGGCAGGGTGCTGCGCCGCCTGCTGGTGCACGAGGCGCGCCTGCGCTGGCCCGTGCCCGCCGCGCTGCCGGCGATCCTCGAGGGCCGCCGCGTGCTCGCCTGCGAGCGCCGCGGCAAGTACCTGCTGATCCGCTTCGAGCATGGCACCCAGATCATCCACCTGGGCATGTCGGGATCGCTGCGCCACGCGCCCCTGGACGAGGACCTGCGCAAGCACGACCACGTCGAATGGCGCTTCGACGGCGCGCGCTTCCTGCTGCACGATCCGCGCCGCTTCGGGGCGGTGCTGTGGCATCCGGCCGAGGCCGGCCCGCTGCTCGAACACCCGCTGCTCGCGGGCCTGGGCATCGAGCCCTTCGACCCGGGCTTCACGCCCGACCACCTGCACGAGGCCCTGCGGACGCGCGCCCAGTCGATCAAGGCCCTGCTGCTGGGCGGGCGCATCGTCGTGGGCGTGGGCAACATCTACGCCTCGGAATCGCTGTTCCAGGCCGGCATCGATCCGCGCACGCCCGGCCGCCGGATCTCGCGGCCGCGCAGCGCGCGCCTGCGCGACGCGATCCGGCAGACACTCTCGCAGGCCCTGGAATCGGGCGGCAGCACGCTGCGCGACTACGTGAACGCCCAGGGCACGCCCGGCGCCTATTTCACGCTGCACGCCGCGGTCTACGAGCGCGAGGGGCGCGCCTGCCCCCGCTGCGGCACTCCGATCCGGCGCATCGTCCAGGGGCAGCGCGCCACCTACTTCTGTCCCGGCTGCCAGAAGCGCTGAACCCGCAGAATGCTTCACATGTGGACCATTCACGGTTTAAACTTTGAATGTATCGTTAAACGGGACAATGTTACGACATGGATAACTACCTCAGCGGTTTCGGCAACCATCACGCCACCGAGGCCTTGCCGGGCGCCCTGCCGGAGGGCCGCAATTCCCCTCAACGCTGTCCCTACGGGCTGTACGCCGAGCAGCTTTCGGGGACCGCCTTCACGGCGCCCCGCGCCGACAATCGCCGGTCCTGGCTGTACCGGATCCGGCCGGCCGCCGCCCAGCCCGCGTTCTCGCCCTGCGATGCGTTCCCGGGCTGGAACCAGGACTATCTGCGCGGCCCGGTGACGCCCAACCGCCTGCGCTGGAATCCGCAGCCGATGCCCGAGGCGCCGACCGACTTCCTGGAAGGCATGCGGACCTGGGCCGGCAACGGCGCCTGGGACCAGCAGGCCGGCGTCTCGATCCACCTGTACGCCGCCAACCGCTCGATGCAGGGCCGGTATTTCTACGATGCCGACGCGGAAATGCTGCTGGTCCCGCAATCGGGCGCCCTGCGCCTGCGCACGGAACTGGGGACGCTCGAGGTCTCGCCCTGCGAGATCGCCGTGATCCCGCGCGGCGTGCGCTTCCTGGTCGAGCTGCCCGAGGGCCCGGCGCGCGGCTACGCGCTCGAGAACTTCGGCGCGCCGCTGCGCCTGCCGGAACTGGGGCCGATCGGCTCGAACGGCCTGGCCCAGGCGCGCGACTTCCTGTATCCGGTCGCCCGCTACGAGGACGTGGACGGCGAGGCGGAACTGATCGCGCGGTTCGGTGGCGGATTCTGGCACACCACCCTGGACCACTCGCCGCTGGACGTCGTGGCCTGGCACGGCACGCACGCGCCCTACAAATACGACCTGCGGCGCTTCAACGTGATCGGCTCGATCAGTTTCGACCACCCCGACCCGTGCATCTTCACCGTGCTGACCTCGCCCTCGGACACTCCGGGCACGGCGAACCTGGACCTGGCGATCTTCCCGCCGCGCATCCTGGCGATGGAGAACACCTTCCGCCCGCCCTGGTTCCACCGCAACATCGCCGGCGAATTCATGGGCCTGATCCAGGGCGCCTACGACGCCAAGGCCGAGGGCTTCTCGCCCGGCAGCGCCAGCCTGCACAACACTATGAGCCCCCACGGCCCGGATGCCGAGACCTTTGCCAAGGCGAGCGCCGAGGACACCGGCAAGGCCCACTACATCCGCGACACCATGGCTTTCATGTTCGAGACGCGCCGGGTCATCCAGCCCTCCCCCGCGGCCCTGTCCAGCCCGACCCTGCAATCCGACTACGACCGCGCCTGGATGGGCCTTCGCAAGCACTTCGACCCGAAGCGTCCGTAACCCGGCAAGCCCGCCGGCGCGCCGCCGGCGTCCGCTCCGGCATGCCATGGGGCGCGCCGGACGCCGGCGTTCGGCGGCGCCGTCCTCAGCCGGAGACCTTGCCGGGATTCACCGGGCGCTGAATTCGCCGTCGGTTTGCTCCTGGCGCGGGTCCTCAGCCGAGGACCTTGCCGGGATTCATCAGGCCCAGCGGATCGAGGGCCTGCTTGATGCGATGCATCAGCGCCATCTCGACCGGGTCCTTGTAGCGGGGCAGGACGTCGCGCTTGAGCTGCCCGACGCCGTGCTCGGCGCTGATCGAGCCGCCGACGGCGTGGACGCTGTCGTGCACGAGCTCGTAGATGGCCTCCTGGCGCGACAGCAGGTCCTTTTCGGTCCAGCCGGCGCCCCGCGCGACGTTGTAGTGCAGGTTGCCGTCGCCGAGGTGGCCGAAGATCACGTGGCGGATCCCGGGGAAGGCCTGTTGCAGGGCGCGATTGGTGTCCTGGACGAAGGCGGCCATGCGCGACACCGGGATCGAGACGTCGTGCTTGATGCTCTTGCCGGATTCCTTTTCGGCGAGCGGGATGCTCTCGCGCAGGTGCCACAGGGCCTTGCTCTGGGCCATGGACTCGGCGATCACCGCGTCCCGCACGAAACCGGACTCGATCGCCTCGCCGACCACGGCCTCGAAGCGCTCGCGCGCATGGGCCTCGCTCTCGCTGTCCGAAAGCTCGAGCAGCGCGTACCAAGGCAGGCCGGCCGAGGCGCCCTCGAAGGGCAGGCGCTGCTGGGGAAAGCAGCGCACGACGTCCTGCAGGCAGTCGCCCGCCATCAGCTCGAAACCGGTCAGCGCCGCGCCCAGGCCGCGCCGCGCCACGGCCAGCATGGCGATGCCGTCCTCGATGGACCCGAGCGCGAGCAGCGCCGTGCAATGCGCCACGGGCTGGGGATGGAGCTTGAGCGTCGCCGCGGTGATGACGCCCAGCGTCCCTTCGCTGCCGATGTACAGGTCGCGCAGGTCGTAGCCGGTGTTGTCCTTGCGCAGCCCGCGCAGGCCGTGCCAGATCTCGCCCTGCGCGGTGACGACCTCGAGGCCGAGGGTCAGCTCGCGCATATTGCCGTAGCGCAGGACCTGGGTGCCGCCGGCGTTCGTCGCGAGATTGCCGCCGATCGTGCAACTGCCCTCGGCCGCTAGGCTGAGGGGAAACAGGCGGCCGGCCTCGCGCGCGGCCTCCTGCACGGCCTGGAGGACGCAGCCGGCCTCGACCTCCATCGTGTCGTTGTCCAGGTCCATGGCGCGGATGCGGTTCAGCCGCAGCAGGGACAGGACCACGGCCCGCCCCGACTGGTCGGGCGTGGCGCCCCCGCACAGGCCGGTGTTGCCGCCCTGGGGCACGACGGGCGCGCCGTCCGCCGCGCACAGCCGCAGCACGGCGGCGACCTCGTCGGTCGATCCCGGCCGCACCACTGCCAAGGCCCGGCCGCTGTAGCGGTCGCGCCAATCCGACAGATAGGGCGCCGCATCGGCGTCCGTCAACACATGCTGCCCGCCCACGGCAGCGCGCAAGGCATCCAGAAGACTCATGACCCTATGATTCCCATGCTCCTCCCCTGGAGGAGATCCCGGTCCATTGTAAAGGATGCTCCGGACGGCGCCGCGGATGCCGCCGCCCACGGCAGGTCCATTCGCATGCCGGCCCCGGCCCCAACCCCAGCCCCGGTGTCCGCGCCCGCCGCCCGACCCGCCCGACCCGCCCGGCCCGCTCGCCCGGGGCGCCCGCCGGCGACATGCGCGATAATCCCATCATCGCCACCCGACGGAGCCCCAACCGTGCCCGAACTGCCTCCCCTGCCCGATGCCGTCTTCAAGGCCTACGATATCCGGGGCACCGTGCCCGGCCAGATCGACGGCGGATTCGCCCGGCGCCTGGGCCTGGCCCTCGCGGCGCAGGCACGCGCCGAGGGCGTGTCCGCGATGGTGGTGGGCTACGACGGGCGGCTGAGCAGCCCGTCGCTCGCCGAGGCCCTGCGCGGCGGCCTGCGCGCCGGGGGCATCGACACGATCGACCTGGGGATGGTGCACACGCCCCTGGTCTATTTCGCCGCCCATCTGCAAGGCACCGGCTCGGGGGTGGCGATCACCGGCAGCCACAATCCCCCGGACTACAACGGCTTCAAGCTGATGATGGCCGGCCGCACCCTGCACGGCGAGGACATCCAGGCGCTGGCCGCCGCCATGCGCGAGCCGCGGGCCGAGGCCGAGGCCCCCGGCGCCGAGGACCACCAGGACCTCGTCGACGCCTACGTCCGCCACATCGCCGGGCACGTCCGCCTGGCCCGCGGCATGCGCGTGGCCATCGATTGCGGCAACGGCGTGGGGGGCGTGGCCGCCGCCCGCCTGTATCGCGCCCTGGGCTGCGAGGTCGACGAGCTGTACTGCAACGTCGACGGGCGCTTTCCCAACCACCACCCCGACCCGGCCGACCCGGCCAACCTCCAGGACCTCATCCGCCACGTCCAGGCCTCGGACTGCGAGCTGGGCCTGGCCTTCGACGGCGACGCCGATCGCCTGGGCGTGGTCACGCGCTCGGGCCAGATCATCTGGCCCGACCGGCAGATGATCCTGTACGCCCGCGACGTGCTGCGCCGCGTGCCGGGCGCACCCATCATCTTCGACGTCAAGTGCAGCCGCCACCTCGAGCAGGCCATCACGCAGGCGGGCGGGCGGCCGGTGATGTCGCAGACGGGGCACTCGCTGATCAAGGCGAAACTGGCAGAGACGGGCGCGCCGCTCGCCGGCGAGATGAGCGGGCACATTTTCTTCAAGGAACGCTGGTACGGCTTCGACGACGGCCTGTACGCGGGCGCGCGCCTGCTCGAGATCCTCTCGCGCGACCCGGACCCCAGCCGGGTGCTCGAGGCCCTGCCCCAGGGCCTGTCCACGCCCGAGCTCAAGCTCGCCATGCGCGAGGGCGAGCCGCACCGCTTCATCGAGCGCCTGCGCGGCGCGGGCCGCTTTCCCCAGGCCCGGCGCCTGGTGACCATCGACGGCGTGCGCGCCGAATACGCGGACGGGTTCGGCCTCGCGCGGGCCTCGAACACCACGCCGGTGGTGGTGCTGCGCTTCGAGGGCGACACGCCCGAGGCGCTCGCCCGGATCCAGGCCGAGTTCCGCGCGGCCTTCACGGCGCTGGAGCCCGGCCTCGCCCTACCCTTCTGAGCCCTCCAGCAGGGCGCGATAGACGTCCAGGTGCGCCTGGACGATGGCCTGGATGCCGAAATCGCGTTCGGCCAGCGCGCGGCCCGCGGCGCCCATGCGCAGGCGCGCCGGCTCGTCGGCGGCCAGCGCGATCACCGCCTCGGCCAGCGCGCGCGCATCGCGCGGCGGCACGAGCACCCCGCTCACGCCCGGATCGATGGCATCGCGGCAGCCCGGCACGTCGGTGGTGACCACCGGCCGCCCGCAGGCGGCGGCCTCGACCAGTGACTTGGGCAGGCCCTCGCGATAGGACGGCAGCGCCACCAGGTGCGCCGCCGCGTACAGGGCGGCGACGTCGGCGCACTCGCCCGCGTATTCGATCGTCCCCGCGCGCACCCAGGCGTCGAGTTCGTCCCGGGTGACCGAGGCGGGATTGCCGGGGTCCGGGCTGCCGGCCAGCACCCAGCGCAGGCCCGCGCCGCGGGCGGCGCCGATGCCCGCGGCCTCGACGAATTCCGCCACGCCCTTGTCCCGCAGCAGGCGCGAGGCCATAACGACGGTGATGGGCCCCGGCGGCAGGGGCCGGGGCGCGTAGCGGTCCAGGTCCACGCCCGAGCCGCGGATCATGATGGCCTGCCCCGGACGCACGGCGCCGGCGCCGACCAGCACGTCGCGGTCGCTGGTGTTCTGGAAGATCACGCGGCTGTTGCGATGGCCCAGGGCCAGGCGGTAGAGCCACAGCGCGCCCCGGCGCAGCGGGTCGAAGCCGCCCCGGCCGCGCATGAACACGTAGCCCAGGCCCGAGACGGCGGCCACGTAGGCGGGCACCCCGGCCAGGCGGCAGGCGATGCCGCCGTAGAGGACCGCCTTGATGGTGACGGCGTGCACCAGGTCCGGCCGCAGGCCGCGCAGCAGGCGCAGGAAGGCCAGCAGGCTGCGCGCCTCGATCCAGGGATTGGTGCCGCTGCGCGAGAGCGGGACGGCATGGTGATGCAGGCCATGGGCGAGGATTTCGGCCACCGCCGGGCCGTCCGGGGTCGCCACGTGGACCTCCATGCCGGCGTCGCGCGCGGCCAGGGCGAGCGGCAGCCGGTGCGAGACCAGGAAGGCCGGGTTGTTCACGAAGAACAGCACGCGCCGGGGCCTCCGCGTGGCCGCGGCCGGCGGCCGGGCCGGCCCGCGCGCCGGAAAATCCTCGGCCAGCCGGCGCCAGATCGTCGCATAGCGCCGCGTCATGGCCCGCAGGCCGTAGCGCGCCGCCACCGATTCGCGCGCCGCCTCCAGGCGCCGTGCGGCGTCCGGCGCGCGCGTGGCCTCGATGGCGCGCTCGATGGCCTCGGCGAGCGCCACCGGATCGCGCGGCGGCGCGATCCAGCCATGCTCGCCCACGATCAGCGCCGCGTCGCCCACGTCGGTCGCCACGCAGGCCACGCCGCTCGCCATGGCCTCGGCCACCACGTTGGGAAAACCCTCGGCCCGGCTCGAGAGCACGTGCACGTCCAGGGCGCGCATCAGGGCCGGCACGTCGTCGCGCCGCCCGAGGAAAACGAGATGGTCGAGCAGGCCGTAATGCCGCGCCATGGCCATCATCGGCGCATTGTCGCGCGACATCCCCAGGCCCGCCAGCACGCAGCGCAGGTCCGGGTGGCGCCGCACGCACAGGGCGAGCGCCGCGAACAGATTGGCGTGGTCCTTGAGGGGATTCCAGCGGGCGATGCTGCCCAGCAGCGGGACGCCGTCCTCCACCCCCCACTCGGCGCGCAGGCGGGCGCGGTCGCCGGCGTCGGGACGCCACACCTCGATGTCATAGCCATTGGGCGCGACCAGCATCCGGTCGGCGCGATAGCCCCAGCCCACGTGCACGTCGGCCGCCTTGCGGGCGCAGGCGACGATGACCGCGGGAATCCAGCCCGACACGCGGGCGCACAGCCAGGCCGTCGCGCGCGACGAGCGGCTGCTCTCGCCCAGGTCGACGCCCGAATTGCGGATGCCCCAGGCCACCGCGCGGATCCCGGCCAGCCGGGCCACCAGGCCGCCGATGAGATCGGCATGGTACATCCAGGTCTGCACCACGTCGGGGCGCCGCGCCCGCAGGACGCGGTACAAGCGCAGCAGGCCCCGGACGGTGCCCGTCACCCCCTGCATCTCCAGCGTCAGCACCTCGATCCCCGCCTCGCGCAGGCGCGGGCCGAAGACCCCCTCGCCGCGCATCGAGATCACGGTATGCCGGATGCCGGGCTCGGACGCCGTCACGAGGCGATGCAGGACGGTCTCGGCTCCGCCGTGCAGCAGCCCGGAAATGATGTGCGCCACGTGCAGCGTGGCGGTCTTCTCTGGCTCAATCGGGTTCATGCTCGTCATTCTCCGGGGCGGGGTCCTCCTCCGACCACGCGGCGTCCCATTGCCGCAGGATGCGGTCCAGGCCGTAGCGCGCGCGCACCGAGGCGGCGGCGCGGCGGCCGAGATCCTCGCGCCATTGTGGCGTGGCCGACATGGCGCGGTCCAGCGCCGCGGCCAGGGCCGCATCGTCGCCCGCCGGGACCAGCAGCGCATCGCGGCCCTCGCGGCTGAGCTCGCGCGGGCCGCTCGGGCAGTTGGCGGCCACGCAGGGCAGGCCCAGCGCCATGGCCTCGAGCAGGGCGTTGGGGAAGCCCTCGACAGCCGAGCACAGCACGAAGGCGTGCGCGCCGGCGAGCTCGCGCCACGGCGCGTCGCTGCGGCCGGGCAGCAGGATGCGCCCCTCCAGGCCCAGTTCGGCCGCGCGGCGCAGGCAGGCCTCGCGCCGCGGCCCGTCGCCCCAGATCACCAGGTCCCACTCGGGATGGCGCGGCGCGAGGCCCGCGAAGACCTCGACCAGGGCCTCGAAGCGCTTGACCGGATTGAAGCGGCCCAGGGCCGCCAGGCGCCGGCGCGCCGGCGCGGCGGGCTCGTGCGCACGCGGCGGCGGCAGGCCGTCGGGCAGGGGGTTGGGGATGGCCGACAGGCGGCGCGTCCCGGGCGCCACCGCCATCAGGTGCGGCATGCTCTGGCGGGTCTGGACCACCACGCGGCGGGCCCAGGGATAGGTCCAGCGGCGCAGGAGGCGCAGGACGGGCTCGAGATTGACGCTGTGCGCCGGATCGGTGCGCTCGGACACCACCACCGGCAGGCCCAGGCCCCGGGTGGCGAGCAGCGCGGTGACGTTCACGTTGGTGAGGAAGGACAGCACGCGGTCGGGCGCCGTCTCGCGCGCGAGCGCGCGCAGGGCGCGCAGCTTGTCCAGGGGCCGCAGCCAGCGCGGTCCCCGGACCCGGTCGGCCAGCCACAGCAGGCGCACGCCCTCCTCCAGCGCATAGGCGCAGCCCCCCCGCCCCGAATAGCAGCACACCAGCGTGACCGAGTCCCCGCGGCGCGCCCATGCGTTGGCCAGCGTCGCCGCCACGCGCTCGGCGCCGCCGCCATGCATGGAACTGACCAGGAACAGGATGCGCATCGCTCAGGACCCGTCGGCGCCGCTCGAAACACCGCCCTGGACACCGCCCGGGACGCCCACCGAGCGGCCCTGGAAGACGAGCTCCCACATGGCCATCACGCGCGGCACGCCGAAGCGGTCGCGCACGTCCACGGCGCGGCTCGCGTAGCGCCGGCGCTCCTCGGGATGGGCCATCAGCTCCGACAGCCACGCCGCCAGGGCCTCGGGATCGCCATCGGGGCGCACCAGCACCCCGTCGATCCCGTCGCGGATGATCTCGCGCGGGCCGGTGTCGCAATCGAAGGCCACGCAGGGCAGGCCGCAGGCCATGGCCTCGAGCAGGGTGTTGGACAGACCCTCGGTGCGCGAGCTGAGGACGTACAGGTCCGAGGACTCGTACCACTGCGTCATGTTGCCCACCCGCCCCGGCATGGACACGCGCGCGGCCAGGCCCGCCTCGTCCACGGCGCGCTGCAGCTCGCCGCGCTGGGCCCCCTCGCCCAGGATCACCAGGTCCCAGTCGGGGAACAGCGGCGCGATGCGCGCGAAGGCGGCGATCAGGATGTCGAAGCCCTTGACCGGATGCAGGCGGCCGGCGGCCAGCAGGCGGTGGCGCCCCTGGCGCGCGGGCGGCTCGACCACCGGCTCGCCGTTCCCCAGGGGCCAGCGCACGGCGTTGGGGATCACCTGGGCCCGCACCCCCGGCAGGGCCTCGTCCAGCCAGCGGGCCGTGCCGCGCGTCAGGGCGATCACCGCGTCGGCGCGCGGATAGGCCCAGCGGCGCAGGCGCTGCCACGCCTCGGGCAGGCGCTGGACCGGCGGATGGGTGTGCTCGGTGGCGATCACGCGGCACGGCAGGCGGCGCGCGGCCAGCACGGACAGGATGGACGCCTTGGTCATCATGCCCAGGACGACGCCGGGGCGTTCGTCGCGGATCAGGCGGCGCAGGGCGCGCAGCCGGCGCCAATTGCCCCAGGCGGCCCGCGGGCCGCCGCCGCCATGCGCGTCCAGGCCGAGCGCATGGCGCCGCACGCCCTCGGGCAGCGCGTAGGCGTCCTCGGCGTCCGTGGTCTGCGTCACGACCGTGACGCGGCATCCCCGGCCCTGCCAGTAGGCCGCCAGGTCGGCGGCGACGCGCTCGGCGCCGCCCCCGCGCAGCGAGTGGATCACGATCATCAAGTGGGGCTGCCTGCCGCTCATTCAGACGTCTTCCTCGGAGGACTCGGCCGGGCGCCGCAGCGCCAGGCACAGATAGCATACATAGGACGAGGCATACATGAGGGCGGTGGCCAGCATGATGCCCGAGGGGCCCATGGACGGCGCCAGCGCGTAGTTCATGACCGCCTTCACCAGGAAATTGAGCACCGCGATCAGCGCCATCAGGCCGTAGCGGTTCTGGCTGGCGAGCAACTGGACGAGAATCAGCACGCCGAAATAAAAGGGCAATTGCAGCAGGCCCCAGCGCAGCACCTGGGCCACCGCCAGCGTGTCGCGCGCCGTGAAGGCCCCGCGCTCGAACAGCAGGCTCACGCCCCAGGGCGCCAGCCACCAGCCCACCGCCACCACCAGCGCGCCCACGGCCAGCATTCCCGCCGACCATTTCAGGGCCATGCGCCGCGCGTGCGCCGGATCGCCCCGGCCCTGGATGTCCGCCAGCACCGGCAGCGCGGCGCGCCCCACCGAGGCCGCCCCGATGCCCAGCACCAGCGACAGCAGGCGCGCGGCATAGCCCAGGACGGCGTTGGCGTTGTCGCCCAGCCTGGCCGCGGTGTACTGGTCGATGGGCCCGACCAGGCTCATGGCGAGCTGGCCCACCAGCATGATGCCCGCCGCCGCGGCCAGCGTCGACCACTGCGGCGCCCGGCGGCCCAGCGCGGGCCCGCCGGGGTGATCGTCCGCGCGCGCGGCAAAGCCCGCCAGCAGGAGCGACTGCAGGGCATAGCCCACCAGCGTTCCCCACAGCAGCGGCCCGAGGCCGCCCGAGGGCGAGGCCAGCACCCAGACCAGGATCACCAGGGCCGGCATGCTGTCGAGCAGGGTATTGACGTGGCGCTCGTGCGCGCGCAGGCGCGCGGCGCTCAGCCCGGTCCAGATCGTGAACAGCGCCGCCGGCGCGAAACCCAGGATCAGCAGCGTGCTCATCTCGCGCACGTGCGGGGCCAGGCCCTGCCCGGCCCAGGGCACGACCAGCGGCCAGGCGAAGAACAGCGCAAGGGCGATCGCCAGTCCCAGCAGCAGCGCGGCGCCCTGCAGCTCGCGCAGGAAGCGGCCGTGCTCGGGGCCCGCCGCCTGGCGGCGGCTGCGCACCAGCGCCGGGATCAGCACGACGGAAAAGGCGCCCACCAGGGTGAGCGGCAGCCAGTTGGCCAGCGTGAGCGTGAACTGGTAGGCGTCGACGATATCGCTCACGCCGTAACGGTAGGCCACCGCCATTTCCTTGAAGGCGCCCACCACCTTGCCCAGGAGCAGGAAGAACGCCACGCGCGCCGCCCCCAGCGCGATGCGGCGATGATCGGCGTGCAGGCTCGCGAACCTGCGCCTCAAGCCCGCCGCCACGTGTGCCTCCCGCAAGCCCGCATCCCGGCGGCGCGCGTCCCGCTCAACGCAGGAACTGCGTATACCAGGGCATCGCGGCCTCGAGTCCCTGGAGGATGTCGTGGCTGGGCTCGTAGCCCAGGAGCCCGCGGGCCTTGCCGATGTCGGCCTGCGAATGGCGGACGTCGCCCGGGCGGAAATCGCCGTGCCGGGGGGCGAGCGTGTAGTTCACGCCGTTGCGCCCCAGGATCTCGCGCAGGTGCTCGAAGAGCTGGTTGAGCGTGGTGCGCGCGTCGTACGCCACGTTGTAGACCTGGTTCACGCCCTCGGGCGGCGCGAACGCGGCCAGCAGGTTGGCCTGCACGACATTGTCGACATAGCAGAAATCGCGGCTGGTCTCGCCGTCGCCGTTGATGAGCACCTCGTGCTGGCGGATCATGGCCGATATCCATTTGGGGATCACCGCGGCGTAGGCGCCCTCCGGATCCTGGCGGCGGCCGAACACATTGAAGTAGCGCAGGCCGATGCTGCCGAAGCCATAGGCCCGCGCGAACACGTCGGCGTAGAGCTCGTTGACGTACTTGGTGACGGCATAGGGCGAGAGCGGCCTGCCGATGCGGTCCTCGACCTTGGGCAGGCCGGGATGGTCGCCGTAGGTCGAGCTGGAGGCGGCGTAGACGAAGGACTTCACGCCCTCGTCGCGCGCGGCGACCAGCATGTTGAGATGGCCGCCCACGTTGACCGCGTTGCTGGTGACCGGATCCTTGAGCGAACGCGGCACCGAGCCGAGCGCCGCCTGGTGCAGCACGTGGTCGACGCCGCGCACCGCCGCGCGGCAGGCCTCCGGATCGCGGATGTCGCCCTCGACGAAGCGAAAGCGCGCCCAGCGCGCGGGCGTCACCAGGCGCTGGACCTCGTCGAGGTTGCGCTGGTGGCCGGTGGCGAAGTTGTCCAGGCCCACGACCGTCTGGTCCAGCCCCAGCAGGGCCTCCAGCAGGTTCGAGCCGATGAAGCCGGCGCAGCCGGTGACCAGCCAGGTGCCGGGCCGGGTCCGCAAGGCCGCGCACACATCCTGGTAGCGGGGGTTCATGGCGGGCTCCTTACAGGCGCAGGTCGGACTCGTCGGCCCGCAGGACGTATTTCAGGTCGTAGAGCACGTGCTCGGGCTTGCCCAGGGCCCGCAGGGCCGCGGCGCCCATCTCGGCGAACTCGCGATGGGCCACGGCGAGGATGATGCCGTCGTAGGCGCCCACCGCGGGCTGCGCGATGGGACGGATGCCGTATTCATGGACGGCCTCGTCCGGATCGACCCAGGGGTCGTGGACGTCCACCTCGATGCTGTACTCGGAGAGCTCGCGCACGATGTCCACCACCCGCGTATTGCGCAGGTCGGGGCAGTTTTCCTTGAACGTCAGGCCCATCACCAGCACCCGCGAGCCCTGGACCTGGATGCGCCGCTTGGTCATGGCCTTGACGAGCTGCGCGGCCACGTAGCCGCCCATCGAGTCGTTGAGCCGGCGCCCGGCGAGGATGATCTCGGGGTGGTAGCCGATGGACTGCGCCTTGTGCGTGAGATAGTACGGATCGACCCCGATGCAGTGCCCGCCCACCAGGCCCGGCCGGAACGGCAGGAAATTCCATTTCGTGCCGGCCGCCTCGAGCACGTCGAGGGTGTCGATCCCCAGGCGGTTGAAGATCAGCGCCAGCTCGTTGATCAGGGCGATGTTCACGTCGCGCTGCGTGTTCTCGATCACCTTGGCCGCCTCGGCGACCCTGATCGAGGACGCCCGGTGGGTGCCGGCGACGATGATCTGCCGATAGAGCGCGTCGACGAGGCCGGCGACCTCGGGGGTCGAGCCCGAGGTGACCTTGCGGATCGTCGACACCCGATGCGTCTTGTCGCCCGGGTTGATGCGCTCGGGGCTGTAGCCCGCATAGAAATCCTGGTTGAACCGCAGGCCCGAGATGCGCTCGAGCACCGGCACGCAGACCTCCTCGGTCGCGCCCGGGTAGACGGTCGACTCATAGATCACGATGTCGCCGCGCTTGAGCACGCGGCCGATCGTCTCGCTCGCGCGCTCGAGCGGGGTCAGGTCCGGCTGCTTGTACTCGTCGATGGGCGTGGGCACCGTGACGATGAAGACGTTGGCCCCGGCCAGCTCGGCCGGATCGTGGCTGAAGCGCAGGTGCTTTGCCTCGGCCAGCTCCTCGCTGGAGACCTCGCGGGTGTGGTCCGTCCCGGCCCGCAGCGCCTCGATGCGGCGCGCATTGATGTCGAAGCCCAGCACCGCGCGTTGCTTGCCGAATTCGACCGCCAGGGGCAGGCCCACATAGCCCAGTCCCACGACCGCCAGCTTTACGTCCTGAATGTCCAAGATTTTCTCCGTTACCGAGATGATTTGCCTTCGATGATGATTCGCCTGGGATTTTACTTATGGCGACTGCCGCGGCCCAGCGAGGGCAGCAGCAGCCAGCGCGGACGCCGCCACGACACCAGGCGCGAATACAGCCAGATGTAGACGCCGGCGAAGGCCAGCATGCTGGCGCACAGCACCCAGGGATCGTCCCACCAGATCGTGGCCGGCACCAGCCCGATCAGGGCCAGGACCCACAGGTAGGGCGAGGCCATGGCGTTGCACAGGGCGGGCACCGCGTGGCGGCGGTCCCGGCTGAAGGTGACGCGCACCAGCCGCCGGAAGACCAACTGGTGCAGGTGCAGGGCGTCGGGCTGGTCGACGGGGACGCCGCGCTTGAAGCGCCGGCGCCAGATCGAGAACAGGGTCTCGAACACCGGATAGAACAGCACGGCGAGCGCGTAGAAGGGCGACACGCCGGGGTTGCGCACCACGAGCTGCACCGCCAGCTCGGCCAGCATGAAGCCCAGGAAATAGGCGCCGCCGTCCCCGAGGAAGACCCGCCCGAAGGGAAAGTTCCACACCAGGAAGCCCAGGGTGGCCGCGGCCAGGGCCGTGGCGATCAGGAAGATCGGGACGTCCTGGACCTGCGCCGCCACCAGCGCGAGGGACACCGCCATGAGGGTGGCGATCATGCCGGCCAGGCCGTTCATGCCGTCGACGATGTTGAGCGCGTGCGTACAGCCGCCCACCGCCACCATGGTGAAGACCAGGGACACGGGCCAGACCGACAGGGCCGCGTCCGCCCAGGACCAGCCCACGCGCGAGACCCCGCCCAGCAGCCACCAGGCGATGGCGGCCGAAAGGAAGGCGGCGACGAGCCGCTTGCCCGAGCCGATGTCCTTGGTGATGTCCTCGAGCAGGCCCGCCACGAAGACCGGCATGGCGGCGATGAACAGCACGGGCCACAGCCAGGTGAGCGTCATGTTGCTGGGGCCCAGGACCAGCAGGCCGGCGAGACTGCCCGCCAGCACCGCCAGGCCGCCCACGCGGGGCGCGGCGCGCGCGTGCATGGCCTGGGGCTTGCGCATGTCGGTGTCGCCGGTGAGCCGTCCGTGCCAGCGCTCGGACGCCACGATCAGCCCGCCGACCAGGAAGGCCACGATGCCGATGACCGGCCAGGTCAGCGTCTCGGACAGGTTGGGAACATTCACGGCGGAACCAGGAAAAGGGTCAAAGGGGGAATTATCGGCCGAGGCGGCCGGCCCTGTCCTCGAACACGAGATACAAATGCAACAAAACCGGCGGCCCCCCGCGGCGCCCTGCCTCGCGCATCCGGCGCCATCCCGCGAGCCGCTATCTTACGCCGCGGGGGGAATAACTCAACCGGCCCCTCGCCCGGACCGGAATCCAGGCAAAAAAAAGCCCAAGATCCGAAGATCCTGGGCTAAATCCACCAAAGGAGGAGGGTGGAGGAGACAACCTGGGCATGTCGTGGCTGCGAGGGCCTGGGCCCGAGCCTGGCGTGATCTAGGGTTTTCCCGCTGCAATCACGTTTCGACATCCGATAAGCAAATTATATAGAGACCAATGGTGCGTTGCAAGAAAAATTTGTGTTTTTTAGTGAACGGGGGCCGGTCGTGGCTTTTTCTTCACAAACCGTCCTTGGAAATATGGGGTTTGTCATTCAGGACAAACCCTAGAGTTACTCTATTTTACACAATCCCCCCGCCCTACAGGCGGTAGGCGGTGGTCGTCATGATGCGCGACATCCCCCGCATGGCCAGCCGGACGGGCGCCGGCAAGGGATGCGCCCCGTGGTGCTCGGCGGTGGCGCGGTGGCCGATCTCGTCGTCGCGCATCTGCGCCACGATGCGGCGCGAACGCTGGTCCTCGGCGGGCAACGCGGCCAGGTGGCCGTCGAGGTGCTCCTCGACCTGGCGCTCAGTTTCGGCCATGAATCCCAGATTGTAGGGGATGCCGGCGCGGCTGGCGGCCACGCCCAGGGAAAACGCCCCCAGGTACCACAGGGGGTTGAACAGGCTCGGGCGGCTGCGCAGCTCGTCGAGGCGCTCGCGGCACCAGACCAGGTGGTCGACCTCCTCGGCGGCCGCCTGGTGCAGGACCTCGTGGATTGCCGCATCGCGGCAAAACAGGGCCTGGCCCCGGTACAGGGCCTGGGCGCAGATCTCGCCGACGTGGTTCACGCGCATCAGTCCGGCCGCGTGGCGCGCCGGCGCGCCCTCGAGATCGGCTGCGTCCGCCGGCCGCGGCCCCGCGGGATTGGGCCGCCCCGCCGCCACCGAGCCGTCGAGCACCCGCAGCGCCCGGCCCACTTCGGCCAGCACGGCGTCCAGCGGGCCGCGGCGCCGCTTCCATCCGGTTTTTCCTGCCAGTTCTGCCATGATGACGGGGCTCCTCAACGATTCAGATAACGCCAGACCGGACCGATCCGGGCCAGCAGCCACAAGGCGGGCAAGGCGATCGACAGGGCGATCAGGCCGTTGCCGGTCCAGGCCTGGTCGTCCTGCAGGTAGGCGTTGCACAGGCGCACCGGCTGGTCCTGGTAGATCAGCCCGGCGATCGCGCCCATCCAGCAGAAATTGCCCAGGAAGAACAGCTTGACCACCGTGTTGGAGCGCCGCAACGACGCCCTCAGGATCCATCCCGCCACCGGCAGGCCGAGGACCTTGAACGCGGCCATCCGCCAATCGATCAGCGCCTCGTCCAGGGCGCGGGGCACCATCCAGCACGCGCCCACCAGGCTGACGAACAGCAGCCCGGGCATGCCGTATTCATTATAGGACCAGGCCGCGGACCGTCCGCCGGAATCCCCTCGCGGCACGCGGTCGCGCCCCGCGCGCCAGGCCTGCTCGGCGCACACGCCGGCCAGCACCAGCAAGGGGATCTGCACCAGCATGTGCGTGCTCATCAGGGCGGTGAGCGGCGCGCGCCACACCAGGGCCGCGGCGCAGAGCGCCAGCGCGGCGCTCGCATTGGCGAGGCAGGCGCGCGCGCTCATCGTCCCGCTCCGGCGGCCAGGGTCTCGGCCACCCGCAGCGCCTCGCCCGGATCGTCCAGGTCGACGATGCGCGCCAGGCGCCCGTCGGGGGTCACCACGTGGAAGGCGGCATTGTGCTCGAACTGGCCCAGGGGCGCGGGCACCACCACGATCCCGAAGATCCCGAGCAGCCGGTCGCGCTCGCCCGGATCCGCGAAGGACAGGAACTGCCAGACGTCCGGGCGCGCATCCATGCGGCGCGCGTAGCCGGCGAGCTCATGCGCCCGGTCGCGGGGATCGAAGCTGATGCTCAGCAGGCGCACGCGCGACGCCAGCCCCCGCTCGCCGATGGCTTGCTGCAGGCGCCCGGTCTGCGAGCCCTGGGCCAAGCACAGGGACTCGCAGCGGGAATAGAAGAAATTGACGATCGCCACGCGGCCGTCGGCCCGCAGGTCCTCGAGCAGGGAGACCGTCGCGCCGTCCGGCCGGAGCACCCGCGCATCGGGCAGGGGCCGAGGGTCGCTCGCCACGGCCTGGCGGCGGGCATCCTCGGCCGTGAGCGCGGTGAAGCCCGCCGTGACCCAGTACAGCGATCCGGCCCCGGCGGCCAGGGCCAGCAGCAAGGCCAGAGCCCAGCGCATGCGGCCAGGACCCGCCGATTATTTCTTGAGCATCGGCAGGAGCTCCTCGTCGCCGTTCCAATGGTCCGGATGGTCCTTGGTGGCCTCGCGCTCCTGCTGGACCAGCTTGGCGTCGACCTCGCCGGCGCCATTGCCGAAGCTCGTGCGGATGTGGCTCACCACCGCCGCCAGCTCGGCGTCCGAGAATTTCTCCTTGAAATGCGGCATCTCGCCGTTGTATTTGGCCCCCTTGACCGTCAGCGGCCCCTTGATACCGTGCAGGACGATGCGCACCGTTACCGCCGGATCGCCCAGGACCCATTCCGAGCCCGCCAGCGGCGGGAACACGCCCGGCACGCCCGCGCCCGTGGCCTGGTGACAGGCCACGCAATTGGCGGTGTAGAGCTGGCCCCCGTCGGCCGAGACCGGCACGGCGAAGTCGGCGGCCACCCGGTCGTCGCCGAGGTTGGGCGGCATGGGGTTGTAGGTCGACCAGATGTAGTACGCCGCCCAGACGAACAGCGCGCCGATGATGGTGAGCACCACCTTGGGCACCGGGCGGCTGCCCTCGTAGGGCTCGGGCTGCTCGCGCCGCTGCTGGCTGTCCGGGGTCTTTTGATCCGTCATTCGTGTTTCTCCTTCGGTACCCGCGAGCCGCGCTCAGCGCAAGGCGGCGTTGGGCTTGATCGGGTACGTGTGGTCCAGCCCGATGAGGTACTGGACCAGGTCGAGTGCCTCGGGCGTGGCCACGACGACCTGGCCGGGCGGCGCGTAGCTGGGCGGGACGCTGACCACCTTGTCGCCCGGATCCGCCTTGTCCTTGACCTTGAACAGGAAGGGGAAGGCGGGCATGGTGCTGCCCGGCACGTAGGCGCGCGGCTCGTAGAGGTGGCCGAGGTTCCAGTCCACGCTGGGCTGGCGCGCGCCGATGTTGAACAGGTCCGGCCCCGTGCGCATCGTGCCCAGC